>Ga0208879_1001346_pt1 | contig 23396 bp, 22 predicted proteins | sample Knorr_S15_td_Bot_FD_185605 | JGI IMG/M metagenome (GOLD analysis project Ga0208879, IMG submission 185605) | Marine microbial communities from Southern Atlantic Ocean transect - Knorr_S15_td_Bottom_ad_5009_LV_A (SPAdes) (version 2) | ecosystem: Environmental > Aquatic > Marine > Oceanic | place...
CTGCTTCATTCATTAGAAGAGGTGATGGAAATCAGGGCTATCTTGCTGGTCTTCAGAACTTTAATCATCTGACCTTGAGAATGTTACCGTGGGAAAATCACGCAAAAAGAGGAATGTACTTCTTTACCTGGAAAGGTGGATTTGTTTGCACTGGAAAGAATCCAAACCCTCCAGCAGAATGGTTGGCTGATGTTCTTTCTCGCTCGCGATTTAATTTCGTTGAAAATGAAGTGGATGGACGGGTTGTTTGGGTAACTAAAGACCTAGATGCAACAATAGTTGCAAAGGGTGAAAACACCGCTGAGGGTTATGTTAGAATGACTTTTAATCATGGCCCGATAGTTGCGATCAGTCTAGGCGCACTTGAAAAATCGACCAAAAAAGACTCCTCTTTTATCCATCACCTTGCCCTTTCTATGCTACCTCCTTTCCTACCGTCTATTCTAACAATCGATGCGAAATGGACTCCGGATGGTTGGCCTCAAGACGAGGTTTTGCCTATTGCTGCAAACGAGGGTATTGACAAAATTATTGATGCTTGGCAGGGCCTTTCAATGAATGAAGGAATGATTGCAATGGCGATACGAAGAACTGTTTTGGACAGTGTTGATACCGGTTTGGTCATCGGCGATAACTGGGTTGCTGGAGATTCATTACAATTAATCGAAGAAGCGCTTGCTGATGTCACTGGTTCTGATGATGAAAGAAATCTAACCGCTCACGTACTATTTGCTTCGGTTAGCGATGGCCCAGATGATGGTGAAGGATTACGAATCGATGCAAGAGGAGGTACATCTTCTCGTAAAGCAACAGCACTTGAGATAATTAGCGGTGCATCTTGCGGAGATATTCTCAAAAACATGTGGCAAAAGTGGGGCTTAGAAGGTTTGGCCAGTCTTGGCATTGAAGGTGAAGAGGCTGAGGAGATTTGGCAAGCCCAAGTCAACAAGCCAAAGCCGTTTGGTACATTCCTCAAACGATTGGATTCTACGAGAAAGGCTGCTCAAGATGTAGCGAAATTCCCTACTCGACGCGGCACTATTGGAGGCCCGGTTGGAATGATTCACGACCTACTATTGACAGGATTGTTGGATGGACCTGGTAAAGCCGAGAGAGAAGCCACTGGGCGTCATGCCGATATTGATACCGCTGCTGCTGCTTGGACTTGGTTGCTAACCGTTGACCGTTCTCGTGGACAGGAATGGCACTTTGAATCCAATGCCCGCGATAAAGCAGGTGCTTGGCTTGGGGTTACAAAAGATTTACACAAGTGTGGGGTTGAACTGCTAAAATGTGATGAGAGTGAAATAGAATCTCAGAGAGAGCAATGGCAACAAACACTACAGCAACTGAAAAAGATAACCGGTAGTGCTTAAATTTAGTAAAGTCTGTTCGTTTGACTTTGTAAGAAGAAAGAAACCATCTTGTTACCAAAATGGCGCACGGGGACATGTCCGCAGACATGCCCCCATACTTCATCGGGAAGTAGTGCTATGCACTACTTTCGAGCGTTATTGACTAAGTTCACTCAGCGCTTGCGTCGTCGCCGTCTGGAATCATTTCATCGATTTTCATACCGAGCAATGCACCAAGACCGACTACTAGGCCGTTCATGATCCAGTCTACTACAACATCAGCGACACCTGTTCCGCCGGAAGATAGCATTTCACCCATTGAGTGAGCTCCAGATAGAGTCATTGCTCCACCAAGAGCCATTAATGCAAATGCACTTACCCATTCTGAGTTGCAGCGCGTGTGGATTTGCCACCATACTGCACCTGCTGCAATCATTCCAATTACCATCCACATTTGGTCACCCATTGAAGTAACCCACATATCAGATGCTGTGAAAGCAGAATCTCCGCTTCCTTCAGTTATCAACAATACTGCTACTAATGCTCCAAGTGCTTGGAATACCAAACGCATACCGTTGTTCATCCAGTTATCTTGGTCCGTCAAGTCGCCGGTCATTATATGGCACCAGGTCACTACTGGTAGCAGATGTGCGCCGCTAAACGCCATCCAAGCAATTGCTAGAGTTGCTGCTCCAATAAGTGTCCCAACGCCACTTCCGCTCGATCCAAGTACCACCCAAGAGAGCATAAATGCGCCTCCGAGCTCAGCCATATTTCCTTTCCAATCCATTTCCATCTTTTTTATCCCCCTCTGTTGAGAGCGTTTGTAAGTTCAATTGAACTGCTTATAATACCATCGCAATTAAAAGGACGCATAACAGTGATTGTTGTAGGTTTATGGAATTGCCGGTGTAGTGAAAAACACTTAATGTAAAGTGGTTTTTTGGGGGTGTTTTGGGGGTTTTCACAGCATTATTATGTTAAATATAGAGATTTATTGATCATAATCAAAGGTGTAATCCTCCCGAATAAAGAATTTGTTATTTTTCATTATCGTGGATGTAAAAACAGAACTGATAATTTTGTCCTTCGCCGGCAAATAATATTCAAATATTGGCAATGCCGCGCTCAATATCTACCCATAGATCATCGATGTTTTCTATTCCAATACTTATTCTAACAAGACCAGGAACAAGGCCTGCTGCATGCCTTACATCTTCTGGAATCATCATGTGACTTGAATTAAATGGGCATTCAATCAACGATTCAACACCGCCAAGACTTGTCGCTTCGTATATCATCGAGAGCCCTCGCATGAACTTTAGGGCTGCATCATCTCCTCCCTTTACAACGAAAGCGACCATTCCGCTACCTTTCGGCATTACTCTTTGAGCGACATCATAATCTGGATGTGACTCTAAAGATGTATGATAAACAAGTTCTATCATCGGATGAGATTCTAAGCGTGAGGCAATTGTTGCTGCATTTTCACAGATACGTGGCATCCTAACATCCAGTGTCCGCATACCTCTTTCCAGTAGGTAGCAATTATGCGGGTCTGGACATGCCCCAAAGTGAACTTTGCGTTGGAATATTTGACTGATCAATTCTTTAGAACCAATAACAGCCCCTCCGATAATATCAGAATGACCGCCGAGATATTTGGTAGTTGAATGAATTACTAAATCAACACCCATCTGAAGTGGATTGCACGCCCAAGGTGAAGCAAATGTATTATCTACAATACACAAAAGATTGTGCCGCTTTGCGATTTCAACCATAGCCGGAATATCACATACTTTCAAAACTGGATTTGTTAGAGTTTCAATATAGAGGATTTTGGTGTTTTCTTGTATTGCAGCCTCATAAGATGCTGGGTCTCGCATATCTGCCATAGTTGTAGAAATGCCGAATCTTGGAAGTTCTTCGGTCATCAAACCATATGTTCCACCATAAACATCAGTGCTTGCCACAATATGGTCGCCATTACTCAATAGCGATACAAGGGTTGTGGATATTGCCCCCATCCCAGAAGAAAATATTTCAGCATCTTCGCCGCCTTCCATTGCACACAATTTCTCGGCTACTGCATCTGAATTAACCGAAGAAAGTCTTGCATAGAGTAAGGTATGTTGTGCTCCTGCGGCCCAACCTGCATATCTTTCATCTGTTAATTTATAAGTTGAAGATTGGAAAATCGGAGTATTGACTGCATCACCTACATGGTTTGTTCCACTGTGTACTGCCTTGCTGCCAAATCCGGTAAAATTAGTTTCGTCGGTCATATTACTCCCAATTACCTTGAAGGACCCATAGCCCATCAACGATACGGTCTTAATTTATTGAAGTAGTCGGCGATAAGAGGAAATATACTATAAAATACCGTCATTTTGTCGGAAGTGTTGAAATGTTCCGACGCATCGGCGAATTAATGGCGATGGAATTGGATGAGAAGGATGAGGCGATTTTACAAAGCCTAGAAATTGATTCGCGAAAGGGTACGCAAGCGATTGCAGATTCTCTTTCATTGCCTCGGGTTACTGTCCATGATAGGATTCGGCGCCTCAAAGAAAAGGGGGTTATCAAGCGGTTTACCATTCAACGTAATCCACGTGCGGTAGGGTTGGATTTACGGGCTTTCATTTTCATTCGGTGTGAGAGAGGGCAGGTCGATAGAAGAGATGTTGCTGAACAACTAATCGCTCTACCATTTTGTATCCGAGTTAGTATCATCACTGGTGATTGGGATTTGTTAGTTGAAGTAGTGGCTTCATCAATGGACACTCTGGGAGATGCGATTCTTGACCAATTAAATAAGATATCTGGGGTTTCTGGCACCCAGACTATGGTCTCGTTTTATGAATTTGAAGGAATGGCTTCATCTTTCCGATGAGAATTACTCCCGATAGATAAAAATAAAAAGAAATTGCAGTTAGCGGGATTGATGGTTTATACCGAAGTATCAATTGATGACGCTTCAGCAGTGATTGAAGCCGCAGATATGTCTGGGTTACTCAGCATTGAAAAACTAGTGGGTGGCTGGGCTAATTCCAACTATATCTTGACTCTAAAAGATGATACAAAGTTAGTATTAAAAATATGGAATGAGCAATCATTAGAGGCGGTTGATTATTTGCTCTCGATGACATCTTATTTGGCAGATAATGGAGTTCCGACACCACTTCCTATAATTTATAGGAATGGTAAATCGATGATGGTTATAGATGGTCTGGCGTGGACTCTTCTGCCCTTTATAGAGGGTCAATGGCTAGAACCTAATCATTCGTCGCTATATTCACTTGGCGCGATTCAAGCCAATTTACATCTAGTCAACCCCCCTAAGGGGCTGAAGAGTGATTTTTCTATGGGTAATACTCTTTTTGAGAAATTATTTTCACTTGCCGATGCAAACCATGGCTGGACAGATTTTCTAAATATGCTAAAAACGGAGAATGACCTGCTAAGTAAACTCATAGTACAAGATTTACCGAGAGGGATAATACACGGAGATTTATTTCCTGACAATGTTATCGGTACTAAAGATAAAGTCAAGTCATTACTTGATTTCGAAGAAATGTGTTATGACATCTTAGCATTTGATTTGGTTATGACCTTTGTTGGATTTGGCTGGGAGAATGGTCAACCGGTAGCTGAACGCTGGAATTCTTTACTAGCCGGTTATCAGTCGATAAGGAAATTAAATGATGCTGAAATTAATGCACTACCCGACTTACATCGTCTAGCAACTCTTTCAATTGCTGCATGGCGTTATTGGCAGTTTGTGATCAATTTCCCAAATACCGAACATACCGATAGATATCTTGAGATGACCGAAAGGCTCAATAAAAAATTGCCATTTTGAATCGATGCATGTTTTGATGAGAGCAAACCTGTTGCATGAGGCTGAAAGTTGCATTATCTTACTCACCCATAGTTGGCAACGAATAGGCTCAAGGGGTGAGGTGTTCTGTGATTGATATGTCCGATGAGAACGAGCCGGTCCTACGCATGTGGGAGCTGCCAATTGACTGCGGTCCTTCTCCTAAAAACAATGCTATTTTTGATGCAATTATAGTTGGTGGTGGCCCTGGTGGTTCTTCCGCAGCAGGCTATCTTGCCAAGGGTGGTAAGAGGGTTTTATTCATCGAAAAGAGTGTTTGGCCACGCGACAAAATATGCGGCGATGCTGTTGGTGGAAAATCACTTGGTCATGTACGTGAACTGGGTGTAAAGGAAATTCTTGAGTCCACACCGCATTTCCGAGTCACTGGAATAAAATTCTCCAGTCCTAAGGGACACATCGTTAGAGTTCCTCTTCCAGAGGAAGAGGTGGAAAAAATGGAGGCTGGTTATTCACAGCCTCGCGCACAATTTGATTATTTGTTATTCGATGCTTGCCAAAAACTAGTGCGCGGGGCTGGTGGAATGGTATTGCAGGGTGGAGAGGTTCGAGAAGTCTTGTATGATGATGGCGCTGGTGGCGATGACCCTGGTTCTGGCTCAATGGAATCCCGCCATGCTTGTGGAGTGAGAGTGAGAGTTGGCGGACGCGATGGTGAAGAATTTATTTTCCATTCGCGCCAACTGGTTGGTGCTGCAGGATATCGCTGCCCTGTCGCTGTTAGTTTGGTCGAAGATACATATTCAGAAAAAATGGTTGACCGAAGCCACTACTGCGCAGGATATAGGGAATATTGGACTGGGGTCAAAGAAATAGAACATTCAGCCGGAGATATTGAGATTCATTTTGTTGATACTATAAACCCTGGATATTTTTGGCTATTCCCTGTTTCAGAAGGGGTTGTCAATGTCGGAATAGGCATGGTTATGTCGTTAATGGATAAACAAAAAAAGAAATTGAAGGCATTACAGGCCGATGTTATCGCTAATCATCCCCTGTTCAAACAACGATTTGCTGATGCGACTCTCATTGCGGGAACTTCAAAGGGTTGGCAATTACCTTTCGGTTCACCGCGAAAATCTGAACAAAATCAACCGCGTAGAGCCAGTGCCAATGGAATCAGATTGGTTGGAGATGCTGCAACTCTTGTTGACCCATTTAGTGGCGAGGGTGTCGGTAATGCCCTAGTCAGTGGCGAAATAGCCGCTCGCCACATTATTGAAGATAAAAACCATCTTGAATATCAAAAGGAGTTATGGCAAGTGCTGGGCCCTGAACTTATTAATTCATTCAGAATGCAAAAATTGAGTCGCAAGTCGTGGTTGTTGAATTGGTTGGTGAAGAAGGCCAGTAAGAAGCCAGCAATTCAGGAAATGATGACCGAGATGATCGCTAGTAAAGAGGCTCAACAAGACCTTCATTCTCCATGGTTTATGTTTAAGACGCTAATGTTCTAAGGTGATATCATGGAGGCTAGTTTAGAAGAGATTGATGCGATTTTCCTAGACTTGGACGGAACGCTATATCTTGGTAGCAACCTAATTGATGGCGCCTTGGAATTCTTGCTACGGTGTCAGGAAAGGGGCGTACGTCGCTTCTTTTTATCGAATAATTCATCTCGTTCAGTCAGCCAATATTTGGACAAATTGTTGAAATTTAATATTCCTGTCAATGAACAAGACATCCTTCTTTCAACGCATGATTTACTTTCTTGGTTACATGCCAACGACATTACTGAAACTTGGCTAGTTGGCACGAAAGGTATGGCAGAAATGTTACAGCAAGCAGGAATTGCTACAGATTCTGAAAGCCCTCAATATGTTGTTTTGGGCTATGATACTGAATTAACTTATGATAAAATCATGACTGCGAGTATCCACATGCACGCAGGGATTCCTTTGGTAGCAAGTCACCCAGATATGGTCTGCCCAAGTCCTGATGGGGGGTTGCCTGATGTCGGCGCATATCTTGCAATGTTCAAGGCCACAACAGGTGTTGACCCAGTTCACATCACAGGCAAACCAAACGCTGGAATGATTCTTCATAAAATCAATGAATTGGGGCTAGACCCTGCTCGTTGCGCAATGGTTGGCGACCGATTATACACCGATATTGCAATGGCTAATCGGGCTGGTTGCGTTGGGGTTTTGGTTCTTTCAGGAGAAGCGACAATGGCTGATGTCGAGGCTTTAGATGCTGGTGCTGAACAAATGCCAAAGCTTATTGTAAACTCTGTTGATGAACTATTTAGATAATTGATGGGGGATTTTTCTGGGATTACTTCAGCAAATGCATTGGTGGAGATTGCGCTGCAAAAAGCACCCTCCTAATGATATTCATCGCGCCGGAGAATTAGCTGAATTACGTTTAGAAAAATTATCTCGTGCTGCTGGCAGAGAGAACGGTTGGCACGTCTTTGCATCTGTGCGTATTCCCGACCCTGCTGATGGGGGGCGAAGGGAAATTGATTTGGTAATCGTTGGAGGTAATGCTCTTTTGGTGGTTGAGCAGAAACATTGGGCCGGGAGGTTTGAGATAAATGATGATGATGAGTTCGTCCAATATCGCAATAATGGAACTGAACACAACCATAGTACAGTAGCCGAAAGAATTGCTAGAAAAGCGAGAATATTAAATGAAATTCACCACAATAGAATGGATTTGAAAGAAACAAATGGTATCGATGTTAGAGTAATAGTTGTGATGACCCACCAAAAACTGGAATGGCCAAAAATACCTAATGATTTTCAACAGGAAATGGTAGATGAGGCAGGCTTTATCAAAATATTAGAATCAACAGCCCCTGGAGAAACAAATGAAGACCTTCTGCAAACAGTGCAAGGATTTTCTACTTGGGATGAAATTGAATTGCATGGAGGATTGACTTTGAAGGGCGATATAATTCAACTAGGCCTAGGTGCGAGAATAGATGAGTGGTTTAAGTTACGAGAGTCTGATTTTAATGGGCAAACAAATCACCGCCGCAGCATATTTTCTATCTTCAACAAAACACCGAGTCAAGTGAAATTAGAGCATGGGTCAAAACATGTTGAAGCGACATTAGCAAGAGATTTACATATGGAAATGCATGTTGTAGGTGAACAGAGTAGGAGGTTGGTGGATTGGGCTAATATCAACAAAGTATTTGTTTCCAAACCACCTGCTAAATGGGGTCAAAAACCAAGCTCTAAACAAAACAAGGTTTGATTTGGGTTGGGCTATCGGCATATGCTATGGCTACTATGATGATTGAGTTGCTTGGCTTGTTAGCCGGCGTCATAGGAATTGTTGCTTGGATTCCGCAGATTGTCCAAGTCTGGGTACACAAGCGGCACGATGGTTTGTCGCTGACAACATTTGCTGTGGTATCACTCGCACTTGCCCTGTGGCTTGTATATGGGATTCTTGTTGACTCATTTGCGATGATCGCCGCCAATATCATGACCTTAGGGGTAATTGGCGCTGTCTTCATCGGTGTGCTGCGTATTCGCATCAGCGAGAACAAATCTGAAAGCGATCATTTGTAAGAGGCTTTAGTTGTCTCAATAATGACTGCTCCAATCTTGTATGGGTCGCCATTTGAAGCAGGGCGGCGGTCTTCAAGGCGACCCACCCAACCATCGTCTGGAACAGTAACTGGGATTCGGATTGATGCACCGCGGTCTGAAATACCATAGGAGAATTGGTCAATTGATTGAGTCTCGTGGAGTCCGGTTAATCTTTGGTCGTTAAACTCACCATAAACATCCATGTGCTTCTTGATATTCTTACTAAATTCTTCGCATATCCTGTGGAAAACCGCTTCATCTCCTTTTTCCCTCATCGTAGAATCGGAGAAATTTGCATGCATACCAGAACCATTCCAATCGCCCTTTACCGGCTTTGGGTGGTATTCAATATAGCAGCCATAACTTTCTGTTAATCTATCAAGGAGATATCGGGCGACCCAAAGTTCATCTCCGGCTTTCTTAGCGCCCTTGGCAAATATTTGGAATTCCCACTGTCCACAGGCAACTTCTTGGTTAATACCTTCAAAATTAAGTCCTGCATCAAGACATAGGTCTGCGTGTTCTTCAACTAGAGATCTACCATGAGTATTTTTCCCACCGACTGAACAGTAATACATTCCTTGTGGCCCAGGGTATCCACCCATAGGGAAACCGAGGGGTAACTGAGTTTCGGTATCCATGAGGAAATATTCTTGCTCGAATCCAAACCAGAAATCTTCGTCGTCATCTTGAATTGTTGCCCTTCCATTACTAGCGTGAGGCGTACCATCAGCATTCAAAACTTCACACATTACAAGAAAACCATTGTATCGGTGTGGATCTAAGTAAATGGCTACAGGCTTTAGAAGGCAATCGGAGGCCCCCCCTACTGCTTGTTTTGTTGATGAGCCATCAAAGTTCCACATCGGGCATTCTTCAAGTGTTCCTCCGAAATCTGAGCGCACCAATGTTTTGCTACGCATGTTCTGTGTCGGGTTGTATCCATCAAGCCAGATGTATTCCAATTTCGCTTTATCCACCATAGGTATCAAACACTTGGCTGGCAAGACGGTATATCAAACATACGCTCAATTTTCTTGTAAAAGAGTGATGCGTATGAGCACTGTTTTAAAAATATCCTATTCATTTACACATTATATCGCTTAAATATTGATTGGCCGCTAATGCAAATGACAAAAAATTCAGACTCAGTTTTTCAATTGATTAATTTCTATGATTGGCAGGGATTATTGCTCTAATATTGCGCCGAAATTGCGGTGGACTAATTTGCTTCGACCATTTACCATTACACCTGGAGATTCCTACTGGTAAGCATTTGAAGCGTTGTCGGAAATCTCTAGGGCTAACACAAACAGAACTATCTGAATTATGCGGTGTTGCTCAATCGGTTATCGCTAAGGTTGAGAATGAAGGCGTTGATGCACGTGCTTCGACTCTGAAAAAAAAGTAGATGCGTTAAACCGGCTGGAATATCCTGACCAGCCACATACCGTTAGCGACATAATGGTTAAAGATTTGATTACGCTATCAGTTGAGGATACAATCCAAAGTGCAATTGACAAAATGATTGGCGCTAATGTTTCGCAATTGCCGGTAATTTCGATCAGTGGCTCTCCGGTTGGACTGGTTTCTGAAGCGGGTTTACTAACTCATGTAGCACAAACTACGGGCTCTGTGCGAAGTGTTATGCAGGCAAATGCTGTTGTAGTAAATTGTGATCTTTCCATTTATGAAGCGCGGAATTACTAACTACTGAAGAAGCGTTACTGATTGCAAAAATGGCCGATTAATCGGTTTGGTTTCAAGGATAGATATGGTACGAGCACTGCGTAGAATCTCTCAATGAGGTGTTATTTATTCTTCTTCGGTTCTCAAATCGTTTTCTTTTTCTTCCAATCTATTTCGAAGAATTAGTCCGTGGAAAGTTTTTATTTTACGCCCCTCGATCGATTGATTGATCCTCTTCTCTAGCTTGTTTAATGATGGTGCGTTTTCACACAGGACAATTTCATTGCACAGTTGTATGAATCGTTGGCGCCGTAAAAAGAAGGTGAACAAATAAATTGGCACCAAGAGTAACGGAATTATCAATTCTTCTGTAACTACTTCAAGGAAACCTGAAAGTGAGATTTCTATTGCCTCTGGCTCATATTCATTTGTGAATTCGAAGCCCCCTAGATAGAAAAATCCTGTTTCCATTCCAAAATAATTATTGAAGGGTGTGTTTTTGAAATCAAGGGGGTCTGTTCCTCTGTCCAGTTCAACTAAATCTGGCCATCCATCATTATCATCGTCATCGTCAACTGCATCTGGGATTAAATCAAAATCTGAATCATCTGGACAAGAATTGGGGTCAAGAGGATTGTACTGGAATAATGGGCTTGAAGATGCCAGTTCAAACTCATTGGAAATTCCATCACCGTCAATATCTGTGTCAAGAACATCTGGAATCCAATCAAGATCCATGTCCGCACATCCAAATAATACTTGGCGACTCTTACCGAATCTTGTTGGGCAATCATCAGTAATTTCGAGGTTGGGCTGGTCTGCATATCCATCTCCATCCATGTCACTCCACGCATCACTGTTTTGTGGAAAAGCGTCTGCCCCATCGCTTAAATTCCAAGTTTCTTCGGCATCTGAATATCCATCACCGTCTGAATCGATACACCCGATTCGGTCATTTGTTGAGTTACCTGCTACACTTGGGCATTGGTCATCGGCGTCATAACCATCAGAATCTTCGTCTACAAAATAAATTGTTTCGTTGCCCGTGAGTACACTTTGTTGGGAATCCTCAGAGGCTTGGAGAAGAAAAACTGCGAGTAATGCCATGATAAGAAATATTGCTAACCGGCGCATGTTCAGTTCTACCGAACTCTACAATATCAAATCTTATATTTTAAGATCCATTGAAAAAACATAGTATAGATGTATTAGTTAGGGGTGTTATGTATGGGAAGTCGTTGCTACTTTCACTACTGATTGTTTTGGCTACTTTATCAGCAGGATGTATGAATTCCGAAACAATTAATGAGAGGGAATCAGTTCCTATTTTTTCTGTGACCGGTGATGACGGAGTGGTATATTCTTCAGAGGATTTGATTGGTGTGAATTATATCCTCCACTTTTCAGCGTCTTGGTGCAACAGTTGCAGACCAACGATGCATGCAGTGGTCAACCAGCTTACCGATTCGCAATATATTGTTGTTTCAACTGATGCATCTGATAGTCAAAAATTATCTGATTGGCATCTACAAGTAAATGATAGTAAAGAAGATAGTACAGTTAATGCCCCGTTTGCAGTAAGTGTTAATCTTTCAGAATCCCTTAAAATAAATAATACCCCCACATTGGTATTGATAGATAAAGAAGGATTGGTTGTTAGTACACATTTAGGGCCTTTAACAGAGCCAGACGATATTGAAGCGTTTTGGGCTCTAGTAGAGTAATCACTGATTGTTCGCAGCATCTTCGCCTTGTGGTGTAATCAGAGTTGTACTGTCATCGCGAGATATATGCGGAATTGAAAGTGTTCCACCATTAACGGTAATCGGGCAAGAAACTCCACAGGCTGGTGCGAGATAATCTTCTCCAGTTTCAGTCATCACCAATCTAATTCCATGCCCTGCTGGCAATATTGCATCTATCGCTTGGAATTCCATCAACATCGTCAAACTCTGTAATGGTAGCACGGTTGTCGGCTCACTACCACCTCGATAATAGCGAATATCCATGGTGGCATGGCCAATTCGTAATCCGCTTTCAGCATCTTGCATTTCAACAAATATTTGCCCGCCATCCATCGTTGCTGTTACATCTAAATGTAGAGTCAACAATCCTGAAATTAGCGTATCCAATTGTTCATCCAATGTTCCACATTCAATGGTTACTGTAGATAGTCCACCACCTATTACTGAGGAGCCGCCGACTCTGGTACCAGTTTGACTGCATTCGGAAAGGTCTAATGTCGACCATTCGGCGTCCTGTGGTGGCCATGTTTCTTCAATTCGCCACTGGCCATCATTTCGCTGTATTTGAGCTACTAAGTCTGGTTTTGGGCCGACTCCTTTGAGATAATATTCAAACCATTCAAACAAATCCTGAGCCCAATCCCAACGAGTCATATTATGAATTGCTTCACCACCATATCCAGAATCTTGGGCATTGTGTTTACTCCATTGATCTGGATAATTATGCTCCCATTGACCAAGCATTCCTCGAACTTCAAAACCTTGGTCCCTAAATTGCTGATACCAAGGGAATACTTGGTGTGGGTCAACGTTCCAATCTTGCATTCCCTGTACCCAATAAACGCTACCTTGATAGTTATTTATTGCCTTGGAAATATGCTCTCTTTCCTCATAATAATTTGACATATAGGGGTCTAATTCCCCCATTCCATATGTTACAGGTCCTGCAAAGAAGCCTTCGATGATATCAGGACAGATATTGTCCATGTCCTCTGCATTATAATCCACGGTACTTGAAAAATAATTCATGTGCATTACTTGACTTCGCGCTTCTGCACTGCCATTTTTGTATAGCAATGGATGCAATCCCGTGGTCCCCGAAATTGGAACTATTGTAGCGAGGTAGTCGCTACCATGTACTGCTGCTTCCCATTGGGTTGCACCTTCGTAGGATTTTCCATATAAGCCAACTTTACCATTGGACCAATTTTGAGTTCCCAGCCATTCTACCGCTTGATGGATGCCCCAGCCCTCGCCTTCGCCACGGTAATCAAAACAGCCACTAGATTCCTCAGTTCCAAAAACAGCCACTTGGGCAAATGCGTAACCATGTGGAATGAAATTGTCGTAAATAAATTGGCCGCGTCCTGAACCCACTACATTTGTTGCCCCAGACTCTGAACCTTGTTGGCCGTATGAAAAATAAGGGCTGATTACCGCAATAACCGGCACTTGTTCACCGATTTCGGTATTGGATGGCAACCAATACGAAAGATGTATGTTAGAGGTGGCTGGTCCTGTTTCCCAAACCTCTGATGTATCGACTTCAAAAGTTGCCTCTTGGACTTCCAAGGCATGATATGGCCCTGGTTGAAGAGTATAGGAATAACTGTCAGTCCAATTCCAATCAAGGTTGTGGCGTTGCCAAATTGACGGATATATTCCTTCTTTGTCGCTATTGATAGCATCGGATAAATCTCCACCAAAACACCCTGCCAATGGCCCCAAAAGAACCAGCGAGACGAGTAGGTAGGCGATGCGCATCATTTTGTCCTGTAAAGCGGCTTTCATCAATGTGGTGCAAGAATTTCAACCTGTAAATTATTCAACTATTGCTGTAAAGGCAATACATGGCCGTATTGGTGACAGGGGCTGCTGGTTTCATCGGCAGCCATGTAGTAGCACAATTATTACAGTCGGGGGCGCAGGTTCGTGCAACCGTGCGCAACCCCAAAAATGCTGCATTTCTCAATTCACTTCCTGTTGCGGAAGGTGGCTTGCTTCAAATCGTTACAATGGACCTTCTTGATTTTGCCAGTGTTCGTAGTGCTGTTTCTGATTGTAAAGATGTGATTCATTGCGCTGCTTCACTCCCAGTTGGAGCAAATGACGCTCAGAAAGATATTGTAGATCCCAGTATTGAAGGAACTAGAAATTTGGTGAAAGCATTGCAACAAGCGGGTTTTGTTGAGAGAATTGTTCACACTTCTTCAGTTGCCGCCATTAGAAGTACATCACATCAAAACGGAACAATCTTTTCTGTTGCAGATTGGTGTGATGATGCAACTGTAAAATCTAACCCATATGGTCTTGCTAAAGCCGGTGCGGAAAAGGTCATGCGCCAGTGGGTGGAAAGTCAAGTCGGGGAATCCAAACCACGCCTAATCACCATTCATCCATCGGTTGTTTTCGGCCCAATATTTTCGCCAAGGCACAAGGAGGGTTCAATGACATATCTGAAGCATTTTACTTCTGGTCCACCGTTTGTGTTGAAAATAAATATCAACTTTGTTGATGTTAGAGATGTTGCGATGGCCCATATTAATGCACTCACTAATGGCCGCGATGGTGCGCGTTATCTGCTCCATAATCGTGGAATGTGGATGCATGAAATCGGTGCGCAATTAAAGATTTTAAAACCTGAGAGAAAATGGGCTACGAGAAAATTGCCATCGGTTTTCGCATATTTATTGGCCATTGTTCATCCAAAACTTTCCATCAAACAATTACGAGAAAATATCGGTGTGAAAATCGGCTACGATGTTGAAGATGTTGCCCAAGAACTTGATTTTGTTTTTACAGATTATCAGCAAACCCTTGTCGATTCAATAGATTCTATTAGTCAATAATGCGATGTTTTTGGCCGCAAGGATTGAGGATGAAGAGGCGTTGGCCTGTATCATGGAAGCGCCACAGGTGTGGGGGAAGAGGTGGCAAGAGAATTCTTCGCCAATGGCCAGACGCTACATGGAAGTGGCTTGCCGCAAGCAAAGTTTAGTTTGTTTAGCAGCCGATAGACCAACAATGGCTGGCCTCAATCAATTGATTGATGAAGTTGGCCAGCACATTGCTGCATTGAAAACTCATGTCGACTTGGTCGATGATTGGACGGTTGAGTCTTGGGCTGCCTTCTGTGCAAAGGCTCAAGCAGCCGACCTGATAATTTTTGAAGATAGAAAATTTGCAGATATTGGAAAAATTTCCCGACGCCAAATGGCCGGAGCATACGATATCCGTTCGTGGTCAGATTTGGTTACAGCCCACCTAATTTCAGGACCTGATATCGTTGATGGGCTTCAAGCCGGTTGGGCTGATGTTGGCCGGCAAGGTGGAGTGTTATTATTGGCGCAAATGTCCTCTCGTGGCAATTTACTAAACCCACAATATACGGCTCAGGTTGTAGAGAAAGGCAAGGCGCATGATGGAGTATTCGGATTCATTGGCAATGGTTCAAGACCTGACGAATTGAGAGAGATGCGCAAGGCGGTTGGTGAAGCAAAAATGATCTGGACTCCGGGTGTGAATCTTGCTGTTGGTGATGGGGAAATGGGCCAGCGCTATGGCGACCCCGCTCAAGCGGTAACTGCTGGTTCAGACTGTATTATCGTCGGTTCTGGCATTCACAAAGCAGAAAATCCTGCACAACAAGCTGCTAAGTATGCTGCGACTTCTTGGCAAGCCTTACTCAATCGCTGAATTGGATAAGTTAAATTGTAAGCATTTACTGCAACTACTTGAGCGCCTATGTTAATTGTTGATTTGGTTTTGATAGTGATATCATTGGCCTTACCAGCGGGTGTTATTTTGTGGGCGATGAAGTCACATCAGTCAATTAACAATAAAATCCAACGCGGTGATATTTCACTTCTCCAGGATTCGGGATTCAAAATAAAACGGGTTACTGAGGGGCCCCCTGGCACACAGATTTTTGATGATGTCAGCATAATTACTCCTTATCAAAAAAAGTATTAGTGTTACATCCAACCTTCATTTTGAATACAAATACTCGTTTGGCTAGTTTATGGCGGAAAGGGTTGAGAGTTGGCTACCTCACCTACTTGGCTTCATATTACCGATAACTACAATCACTGGAGTATTCCTTGGTGGATGGTGGTCTGCTAGTGGATTGGTTTGGGCACTGGGTATTAGCCCAATTATAGATTTCTTTTCTCCTGCAGCCGCCCCTATCAGAGAGGATGATTTTTCCACAGTACCTTGGAATCTCTTGTTATTCGGGCATAGCATTGCAACTATTTCTGCAATATCTATTCTGATGTATCGAGTGCAATTGGATGGAATGATACCGACAACAATTGTCGCAGCGATGTCTGTTGGACTTGTTAGCGGATTTTCGGGGATCATCAATGCCCATGAACAAGGCCATAGAAAAAAGGGATCGCTAATATGGCGTATGGCTCGAATAAATTTGTTATTGGTAATGTATATGCATTTTACGACCGAACATAACCACAGACATCACCGACATTATGCGACTGAATTAGACCCTGCCTCTTCGCCAAAGGGTAGAGGGTTGTGGATGCAGATTTTGACAACGATACCACTTCAGTTTATTTCAGCATGGAAAACTCATTCGGACAAAGGTAGGGGGGGTTTGAAAAATCCAATATTGCATGGCTTGTTAATTCAAATTTCATTTGTCGCTGGACTTTACTTTGCACTTGATATAAATGCTGTATTGGCATTCTTTGTCTCCGCGGGATTTGCGATCATCTTACTTGAATACGTTAATTATTTACAGCACTATGGGCTTCGTAAAGAAGGCGAGGGGAAGCAGACGATAATGCATTCTTGGGAAAGTAGAAATTTGTGGTCACGTTGGACATTGCTGGAATTGCCACTTCATCCCGCTCATCATCTAAAGGCCAGTGAGCCAATGTGGAATCTTCGTGGCCAAGAAGGTTCGCCGCAACTCCCCTATGGCTACTATGTGTGCTTTTGGTTGGCCATTATTCCACCATTATGGAAGGCTGTAATGGACAAAAGAATTCCTTGATTTGAAAATCAAAATAACGGCGCGTTCAATACTATTGTTTGATAATACCAATAGCCGACTACGCTTGCTAATATTACGACTAACAATAGCATCTTTTTCAGACCTTTTATCTTACGTTTTTGGTTTCCGTTATCCTGTTTAACCTCTAAAGGGAGTAAGGTCAAGGCAGGCAGTGTTCCATCTGCATTTGGCATAGGTAGCGGTGGGAGACCTGGTAATGACATTGGCCCTGAATCTTCTTCAGGCTTGATGCGGTCTTCAGGATATAGGCTGTCTAAATCTGCTAAACCGGGTGCATCTGGAATTGGTCCAAGAACAGTGTCCCAAATCTCATCGAGGTCGGCGCCAGTAACTGGTTTCTGTAACCAAGCAACCGCTCCTGCAGAATAGGCTGCATCTGCCGCTAATTGCGCTTGGCGCTTTGGTGCAACGAAAATTATTCTCTCTTCTCCACCGTGTTCTCTCATTTCCAAAGCGGCTATATGTCCATCCAGTGAAGGGATGTCCAAAGATAGAACGACTAGTTCGGGGTCTAATCTGATATATTCATCGACCGCTTTATCGCCATCTTCGCAAACTTCAATTTTAAATTCCTTAACCTTGAAAATATTACTCAATCTAGATATCGACATTGGATTATTATCGACGATGAGAACAGTCGGAGTTGTCTCTCCATCTGCCTCAGTCACATACGCCATATTACTCACGCTACCATTCTTGCACATCAACCATGCGATGAAAATTGGTTATTCCTCTTCATCTTGTGACTCGGTTAAATCTTCCACTGGACCTTGTTGTGGATTTGTGAAGGTATCTCGAATTGCGTCGGATTGGTTTTGCTCTTCTTGCATTTTCCTGTGGTTGGCTGGTGCTTTCATAAATTGCAATTGTAATTCTGAAACTACTCCATTCAATAATGTAGTTTCAACATCTTGTAAATTTCCTTTGGTCTTATTCTGTAACATCCGTAGTAAGTCAATCGCTTCTTTGGCTTCAGACAAATTGTAATATTGATTCCCTTGCGTATCTGGTAATTGGCCCATATGCAGTAATGCTGAGCGTTGGAAAAGGTGTACTAATTGAAAAAATCGAGTCGTTTCATCGTCGTGAAATATCTCCGCCATGAACACTCCTTTGCATAGGTGGTTTTTGTCCTCATCGCTTGTAGAGGCTCAATTATTCATTCAAATAACTGATCGAGTAACCAAGTTGGTTCAAATTGCAATAGGTCATCATAACCTTGGCCAACCCCTACGAAAACGATTGGACGCCCTGTTGCGTAAGCGATGGAAAGCCCAGCACCACCTTTGGCATCAGTATCCATTTTAGTTAATACTGCGCCATCAAATTTCATTATCTCTTGGAACATTCTGGCTTGATCCACTGCATCGTTGCCCGCTAATGCATCGCCAACGAATAAAGTTAAGTGGGGGTTGGCAATTCTCCTAACTTTGCTTAATTCTTTCATTAGATTTGTTTTATTTTGCATCCGACCTGCGGTATCAACCAATACGATGTCAATGTTTTTTGCCTTTGCTGAATCTATGGCATCTCTTACCACTGCTGCTGCATCACCACCGCGTTGGCTTGAGATACAACGAATCCCAAGGTTTTCACAATGTGCTTCTAACTGTTCAATTGCGCCTGCCCTAAATGTATCGCCTGCTGCTGCAATAACCGATAAGCCACGTGATTGTAATCTGTGAGCAATCTTTGCTGCTGTGGTCGTCTTTCCAGTGCCATTCACACCGACCATCATGATGACAACGGGCAAATCGCCCTTATCGACGAAGGATTGTACTGAAGCATCAAAATCCCAATAGCCTGCTAAAAGAAGATTTTGAAGGGCGCGTTTGAGTGATGCTTCAAGAACTTTGGAAAGGTCTGCGCCTTTTCGCAATCTTGCTCCAACCAGAGTATTGCGTAATGCATCTATTATCGCAGTAACTGCGCCGGACGAAATATCGGACTCTAGTAATACCCATTCCAATTCTTCTAGTAGTGTATCAAGTCCATCTCCGGCTTTGATCACTCGGCCGCCTTGTTCAACTATACCACCACCAAGGTCAACTTTGACCTTGCTGCCAATTTCTGTTTCGATTGTTGCTGATTTGGTGGAGCCCTTTGGTACTGATTCAACGCTAACCAATTTTCTTCCTGTTGTTGTTCGCATCATGGCCAAATCAACGAGTGAGCCCTGAGGCCGTGCCTGTTCAACCCCGCCTCGTTTTTTAATTTCTTTTTGGTGTGCCTTTTCGGTTTTTTGCGCTGCCTTTTTTTGTCGCTCGAGTAATTTCTTTTGCACCTTGGTCAATTCAACTGGTAAAGCAATCTCTTCCTCTTCATCAAAATCATCCCAGTCGTCATCTTCGTCAACGACCTCACTATCAAGCTCTTCGTCAAGATTATCCCAGTCATCTTCATCAGAGTTTTGCACTTCCTCTTCAACGGTCGCTGTTGTTGTTGGTTGGGTTTGTACCTCTTGTGCAGACTGTAGGGCTTGCTGGGCTTCTTCGGAGTTCTCATCAGCGGATAATGCCTCAGTATCTGTTACCGCGGCTACTTTTCTGAATCTGTCAAATAATCCCATCTAAATACCTCAGTCATCCAAAGTTAATTCATTGCCAAACATACCGCTACGGCGTTTTCCACCGCGCCGTGTTTTTTGTTTGGTTTGTTGTTCCTCTTCATCCTTTACAGCGATCTCATCTTGGCCGTCAGAAGGTTTTAGTGATAATTTGTTTTGATTTGATTCTGGTTTCATGTCCATTGCCATCTGATTGAATTGCTCTGCAGCTTCTCCTATCTTAACTTGTAATGCTAGAGCCTGACTTTGTAATTCATCGCCGAGGTGAACGATGTCGTCCTTGCGTTGCTGGGTAATTTCAATCGCTTGACTCCAAGGCTTTTCTGCGAAAATTCCGCTTCCTAAATCAATCATCGCCAATCCTTCTTGCAAGCCTTCATGTTTGTATGGCAATGTAACTCCAGAGCCAATGGATAGATGTGCACTAGCACTTCCCTTGGCCGCTACTTTGACTAATTCATTGAGTGTACCCAGAGTGATGTCATGTTCATTGATGACTTCTACCACTTTGATAATTTGCTTTTCTACTTCGTCAAAACTAGCCTTGGTAACCTCGACGATGCGGGCTAAATTTTGCAGTTCTTCCCGTGTGGCCATCTTCGCTCATCCCCTCGTATGTTGTCGAGGTTGAAAAACCGGCGCTGCCGGTCAACCTCACTCTTCTTCGCTAGCGATTGGCCCACCAGCCGCTGCGATTTGCTCGCGGAAGTGGTTTAGAATGCGGGCTTCCTTGGAAACTCTTGGATCAATTTCTGCAACTGATTCAATAGAGATTGCACGGCGATTTGCTTTGTGGCGTGAACCCATTATTGAATACGCGCGGTGTTCAGCATCTGCTTCATCAACCGCTGCTATATCAATAGAAAATCCTTGGCGCGTACGTCCGAAAGGGGCGATTCCTGAAACTCGATAGGCCTTCATCAAATGGGGCGACTTGCAAACCCGTCTTAAGCGCTATGGCGCGGCTAATCGGTTGCAAATAGGGGTGGGATTGACAAGGTTTGAGGTTTTGACAGTGTTTGTGCGGCCAGTATTTATCCTATTGCTGGTATTGCTAATGCCGCTTTCCACTGCATTTCTAACAGTTGATAATGGCTCCCTGTACGGCGTTGCTGAGGGGAAAGAAATTGAGATTACCCTAAAAGATGGTTATTGGACTCAGACAAATTGGAATGGGTTGAAAAATAATGGAGTGTTTCCTCTTCGGATTATTTCTCCTTCAACCGTATTGGCTTGGAGTGTTTCAGATAATGTCAAGTTGGATTTGCCGGTTGAAATAACTGAAGCAGACTCAGCACTATACAAAGCAGGCCTGGATGGTTTACAACCTTCTGATGGAGTCATGCTTCGGTTGGTCTTAGAGCCTAGATTACCCGAACAAGCAGCACAACAACTAGCTCAACAATTAGCATTTTTTTCTATTGAAATGGCAATAGAATACTCGCTTCTATCAAGCCCAATACCTCATACGATTCTAGTGCAATGGAATTATAATGATGCGCAATTATTTTCTCAATTATTAGAGATTGAGGGAATACTTTGGATAGAGCCGGTATTGGTAACATCTGCTCGCAATACACAATCTGCATCTATTCACCAATATGGTGGTGTTTCAAAAAATCCTGCTTGGGATTTAGGATTGAATGGGAGTGGTGTCGTTGTTGCTATGGCTGATTCGGGTCTTGATGCTGACCATTCTTGCTTTAGAAACGCGACTGCGGTTTCGCAATTAGGCTCTGCGGGGGTAAATGGAACAGATGCTGAGGGTCTTGCTGGATTGAACCACCGCAAAGTGCTATTGCTCAATGAAACAATTGATTCTGGAGATACTCAGGGCCATTCGGATTTTCGCCATGGGACTCATGTCGCTGGTACTTTGTCTTGTTTTGATATCTATGATTATAGAAACGGCACCATCCCTAATTCGGGTTCTTCGCTTGCGCATGGTAGCACTCTAGTCTTCCAAGATATTGTTTCTAGTGAGGGGTGGGTTGTTCCTGATGTCGATTTATTATTGTATGAGGCGGCGATCAACGGCGCGGTAATACATTCGGATTCATGGGGGGATGATTCTGTCGAATACACTGCTCGCTCGGCTGATTTTGATGCTTGGGCCAGAGAGTTCCCTTGGTCGCTTGCATTCATTGCCCCTGGAAATAATGGTGGGGAAATCCTAGAGCCTGCTAATGCTAGAAATGTTGCTGCGATTGGTGCTTCAATAAAAAATAACCAATCGCAACGTTGGGCAGCGAGTGCGCATGGACCATTACAAGCAGAAACTACTGGTATTTTCGCACTCGCTACCGGTTCATCAATTCTGTCGGCAAAGGCCGATGGGATTGACAATTCTTACAATGACGAGTTGCGTCTTTCAAGTGGCACAAGTATGTCCACCCCAATGGCAGCAAGTTATGCTGCTGTGATTCAACAACTTATTGAACAGGGCTGGATTAGGGGTTCGCAAGAAAATACCCATAGTATTTCTGTTGCTGAATTAAGGCCTGTGTGGGCCGATAATTCCCTCAATAATCAATCCAATTTGATCTTGGGTGAAGGGTTCACCCCTTCGGGGCCGATGTTGCGGGCACTGATGGCGCTTGCCAGCACACCTTTGCCTTTAGATGAAAGGAATGGTGGAAATGGTGGCCAAGATTTGAGAAATCCATATGATGGTTTTGGCCGACTAAATTTATCTCAATTAATTGATTTTGAACAATTAGAAAATATGATATCGCAAGGTAATATTTCCCCCGCCAGTGATGTTTGGATTCACGACTCCTATCGCCTAGAGCAATTGCAGCCTAAGCAATTATTATCTCAGCGCAATGGAACTCTTAACCCATTGGAAAATTTAGCAAATAATCCATGGAATGGTGACGGCGCTGTGGGGCCATTCCTTGCAAGTGGGGATATTTGGACCAAGCGACTTTCTATTCAACAGGGCCAAGCATTGGATGTTACAATGGCCTTCCCTTCGTCACCTGAACCATATTTAGTCGATGATATGTTACTGGTTGTGCGTCTGTCAAATGGAAAGGTCGTGATATCTGGTAAAACCAATTCCGATGGCGCAAATACCTTATTTTACGAAAGTGCAGTAAATTACTCAAATAATAATTCATTCCCACCAAGCAATGAAACCACTATGAAAATTCATTTGGACGTTGATGATCTCGGTGATGTTGATTGGATTGAAGTTGAAGTTCGGTCTCGATATATTTCACCGGGCAATTCTCCTGGAACTGTTGGCATAGACGGTAATAAAAATGGATTTTCTATCGCTATAAAGGGAATATTGAGAGATTACGATGGATGGCTAGACGGTGATGGAGATGGAATTCAAAATGCATTCGACCTTTGTCCTATCGAAAATGCAAGCGGCTTTGATATTGATTTGGATGGTTGCCTCGACGATTCGGATGGGGATGCCATAACAGATAACATCGACCTATGCATAAGTGAAAATGCCAGTGGATTTGATAGTGATTTGGATGGTTGTATTGATGATTCCGATGGTGATTCTGTTAAGGATAATGTTGACCTATGCCATACAGAAA
>Ga0208879_1001348_pt1 | contig 23378 bp, 23 predicted proteins | sample Knorr_S15_td_Bot_FD_185605 | JGI IMG/M metagenome (GOLD analysis project Ga0208879, IMG submission 185605) | Marine microbial communities from Southern Atlantic Ocean transect - Knorr_S15_td_Bottom_ad_5009_LV_A (SPAdes) (version 2) | ecosystem: Environmental > Aquatic > Marine > Oceanic | place...
TAAGAGGGCGATTTATTTCAGTATCACCATCAGGAGTATAGATGTCCATTTTATGTGCGTTATCTGAAAACACATCAGAATAGTTAACAGTAGTTTTGGTGACTGAGCTAAATATTTCTGTTTGATACCTGCCGTTACATTGAGCAAAAGCAAAAGCACTAATAAGGGTTAAGACAAGGAGTGTAGATAGTTTTTTCATAGCATGGATATTTTAGATTTCAAATATACAATTTATTATGCATGCATAGAAACCCCTATTGTTTTAATTTTTCTAATTGTTCTTCAATCTTCTCATCTTCAATCTTATTGAATAAATGAGTAGCAGGGCTTATTTTATGATTATCATTAATAATTATTCCTCCAGCATCATTCCAAGTTACATTGTTAAGCGCCAATATTGCTTTTAATTTCTCAGATGAAAAGGGCATAAATGGTTCAGACAATACGGCCAAAGAAGCAGAAATCTGCATGGAAATATTCATAATGGTTTCTGTTCTGGCTTCATCTGTTTTCTTCAACTTCCATGGTTCGGTATCAGCTAGGTATTTATTCCCTAATCGTGCTAAATTCATCAATTCACCCAAAGCCTCACGGAAACGATATTTTTCAATTGAAGCCCCAATCTTATCAGGGAATGCTTTCAATTTTTCTAATACCTCTTTGTCGTAAGCATCAAGTGTGTTGCAAGCAGGCACTACACCTTCCCAATATTTATTGGTTAACACAACTACACGATTAATAAAGTTCCCAAAGATGGCAACTAATTCATTGTTGTTTCTTGCTTGAAAATCAGTCCAAGTGAAATCAGTATCCTTACTTTCAGGAGCTGTGGCACAAAGCACATAACGCATAGCATCTTCTTGGTCTTTAAAATCTTCCAGATATTCGTGCAACCAAATTGCCCAATTACGAGAAGTAGATAGCTTTTTCCCTTCCAAATTTAAGAACTCATTGGCAGGAACATTAGTTGGTAAAATATACCCTTCATGGGCTTTTAGGATGATTGGAAAAATAATACAATGGAAAACAATATTGTCTTTTCCAATAAAATGAACCAATTCAGTTTCTTCATTCTTCCAGTAATCTTCCCAATTTTTTCCATTATCAGCTGCCCATTGTTTGGTTGCCGAAATATAGCCAATTGGGGCATCTAACCAAACATAAAGTACTTTTCCGTCAGCATCTTTTACTGGTACTTTTACCCCCCAATCTAAATCACGCGTCATGGCACGGGCTTGTAATCCTCCATCAATCCATGATTTACATTGGCCAATTACTTGGCTTCTCCAAGCTTTAGCATTATGATGATTTTTTCCGTTTAATATTCCATCCTCAATCCAGAGTTTTAACCATTCTTCATGGTTTTGCATTGGCAAATACCAATGGGAAGTTTCTTTTTTTATGGGTGTATTTCCACTTAAAGTAGATGTTGGATTAATCAATTCTTCAGGGCTAAGTGCTGAACCACATTTTTCACATTGGTCACCATAAGCCCCCTCAGCATTACACTTTGGGCATTTGCCACTAATGTATCTATCCGCTAAAAACTGATTATTTTCTTCATCATAAAATTGTTCAGCTGTTTTTTTAGTGAACACATTTTTATCTTCCAAAGTTTTGAAAAAATCTTGAGCCGTTTCATGGTGTAACTCATCAGAAGTTCTATGGTAAATACTAAAATCAATACCAAAATCAGCAAATGCTTTTTTATTGATGTTATGGTATTTATCTACAATTTCTTGTGGAGATACACCATCCTTTTTTGCACGCAATGTAATGGCAGCACCATGTTCGTCCGATCCACAAATAAAAGCAACATCATGTCCTTTTCCTCTTAGATATCTCACATAAATATCGGCTGGTAAGTAGGCTCCTGCTATGTGCCCAATGTGTAAAGGACCATTTGCGTACGGTAATGCAGATGTAACTGTGTATCTTTTTGTGCTCATTTCTCTCAGAAAAAATTATTTTCGCAAAGATAAGTTTTACAAACGAATAAACTGCATTTATGATAATTCCACAAAAATTACAAATTGGCGACAAAATTGGTATTATTTCTACAGCCCGTAAAATTACTATTGAAGAATTAACTCCAGCTATTAAAATACTTGAAAGTTGGGGATTGAAAGCAGTATTAGGCGACAACTTATTTGAAGTGGATAATCAGTTTTCAGGAACAGTTAAGCAAAGAACTGCTGACTTACAAGGTATGATTGATGACAAAAGCATAAAAGCAATTTTGTGTGCAAGGGGCGGTTATGGTACAGTGCAAATAGTTGATAATATTGACTTTTCTAACTTGAAAAATAATTCAAAATGGATTATTGGCTACAGTGATGTTACTGTTTTACATTCCCATTTGCATAATTTAGGTATTGCTAGTTTACACGCTACTATGCCTATAAATTTTGAAAAAAATACAAAGGAAAGTTTGGATTCATTAAAAAATTCTCTTTTTGGAAATGAGAATAGTATTGAATGTAAGGCTCACCCTTTTAATAGATTTGGAAAAATAAATGCGGAGATTGTAGGAGGAAATTTATCTATTTTATACAGTTTATTGGGGTCCGATTCGGATATAAACACGGATGGAAAAATATTATTTATTGAAGATTTGGATGAATATTTATACCATATTGATAGGATGTTGATGAACCTGAAACGCAATGGAAAGTTCACAAAATTAAAAGGATTAATTGTTGGAGGAATGAGTGGTATGAATGATAATGATATACCTTTTGGAAAAACAGCTGAAGAAATAATTTCAGAACAGACTAAAGGATATGATTTTCCAATTTGTTTTGGTTTTCCTGCAGGGCATTTAGACGATAATAGATGCATAAGATTAGGTGTGAAGTCAGTGTTGGAAATATATGAAAATGGCGTAAGTTTGTCCCAATAATTATTGAACATGACTTTAGAAAATTACTTTAAGCCTTTTCGGGAAAATATAGTGGGTAGAGATCAGACTTTTAGCTCTCCCTTTGGCGAACAAAAAATTATTTATGCTGATTGGACTGCTAGTGGAAGAATCTATAAAGGGATTGAAGAAAGATTAAACAGTGATGTTTTTCCCTTTGTTGCCAATACCCATACTGAAACTTCAACTACTGGAGCAACTATGAGCTTGGCTTTTCATGAAGCTACCTATATTATTAAAAACCATGTTGGGGCAAATAAGAATGATGTTTTAATATCAGCTGGAGCAGGAATGACTATGCTAGTGAGTAAATTTCAAAGAATTTTAGGACTAAAGATTCATGAAAAATATCAAGATAAAATTCAAATTGAAAATCAGCCTGTTGTTTTTGTAACACATATGGAGCATCATTCTAATCAAACTTCTTGGTTGGAAACTATTGCTGAAGTGCAGTTAATTCCACACACGAAAGATGGACATGTTGATTTGGAAGGGTTCAAAATTATGTTGGATAAATTTTCGGATAGAGATTTGAAAATTGCAGCCGTTACTTCCTGTTCTAATGTTACAGGTGTGTTTACTCCTTACTATGAAATAGCTGAAATTATGCACAATAATGGGGGGCTTTGTTTTGTTGATTTTGCGTGTTCCGCTCCTTATATTGATATTAATATGCACCCTGAAAATCCTAAGCAGCAGTTGGATGCTATTTATTTTTCGCCTCATAAATTTTTAGGAGGTCCGGGAGCATCTGGGATTTTGATTTTCAATAGAGATTTATACGACAATAAAATTCCTGATAGCCCAGGAGGAGGAACGGTGGACTGGACAAATCCTTGGGGTGGGCATAAATATGTAGATGATATTGAGGCGAGAGAAGATGGAGGTACTCCTGCTTTTTTGCAAACCATAAAGACAGCACTTTGTATGCAGTTGAAAGATAAAATGGGAGTGCAGAATATTTTGGATAGAGAGCATGAGCTACATCAGATTGTTTGGAGTAAGTTCAATACACTAGATAATGTACATGTATTGGCGGATAATTTCCCAAAACGATTAGGGGTATATTCTTTTTATATTGATAATTTACATTTTAATTTAGCGGTGCAATTACTGAATGATAAGTATGGAATTCAAGTAAGAGGAGGCTGTTCTTGTGCAGGAACTTATGGACATATTTTATTAAATGTACAAGTAGATCAATCCTGCGCTATTACCAGTAAAATTGATTCTGGTGATTTAACATTAAAACCTGGTTGGGTGCGTATGTCAATACACCCTACAATGACGGATGTAGAGATGCATTATATTATGAATGCCATTGAAGATGTAGCAATAAATCATGAGGAAATGGCAAAAGATTATACTTATAATAGCACTACAAATGAATTTGTGTATAAAGATTTAACTTTTGCGGATAAAAATAAAGAACGAGCTAAAAGTTGGTTTAAGCTATAATTATTTTTTTAAAACTGTTGGGACTTTAAAATAATCTGAATCTTTTTGAGGTGCATTTTTTAGCGCACTTTCTTGGGAAACTTCATTGGCAATTTCATCCGTTCTAAGCACATTTACCTCTTCACTTAAGTAGATAAGTGGTTCAATTCCTTCTGTATCTATTTCAGATAATTTATCCACAAAACCGATTATTTTATCTAGGTCGCCTTTCATTTTTTCGGCTGCTTGTTCATCAAATTTTAGCTTTGCTAATCGTGATAAATCTTGTATGAGTTTGTTATTTACTTCCATAAGTATTTAATTGGTCAAAAATAGTGTTGTAAACTGAAGTATTCAAATTTTCAATGCTTTTTTCTGCTAAGCTATTCGGATCAATTGCTTTATGCACTTTTACACGCACAATACCAGGACATCCTTTATAGTATTCCCGTGGGAACATGTGTTTGTTATCGGGCATTGTAATAGGAATAACTTTTATGTTTTGTTCAATAGCCAATCGGAAAGGTCCATTTTTAAACTTTTTTAGGAAAACTTTCTCTTTTGGAATTCCTCCTTCAGGAAAGATGCACATATTTATTCCTGTTTTTAATTTCTCTCCTGCTTTTAAAAATGCATCATAAGCATTCTTTCTATTTGCTCTATCAACAATTACCGAGTTGTTTTTATAAAAGTAGCCAAACAATGGAATTTTAGCAATTTCTGCTTTGCCCATAAATTGTAAAGGAACAGGTAGAATTGCCAAAACAAAAGGAATATCTAAGGTAGAAACATGGTTAGGGCAAAAAATATAATGGCCTTTTCTATCTAATTTTTCTTCCCACTCAACCCTTGGGTAAATAAAGGAGAGAAATAAAGTAAGCTTGGACCAATAGCGAGTAAGGTGGCAGATTATTTTATTATTTTCATAGATGGCTGTAAAGAAAAATAACACAGGAATAAATAGGATAAATACCAATATAAACATTAGTAAAAACCATATACGCCAAAGTGAACTTAAAAGATAGCCGATCCATTTCATGTGGCAAAGATAAAAATCCTATTTTTACAACATCAAAATTTAAAAATAGAATGGCAAGAATATTAACAGGAATACAAAGTACAGGCACGCCACATCTAGGAAATTTATTAGGGGCAATAATTCCTGCAATTGAACTTTCGCAAGATGCAAAAAATGAAAGTTTATTTTTTATTGCTGATTTACACTCTTTTACGACTATTCGTGATGCAGAACAGTTAAAAGAAAATACCTATGCAACTGCAGCAGCTTGGCTGGCTTTTGGTTTTGATACTGATAAAAATTTATTTTACCGCCAATCAGATGTTACCCAGGTGTGTGAGCTTACTTGGTATTTGAATTGTTTTACGCCATTTCCAATGTTGGCCAATGCACATTCGTTTAAGGAAAAATCAAGCCGATTATCAGCAGTAAATTCAGGACTATTTACTTATCCTGTACTGATGGCTGCCGATATTTTATTGTATGATGCTAATATTGTTCCAGTAGGAAAAGACCAGGTACAACACCTAGAAATCACGCGTGATATTGCGGGGACTTTCAATCATAAATATAATAATTCTTTTGTAATTCCTGAAACTAAGGTAGATGAGAGGGTAATGATTGTTCCAGGTACTGATGGACAGAAAATGAGTAAATCGTATAATAATTGTATTGATATTTTTCTTTCAGATAAGAAACTCAGAAAGCAAATTATGGGCATAAATACGGATTCTACTCCTATGGAAGACAAGAAAGATGCTGAGATTTGTAATATCTATAAAATTTATAAGTTGCTTGCTACTAAAGAACAAGCTTTGGTCTTAAAAGAAAAATATGCTGGAGGTAATTATGGTTATGGCCATGCAAAGCAAGAGCTTTTTGAGTTGATTTGTGATAAATTTTCTACTGAGCGAGAACAATTTAATTACCTTATGGAAAACAAGGAAATCATTGATGAAGCACTTGAAAAAGGAGCTGTAAAAGCAAGGGTGATAGCAAAAGATGTTTTACAAAGAGTAAGGAAAAATATTGGCTACTAATTATGGTAGATCAGCAAATTATTGATTTCATTAATGAACATCACTTGCTGACTTTGGCAACTAGCAAAAATAATACTCCATACTGTTGTAGTGTGTTTTATGTATATGATGTCGTTAGCAATCAACTTATTTTCTCTTCTGATACCAAAACAAAACATGCTCAGGATTTTATAGCCAACCCAAATGTAGCAGGTACTATTGCTTTAGAAACAAAAGAGGTTAGCAAAATACAAGGGGTACAATTATTAGGAACAATACAAGAGTTGAAAGGAGAGGAATTAAAGATTGCTAATAAGCAATATTTAAAAGCCTTTTCTTATGCAGCTAACATGAATATACATCTTTGGGTTATGCAACTCAATTTCATAAAAATGACCCATAATAAATTGGGTTTTGGAAAGAAAATAGTTTGGGAACAATAAAATTGTCATGCCGAACTTTATATGAGGTATCTACAAATTCTAAAAAAGAAAAGGGAGATCTTTCACTTTATTCAAGATGACAATATCTAATAATTAATAACCAATAATTATCGGTTTTTATACTTGTTAAAAAGCTCTTTCTGATGATTGTTCAAATCAACTTCAACTCCTTGAATATAAGCTTTTTCTACATTGTTTGTGCGCATATCCAAAGCATCTCCACTACTGATAAAGAAAGTGGCATCTTTTCCTCTTTCAATAGAACCACAGTACTTATCTATTCCTAAAATTTGTGCTGTATTTAAGGTAATACTGCTAATTGCTTTTTCATAATCCAAACCATGGGCTACAGCAGTACCTGCACTAAAGGGTAAATTTCTAGCCCCCATTGCTTCCATATCTCCAGCATAACTTAGGCAGAATAATATTCCTGCTTCTTGGAGTTTTCCTGCTTGGGTAAAGGGTTCATCCACTGGACTGTCTTGACTACTAGGCAATCTATGTACTCTGTTAAGGATAAGAGAAATATTATTTTCTTTCAGTACATCAACAATCTTAAGCGCATCTTCAGCCCCTACAATAACCGTTTTTGTAATGGAAAAATCATTTGTAAATGAAATGGCATCCAACATATCGCTTGCATTATTAGCATGTATGTAAAGCGTTTTACTTCCGTTAAACAGCCCCTTCATGCTTTCCATTTTTAAGTCCATTAGGCTAGAGGATTTAGCGTATGAATTTGCTTTTTTGAAAAAGTGATTTAACTTAGTAATACTTTCATTGTATTTTTTGTTTTCTTTAGTAGTTCCAGGTTCTGCCCACCAACCACTTTGGTAATAGGATGAAGGCCAGTTGAGGTGTATTCCATCATCTGTTCTTAAGGCTGCATCTTCCCAATTCCAGCCATCCAAATGCATTACTGATGATTGCCCAGAAATGGTTCCTCCCCTTGGGGTTACTTGTGCGATAAGCACACCATTACTTCTTACCGTTTTAGCTATTTTAGAATCGGCATTATAAGCGATAAGTGAGCGTATATTAGGATTGATAGCCCCCGTTTCTCGGTAATCATTTGAAGCACGAACGGCATCAATTTCAGTAATTCCTAAGGTAGTGTTTGGTACAATAAATGCAGGGTAAAGGTGCTTACCATATACTCGGTAAATGGTGTCAAAAGCACTTGGGTCAATACGAATTATTGAAGCATCAGCAACCATTTCAATTTTACCGTTAAGCATACTAATGGCAGAATTTTCAATTTTTGTTCCATTCCCTAAATGGGCAGTTGCCCCCATGAAAAGAATTGGTTTTTGTGCTTGTACAGCTATTGTAATCAATAGTGCAAACAGTAGGTGTAAGTATTTTTTATTCATCATATTCAGTATCACAATGGTATAATTTTTCGGTAGTTGGTTCTGGTTTTTGTTTTTTACTTCCAGTTTTATCTTCACTCATTTTACGGATTATTCTCATGCGTTCCAATCGATCTCTTGCTCGTAATTTTTTATCAACTTCAACATCAAACAGCAATTTCCCATCCACATAAGTTTGTATTACTTTCGCATAAACCGAAAGCGGATTGTCTGTCCAAAGTACAATATCGGCATCTTTTCCAATTTTGATACTTCCCATTTTATCATCAATATGCAATAATTTTGCAGGGTTTAAAGTTACCATCTTCCAAGCATCTTCTTCTGAAGTGCTTCCATATTTTACCGCCTTTGCAGCTTCTTGGTTTAGCCTTCTTCCCATCTCGGCATCATCCGAATTAATAGCCGTTACAACCCCTGCATTATTAAGGAGGGTTGCATTGTAGGGAATGGCATCATTTACCTCAAATTTATAAGCCCACCAATCCGAAAAAGTAGAGCCACCCGCACCATGTTTTTTCATTTTTTCAGCTACTTTGTACCCTTCCAAAATATGGGTAAACGTATTAACCGTAAAGCCCATAGAATCCCCAACATGCATGAGCATATTTATTTCGGATTGGATGTAGGAATGACAAGTAATAAAGCGTTCGGAATTTAGGATTTCAACTAGAGCATTGAGCTCTAAATCCTCTCTTGGAGGAGTTGCCTTTCTTTTGTTTTTTGTGCTGAGGGTATTAAAATCCTGCCATTCTTTTTGGTAAGCTTTTGCACGATAAAATGCATCATAAAATACTTGTTCTACTCCCATACGGGTTTGTGGAAAACGGATACGTTCAAAATTTCCCCAATTACTTTGTTTTACATTTTCACCTAGTGCAAATTTTATAAATCCATCAGCATTTTCTACTTTCATTTGCTCTGCTGAACTTCCCCATCTTAATTTAATCATTGCAGCCTGCCCTCCTATTGGGTTTGCCGAACCGTGTAAAAGCTGTGAGGCAACCGTTCCTCCTGAAAGTTGGCGATAGATATTATGATCATTTGGGTTGATAACATCTCCAATCCTTACTTCAGCACTTACAGCTTGACTTCCTTCATTTACCCCTCTGCTAATTGCAATGTGAGAGTGTTCGTCAATTATTCCGCAAGTAAGGTGCTTTCCAGTTGCATTGATTTGTGTGATTTTAACCGTTTCAGGAAAAATGTCTAATTCATCCAAATTTTTCCCAATGGCAATAATTTTACCTTCTTTTATTGCAACATCCGTATTTTCTAATATTCCTTCTTGTTCATTTGACCATACAGTTGCGTTTCTGAAAATTATATTTTCAGCTTTGGGAGGGCTTGTAAATCCGTGTGCTTTGTTAGGAAACCAAACGGAAGGAATTACACTGTCAATTGTTAAGGTAAACGCTTTGCTATCCTCTTCAAAAAGAGAATCTCTTTGCATGTTAAATGTATGATAAACTCCAATACTATCCTGATACCTTCCACTTATTTTTCCCTCATAGTATTTAGCGACAGCTCTAAATGTTCCGTTTTTGGTACTTATATTGATATTGTCCCCATCTAAAATTGTAGGGATTTCAAGTGAATCTAAAGCGAAAATAGTTGCTTTTGGCTTTGCTTTACTGCCCTCAATGGAAACCAATTCATTTTCAAACTCATCAGAATTTAAGGTGTAATACCCTCTTATATCAATGTGTTGTTTTTTATTAATGATGTGCTTTTCTCCTGCGGTCCAGTTTTCGTAAATTTTACCATTTTCAAAAATATCTTTTGAAGAAATAAAGAAGTTTGCTAGTTTTTTGTTTTCCAGGCTCCCTATTTCATTACCCATTTCGATAAGATTGGCAGGAGTAGTGGTAAGTGCAGCAAGTGCATCTTTTTTGGAAAGCCCTTTTTTAATTGCTAGTCGTAAATTAGTTATAAAATTACTTTCTTTATCTATTCCTGAGGATGTAATGCAGAATTCGATTTCATTATTAGCAAGTATAACAGGGTTGTAAGGAGCAGTTTCCCAATCTTTTAATTTGTGTAAGCTAATCCATTCTGCTGTTTCAGGATTACTAATATCATAGGAATCCGGAAAGTTAAGAGGAATAATTACAGGGAAATTAGTAGCTACTACTTCTTTAATTCTGCTGTATTCCTCTCCATTTCCTTTTATTATAAAATCAATTTCAAATTCATCAGCTATTTTATAAACTCGGCTATAATCTAGCTCATCATTTATTGTAAAAATATGAGGTAGTTCTTGTTGCTTATTTATTGCAGCATAGGCAATATTGGTCTGATTATTTTGAGCCACATACCATTCAGCATCCAAAAATGTTTGTCGGATTAATGCAATACTTCCCATTAAGGAAGATGGGTTTTTTTGTCTTGAGACACCTTTACTAAAGGAAAAATAACTTGCCGCTTGTGGTAAAATAATATTTTCGTGTTCGCTTTTTTCCGAGAGTAGTACCAAACAGCCAGTACCTCTTAGTATCCCATCTTGCACATGTGAAAGTACTGCCCCAAAACCATTTTCAAGATAAGCTTTAGCTGATTTTTTATCAGAAACAAATTCCGTGCTTGCTTCTATTTCAGGGTGTATCGCTTCATTCCAATGATAAGCCCCATCTTTATTGCTTTCGTATTGTGGGCGATAATTGTATTGTCCTTTTTTTGCTTTTGTCAGCCCATAATCAGCATATAAATCAATAAATGATGGGTAGATAAAATCTCCATCTAAATCATGAATAATAGCCCCACTTGGAATATCCAAAATACTATCAACTGCAATGATTCTATCGCCTTTAATCAATAGCACACCCTTATTAATTTCAGCAGTAGGGCTTAAAACAATATGGGCATTGGTAAAGGCATGGATAGGTTCAAAATTTTGAGCTACTCCATTAACAGGAAAAGTTTCTTGCCCTAAAAGGGTGTGAAAACTAAGGATAGCAAAAAGGACAGTAAATTGTAATCTCATTTGATGGTGTGTAATAATAAAGCCGTGAAAGTACCGAAATTTTATGAGATATTTGTTTCTTTGCTATCACTAACCAAAAACGGATATTATGTTAAAAATGATTCACGGATTAATTCCATTTCTATTTTTTATTGTTTTGCTCATTTCAATAGTGCGTGCAGGATTAAATAAAATACCAAATGCAAAAAAAGATCTTTTTCTTACGCTAACATTAATATTTGCACATATACAATTATTAATAGGATTGGCTTTGCTTATCCCAATGGCAGCAGAAGTTGATTGGAGTGCAGTAATGGGGAATTCTGCAAGCAGATTTATACTTGTGGAACATCCATTAACTATGCTTATTGCAGTAGTGCTAATTACAGTTGGAAAAGTAAAAGTTAAAAAAATAGCCGATAATACAAAAGCAAATAAAACGGTATTTGCATATTTTATAGTAGCCTTGGTTTTAGTAGCCTTAAGAACTCCTTGGGATAAATTACTCTAAAAAATAAATTTTGGAAAAAGCAATACTCATAGGTTTAATAACTCCTAATGTTACGAAAGAACAAGCGTACGAATATTTGGATGAACTTGCTTTCTTGGCGGATACCGCAGGAGCTAAACCCGTTCGGAATTTCACACAGAAGCTGCCTCACCCCGATAATAAAACCTTTTTAGGAAAGGGAAAAATTGAGGAAGTACGCTTATATGCTGAAGAGGAAGAAATCAAACTGATTATTTTTGATGATGATTTAAGCCCTTCACAAATAAGAAATATTGAGAAAATTTTTGGGGAAGAAACCAAAATACTGGATAGAAGTAATTTGATACTAGATATTTTTGCGAGCCGTGCCCAAACAGCACAAGCACGTACACAAGTGGAGTTGGCGCAATATCAATATTTACTACCAAGATTGACAAGAATGTGGACTCACCTTGAAAGGCAAAAAGGGGGGATTGGAATGAGAGGTCCTGGGGAAACACAAATTGAAACAGATAGAAGAATTATTAAAGATAAAATTGCGCTATTAAAAAAGAAGTTAGAGAAAATTGACAAGCAAAGTTTTACTCGTAGGAAGGGTAGGCAGGACATGATACGAGTTGCTTTGGTTGGCTATACCAATGCAGGGAAATCAACCTTAATGAACACCTTGGCTAAGTCAGATATATTTGCTGAAAATAAATTATTTGCGACCTTGGATACTACTGTGCGTAAGGTAGTAATTGGCAATTTACCTTTTTTACTAACCGATACGGTTGGGTTTATTCGTAAGCTACCTCACCAGTTGGTGGAAAGTTTTAAATCTACTTTGGATGAGGTGCGTGAATCGGATTTATTGGTGCATGTGGTGGATATTTCAAATCCTAAATTTGAAGACCAAATAGAAGTGGTGAACAAAACCATTATTGAAATTGGGGTAACGGACAAGCCTATGCTAATTGTATTCAATAAAATTGATGCTTATACTTTCACCCCAAAAGATGAAGATGATTTAACGCCAATATTACCTGAAAATATATCCTTGGAAGAATTGCAAAAAACTTGGATGGCAAAATTAGATGGAGAAACTATGTTTATTTCTGCCTTAAATAAAACCCATTTTAACGAGTTGAAAGATGTGCTTTATAATAAGATTAAGCAATTGCATGAGGTAAGGTATCCTTACAATAACTTTTTGTATTAAGCAAAAGACTGCAAGTCGGAAAGCTTTTTGTAATGCCCGTTTTGAGCAATCAATTCTTGGTGTGTTCCTCTTTCAATAATATAGCCTTTATCCAATACTAGGATTTCATCTGCATTTTTTATGGTGGATAATCTATGCGCAATTACTAGTGATGTGCGGGAGTGCATTAATTTATCTAAAGCGTCCTGTACTAAGCGTTCGGATTCTGTATCTAAGGCTGAGGTTGCTTCATCCAAAATTAATATCTCAGGGTTTTTTAGGATTGCCCTAGCAATGCTCAACCTTTGTTTTTGTCCTCCTGAAAGTTTGTTTCCTCTATCGCCAATATTAGTGTTGTATCCGTTTTGGGTTTCCAAAATAAAGTCATGTGCATTGGCAATTTTTGCTGCTTCAATTACTTCTTGTTCGCTAGCATTAATATTTCCTAAATGGATGTTGTTGAAAATAGTATCGTTAAACAAAATAGACTCTTGACTTACGATTCCCATTAGGGCACGCAAATCATGCAAAGCAATCTCTTTTATATTGTTGTTGTCAATAAGGATTTCTCCTTGGTTGATGTCATAAAATCTTACTAATAAATCAGCCAAAGTTGATTTTCCACTACCTGATTGTCCTACTAAAGCAATCATCTTTCCTTTACCTATGCTGAAGTTAATGTTCTTCAGTACTTCTTGTTTTTCATAGGAGAAGGATAGGTTTCTAAACTCAATTTGATTATTAAGTAATTTAATTTGTTTTGGATTTTCTACATCAGTAATTTCATTTTTAGCATCTAGTATTTCGTATACTCTTTGTGCTGAAGCACTTCCTTTTTGTATGTAGTAATAGGAAGTAGTTAAGGACTTTGCAGGAGGAATAATCTGTGAAAAGATAAGGATATAACCAATAAATTCCTGTGCAGTTAGTCCGCCATCAGCATTTAAAACCAATTGCCCCCCGAACCACATTACAATTACCATTACTATGGTGCTTAGGAATTCACTCATGGGTGATGATAAATCTTTTTTCCTCAGTAATTTTGTCATGATACTTTTGTATTCACTGCTCTCTTTCTCAAAGTTTTTATTGATATGGCTTTCAGCATTAAAGGCTTTAATGATTCTGAGTCCTGAAATATTCTCATCAATTATAGAGAGTAAATCCCCCATTTTATTTTGTCCTCTATCAGAAGATTTTTTTAACGACCTACCAATAACACCAATTATTAATCCTGTAATTGGGAAAAGGATAATCACAAACATGGTAAGTTGGGGGCTTATAAAAACCAAAGCAAGTAGGTATACAACTATATTTAATGGGTCTTTGAATATCATTTCCAAAGAGCTCATGATAGACCATTCAATTTCCACTAAGTCAGAAGTCATTCGAGCGGTTAAATCCCCTTTTCTTTTTTCGGTAAAAAAAGGTAGGGGTAAGGAAATTACTTTTTTGTGCAAGTCCATACGCATGTCGTGTACTACCCCATTGCGAATAGGCGTTAAAAAATAAAGCGATAAATAACGAAATAGATTTCTGAAAAAGAAGGTTACCAATACTAAAATACAGATAAATAGCAAAGCCTCTACCTTTCCTTTTTCATCAATGATTGAACTTATTAAGGCATAAAAATTTTCTTTTAAGGCGGTTGCATCAAAGCTTAATGGGGATGGGTTGTACACCTTTTCTTGCGTTTCAAATAGGATTCCTAAGAATGGAATAACCATTGTTAAGGATACTAATGAAAATAAAACACTTAATATATTGAACAGAATATTAAGTAGTGCAAAGGGCAAATAAGGCCTTATGTATTTTAAAATTCGTAAGAAATAATGCATTTGGCAAAGATAAGAAAGGATTCCCTATTTTTGCACTTATGGAATCAACAAGACAAAAAAAAGTATCGCGTTTAGTTCAGAAAGAACTCTCTGTGATTTTTCAGCAAAAAGCACAAGAGATATTAGGCAAGATTATGGTGAGTGTAACCATAGTTCGTATTTCTCCTGATTTGGCAGATGCCAATGTTTTTTTAAGTATTTTCCCTGTTGATGATCCTGCTGAGGCACTTAAAGTCGTTAAAAGCAATACGATTATGATTCGTAAAAAATTGGGGGAGAGCATAAGACATCAATTACGAATAGTACCAGCATTACAATTTCATTTGGATGATTCGGCTGCTTATGCTGAAGAAATTGACAGACTATTGAAAAAATAAGCCCAAATGAATTTCCCATTTTTTATTGCCAAACGCTATTTTACGACTAAAAACAGTAGCAATTTTGTGCATATAATTTCTTGGGTTTCTCTCTTTGGGGTAGCAATTGGTACTGCTGCTCTTATTTTGGTGCTTTCGGTTTTTAATGGTTTTGAAAATCTGGTGCTTAGCATGTATAATTCCATTGACCCACACTTAAAAATAACCGCTTCAGAAGGTAAAGTTTTTAATCCTGATGAGGCTAATGCTCTCCTTATTACTTTAGAGGAAATAGAAACTTCAGCATTCGTGCTTGAAGAAAAAGTACTCTTAAAATATCAAGAAAAGGAATACATAGCTACTGCAAAAGGAGTAAGTGAGGAGTACTTGCAACTCACAAATTTTGATTCTTTACTGGTTGATGGAGAATATATTAACGGTTTTGAAAGCAATAATGTAGCTGTTGTAGGTAGGGGAGTAGCCTACTATTTATCTATGGGAATAGGCTCTATGTTTGAGCAATTACAAGTGTTTGTTCCCAATAGGAATTCGAAAACTTTATTGAATCCTGCTACTGCTTTTAAGCAATCGGCAGTAGTGCCAGTGGGTGTTTTTGGTGTGCAAGCTGAGGTAGATGCTGCTTATATTATCACCCCTTTATTATTTATACAGCAATTGGCAGAACGTAATAATGAGGTTTCAGCCATTGAAATAAAACTGAAAGATGAAAGTCAGATGCTAGTACTTCAGCAAAAACTACAAATGGCTTTGGGTGATAAGTACATTGTTAAAAATCGTTTGCAGCAACATGAGTTTCTCTACAAAATATTGAATACTGAAAAGTTAGCTGTTTTTTTAATCCTTACTTTTATTATGATAATTGCGACCTTCAATATAATAGGGGCGCTTAGTATGCTTATGCTGGATAAGAAAAAAGACATAAGTACACTTAGAAGTTTGGGTTGTACTGTACAAGATATTCAATCCCTATTTTTCAGAAAGAGCATGCTTACGATATTGTTGGGTACAGGTTTAGGTTTGTTTATCGGTTTGGGGCTTGCTTTTTTGCAACAGACCTTTGGTTTTATAAGTATGGGTGGTGGTAGTTTTGTTGTTAATACTTACCCTGTTGCTATTGTGTTTGCTGATGTAGTATTAGTATACATTACAGTATTTGTTATTGGATTGCTTGCCTCATGGTATCCTGCCAGATTACTAAGCAGGAAACTATTTAGAAACTAAACTCAGCAAACTCTTTTGCAACTGAATCTAAAATTGCATGTACTTCTTCAGGATTGTCGCTTGTTACCATTTGTATACGGTAATCTTTAAAATGAGGAATGCCTTTGAAATAGTTGGTGTAGTGGCGTTTCATTTCAGCAATTCCTAAAATTTTCCCTTTCCACTCAATAGAATGTTTTAAGTGTTGCTTGCACGCAATTACTCTATCGGCAATAGTGGGTGGTGCTAAATGCTCTCCCGTTTTTAGGTAATGTTTTATCTCGTTAAATATCCAAGGATAGCCAATGGATGCACGCCCAATCATTACGCCATCAACTCCATATTTATCTTTTACTTCAGCTACTTTTTCAGGAGTATTGACATCTCCATTTCCAAAGATAGGAATATGCATTCTAGGGTTGTTTTTTACATCTCCAATTAAGGTCCAATCGGCTTCCCCTTTATACATTTGCTTACGAGTACGCCCATGAATAGATAAAGCTTGTATGCCAACATCTTGCAAGCGTTCGGCAACTTCTACTATGTACTTTGTATTTTCGTCCCAACCCAAGCGTGTTTTTACGGTAACGGGTAGGTCGGTAGCGTTTACAATTTCTTTGGTCATAGCAACCATCTTTGGGATGTCGAGTAGTATTCCTGCTCCGGCTCCTTTTTTAGCTACCTTTTTTACAGGACAACCAAAATTTATGTCAATAAATTCAGGTTTTGCAGCTGCACATATTTCAGTTGCTTGTCGCATGGATTCAATATCATAACCAAAAATTTGTATTCCAATTGGGCGTTCAAAATCATAGATATCCAATTTCATTACACTCTTGTCGGCATCACGAATTAAGCCTTCTGAAGAAATGAATTCTGTGTACATTACATCAGCACCATTTTGCTTGCACAAAGCACGAAACGGAGGATCACTAACATCCTCCATTGGTGCTAGTAACAAAGGGAATTCCCCTACATCAATATTTCCTATCTTTACGCCCATATTTTGCAAAAATACACAATAATGAGATTAAAAGGTATATTTAAAGACAAGTCATCAGCCAGTAAAGTAGCATTGTTATTTTGCTTAATAGTCGTATCCACTTTTTTACACATACTGTTGGCTTATTTAGGCATTTATCTATTTACAGATATTTCATTATCTTTAGTGAGTTCATTACAACTATCTACTCCAGCTTTGGTAGATGCAGGGAAATTTGTTCAGCTCTTTAGTGCAGTAGGATTATTCATTACCCCAACCTTGCTGTATGCTCACTTATGCGACTTTGATTTTAAGCTAAAAGCTAGCTTTAGTAGGCAGACTGTTTTATTGGTGTTGGCTATTATGTTGCTGATTAATCCTTTTATTGCTTTTATATACGAATGGAATATGAGCTTGAATTTACCGGATTGGATGATGAATTATGACGAAAAAGCAGAAGAACTAACGCGACTATTTTTGCAAATGAATTCTTTGGGTGATTTGGCTTTTAACCTTTTGGTAATTGCAATCGTTCCAGCAATTGGGGAGGAATTATTATTTAGGGGTTATTTGCAGCAAACTTTCACAAAGTGGCTAGGGAAACCTCATTTAGCAATTATCATTACTGCTATTTTGTTTAGTGCAATTCACATGCAGTTTCAAGGCTTTTTACCAAGATTTGCTTTGGGAATAGTGTTAGGATATTTATTGTATTGGAGTGGCTCGCTTTGGCTGCCGATAATAGCCCATTTATTCAATAATGCAATAGCCGTTATTTTTACTTACCCTTCTTTTTCAGCTTATGCAAGCTTTACTGAAAATACAGCTACATGGCAAGAGGCTTTCTTTAGTTTCATGGCTGTAGGTTTATTGGTATTCCTTCTTCAGAAAAATTTGAGCATGAGCATAAAAAAAGGCTGATAAAATCAGCCCTTTTTAATCTAACATCTTAATAATGATGCCTAAAATCTAGTTTTTAATAACTTCCTTTTCGGGTAGAATAGTTAATTTTAAGTGCATTTGCTTTTCTGAGTTCTTGCTTTACATCAGAGATAATTCCCATTTTTACTGTTTCATCCGCTTTAATTGATGTAGTCATGTAAGGAATTTCTTTTTCATCTCTTGCTTCTCGTTCTGTAGCAATAAACTCTTGTATTTCGCTTACATTAGCAAAGGCATCATTCAATTGAATTCTTGAAGCAGTACCATAAGATGCTTGCATTCTTTTAATAGGTGAGCCTATGTAAATATAACTTACTAATGATTTTTTCTCCATCTTTTTTATCTCAGTAGCTTTTGGCGTTAAAATACTTACAAATAAAGTAGTTTCACGCATTACTGTTGTTACCATAAAAAAGAAAAGTAACATAAATACAATATCTGGTAAGGATGCAGTTGATATAGCTGGCATTCCTTTTTTCCCGTCTTTTCTAAATTTACTCATTATGAATCTCCTGCAATATTTTTTGGTTCCGCTTCAGATATTTTCTGAGGGTACATTTTTCTGATTTCCTTTTTTTGCGTTTTATTCAAATCCGCATAACGCTCGCCAAACTTATTTAAAGCAGCTTTATTTCTTAGCTCATTATAGGCAGCAGCAAGTTCATTTTGCACACGAATATAAGTCATGTACTGAGTACCTCTATCATTCTGTAAGGAGATAATTGCTTTTTCAGGGTTCTCAGATGAATTAGGGTCTATTCCATTATTATCAATAAAATGCTTAGCCCCTTCTCTTAACTGTGAAATATCCATTAGTTCACCTTCAACTAATAGTTGATTGTTAGCATTAATAAGCACTACATAAATATTTTTAGCGTGAATTTGAGAATCATCTTCTTGCAATTCTTCCTCAGGCATTGGAGGTAATTTACGCGCAATACCTGTATCCACATCCATAGTAGTGGTTACTAAGAAAAAGATAAGTAACAAGAAGGCAATATCTGCCATTGATCCTGCATTAATTTCGGGCAATCCTCTTCTGTTACTAGCCATTATTTAGAAAATGCTTTTGATAATTCAGCATACAATACAGCACCAATTGCACCAATTGCTAATATGTAGAATGTAGTTAATCCCATTCCTACTTGTTTGGCTGTTGAAGCTGTAATCTCGTATTTTTCGTACGAACCTAATACTTCATCAGAAGACATAAGGTACGCAATAAGAATAATTAGTAAAAGCCCTCCCATTGTAGTGAGTGTCTTTTTTGCATTATTTGTTTTTTGCATCATTTTTTTGATACCAAAACCAATAGCTGCCAATGTAGCAAAAGCTACCATTACATAGGTTAAAATGATTCCTATATTAATTAAACTATCCATGATTATTTGTTTTTAACCAATAAGTCAATTAATGAGATAGAAGCATCTTCCATTGAGTTCACAATTGAATCTACTTTTGCAATTAAGTAGTTATAGAAAATTTGAAGAATCATTGCTACAATAAGTCCGAATACTGTAGTTAAAAGCGCAACCTTAATACCTCCAGCTACTAATGATGGAGAAATATCTCCAGCAGCTTCAATAGCATCAAAGGCTCCAATCATACCAATTACAGTTCCCATAAACCCAAGCATAGGAGCAAGTGCAATAAATAATGAAATCCAAGATAATCCTTTTTCTAATAATCCCATTTGAACTGAACCATAAGAAACGATAGATTTTTCAACCATATCAACTCCTTCATTGGAACGCTCTAAACCTTGATAGAAGATAGAAGCAACAGGTCCTTTTGTATTTCTACAAACCTCTTTAGCCGACTCTACACCTCCTGATTGTAAAGCACCTTCAACATCATTTAATAGTTTGTCAGTATCAGTAGTCGCCATATTTAAATAGATGATTCTTTCAATAGCTAAAGCTAATCCTAAGATTAGACATAACAATACAATACCCATAAATCCAGGTCCTCCTTCAATAAATTTTTGTTTGATGATTTGGTGAAAAGATGCAGCTTCTTCAACTGGCTCCTCAACTACAGCTTCTTCAACTGCAGCAGGTACTTCTTTTGCAGCTACAGCAGTATCTACTACCTGTTCAGTGGCAACAGTATCATTTGCATCTTGTGCGTAAACAGTGTAAGTCCCAGTAAGGAATAATCCTAAAAGGGCGATTAAGGCAAATTTGTTTTTCATTTTCTTTTAAATTTTTGTGTAATTAAATTTTAGTGTGGCAAATTTATAAAAATATTATAAAGCGGCCTGATATCTATTATTAACTTCCTCCCAGTTAATTACATTGAAAAATGCATTGATATAATCAGGGCGTCTGTTTTGGTAGTTTAGGTAGTAAGCATGTTCCCAAACATCTAAACACATTACAGGTGTGCAACCGCATTGATCATCCATTAAAGGGTTATCTTGGTTAGCGGTTGAGGAGACTTTTAATTTCCCGTCTTTTACTCCTAACCAAGCCCAACCAGAACCAAACCGTGTTCCTGCTGCTGTTGAAAAACTGTTTTTAAATTCTTCAAATGAACCAAAAGTATCATTGATTGCTCCAGCAATTGCTCCTGTTGGCTCTCCTCCTCCGTTCGGGCTCATGATATTCCAGAATAAACAGTGGTTAAAGTATCCTCCACCATTATTTCTTGCTCCTCCGCTCAACCCTGGAGTAGCACAGATTTCGTCTATGCTTTTGCCTTCCATATCGGTACCTGCAATGGTATTATTTAAATTATTGGTGTATCCCTGATGGTGTTTACTATGGTGAATTTCCATAGTTCTAGCATCAATATGTGGCTCTAATGCATCATAAGCATATGGTAATTTTGGTAATTCGAATGACATAATTTTTATTTTTTATTGGTTTATAATAGAATTTGCCAAGAATCATTTACATTTCCTTGGCTTAAATATTTTTTTGCTAATGTATGTTTTTCTGCTGTATTTTTTCCCTCTCTTTCTGGAAAATCTTCTTTTTCAGGAATTTGTTCATCTGAAGCTAGTATTGCTAATTCACTTCCAGTTAGAATGCTAGAGTTTCTGATTTCATCTGGCAAAGCATCAATTCCTATTCCGATTTTCCCAATGGGTTTTACTATTTGAAACAAACTATCTTTAGTTGCTTTCCCATACCAATTCCCACCAAGGCGAGAAAGCGCCCCCAATTTCAAAGGATCAATATTTTTATCTTCATCCAAAATAGACTCATCAATATGGATTTTTAACACTTCACAAATCACCAAATTTCCGGCTCCACCTTCCCTTCCTAATGCAATGACTTCATTCACTTTACACTCAAAATTAACAGGGGATTCTTTCACTCGAAAAGGGGTTACCTTTTCAGATTTTACAGGAGTAAATCCTGCTTTTTCAAATTCGTTCACTCCTTTTTCAAAATCGCAACTACTCAAAGATACTTGCTGTGCCATTTCAGCCGTTACTATACTAATGACCACTTCTTTATTGGCTAATACATTTTCCAAAGTATGTTTGATAGTGTTTCCTCTCACTCTTCTGGCAGGAGAAAAAATTAAGATTGGAGGATTTGCCGAAAAGGCATTAAAAAATGAAAAAGGGCTTAAATTTAAGTTCCCATCACCATCAACTGTACTTGCAAAGGCGATAGGCCTTGGTGCAACCGCTCCCAAAATGTACTTGTGTACAAGGGCTGTTTTTTCCGTTTTTGGATCGATAGTTAGCATCTATTTACATATTTTTCTTTAAGGAAAATAAGGAATGGGAATCATTTTCCAAAACTACTTTATTTTTGATTCTTCCCAAACCTTCAATTTCCATTTCTATTACATCTCCATCTTTTAGCCAAACTGGCTCATAATCCGGATTTTCTAATTTGTGTGAGCCATTTAATTCCAACAAGCATCCTGTGCCTACTGTTCCAGAACCAATTACATCACCCGGGAGAATATCAGTACCATAAGCGCATCTTTCCACAATTTCAGCAAAAGTCCAGTTCATATCTTTCATATTTCCTTCCGATAATAATTCGCCATTCACCCAGCATTTCATGTTTAAACTATAGGTATCGCCATCATGTCCGTCAGCAGTGGCTACTTTTTTATCTACCAATTCCTCTTTTGTCACTAAATAAGGGCCAATAATGGTGCAGAAATCCTTCCCTTTTGCAGGACCTAAATTCAATTTCATTTCTTCCATTTGGAGCGCTCTGGCACTCATATCATTCATGATTAAATAACCCGCAATATAATCGTCCGCATCTTTTGCTTTTATATTTCTTCCTTTCTTTCCAATTACAATAGCAGCTTCTAATTCAAAATCCAATTTTTGCATATGGTCGGGCATACATAGAATGTCATCTGATGGGCCTAAAATGGCATTGTGGTTGGTAAAATAAAAGATAGGAAATTGATCAAATTCAGGAATCATATCCACCCCTCTATTTCTTCTGGCAGTGGCTACATGTTGCCTAAAAGCATAGGCATCCCTGCAAGATGGAGGGCATGGAACAGGTGCTAATAATTCACTATCAGAAATTGAAATTCCTACTGAATTTGAACTGCTATTTTTTATACTATCTTCCAAATCTTTCGCTTTTTGCATGGCGCTTTCACCCATTTGCAAAAAGGTATTCATATTATTTGCAATAGTATTGAGGGAATATATTTTTTCATTAATGAGAAGGCCCAAATCAATGTCTTCTCCACTTTTATAAGTTACAATTTTCATCTTAAATTTATTTTATGCAAACTTATTAAAAAAAATTGCTTTTGTATTTATTTTTGAGCAATCAAAAAATATCCGTAATTTGCACTAAAATTTAACAAATGCCTTTTTATCATAAATTGGGGAAAATCCCACACAAAAGACACACCACTTTTAAAAAAGAAGATGGTAATTTTCATTATGAAGAACTTTTTGGGACCATTGGTTTTGACGGGATGTCCTCCCTTTTATATCATTTAAACAGGCCAACACAAGTTAAAGAAATTGCTGAGGCATATTCAGTTGCTCCAGAAATTGCAGTAGAGAAAAACTTAAAATCCTATTTGTTAAAAGGATTTGAAGCACCTAAAATTGCTGATCATTTGGAAAGCAGAATTTCCATATTACTAAATAATGATTTGAATATTTTACTTTCAGCACCAACAAATCTGGAAGAAGATTATTTTTACAAAAACACAGATGGAGATGAGGTGATTTTTGTTCATAAAGGAACAG
>Ga0208879_1001351_pt1 | contig 23341 bp, 28 predicted proteins | sample Knorr_S15_td_Bot_FD_185605 | JGI IMG/M metagenome (GOLD analysis project Ga0208879, IMG submission 185605) | Marine microbial communities from Southern Atlantic Ocean transect - Knorr_S15_td_Bottom_ad_5009_LV_A (SPAdes) (version 2) | ecosystem: Environmental > Aquatic > Marine > Oceanic | place...
GATCTTCTGGGCTCAAACGTGAGCACCAAATAGAGCGCATGTCGGATTCAAGTAGGCGACCATGAGACTCTCTCATTCGGACCTGATCCCTTTGCTGGTCATCATGGGTAGTGGAGCCGTCGGCGTGCTCGGCATATTTGCCTTCGCTGCCGCGTGCGGCGTGCCCCTGCCCACTGCGTTCCAGGATGATGAGCGGGACGAGGCTGTGATTCCACCTTCGGTCGCCGAGGCGGCGATGTCTGTGCAGGACCTGGCCGGTGAGCCTCAGTTCACGCCCTTTACCGTCGCTCCTGCGATTCAAAACGAAGGGGACGTTATCGAGGCCATGGAGCGTGCGTACCCGCTGCTGCTGCTCGGTGCGGGAATCGGCGGTACGGTGTGAGGGTCTACTTATTGATCGACGAGGACGGCCGTGTCAAAGAGCGCCGGGTCGACGAGAGCTCGGGCCACCGGGCACTCCACGAAGCTGCCATGGCCGTCGCCGAGGTCCGCCAGTTCTCCCCCGCCTTGTACGAGGAAGCGAAGGTGCCCGTCTGGGTGTCCTTTGCGATCACGTTTCAAGTGAAATGAGGTAGTCGGCCGGGCGGCCGTTCAACGCCGCCGGGTTGCCGGGAAGGCCAATCGTTGGGCATGTTGGTGCCTCGCCGCGAAGCCGGCGGCGCACCAACGAGTTCTCTCGAGACCACCCCAGGAAGACGCGACATGCGAAATCGATCGATCGTGCTGCTCGGCATCATGTGTGCATTTGTCCCCGCCGCGCTGGCCGCCCAGACGGACGTTAGCGGTGATTGGAACATGACGTTCCAGACTGAGCAGGGAGACACGGAAGTCAGCCTGACGTTGGAGCAGGACGGCGAGAAGCTGACGGGCAGTATTACCAGCGACCAGGGCACGGTCGAGTTCGAAGGCACCATCAGCGACGACAAGGTCAAGTGGGTCCTCGAGATCGAGGCCGAGGGACAGTTCCTCGAAATCACCATCGACGGTACCGTCGATGGCGACGCCATGACCGGATACGCCGACTTTGGCGGGTTCGGCGGAGGTAACTGGACCGCTACCCGGCAGTAGTCGAAGCTCGGTCGGAACTAGACCCCCGCGAGTCTAGTTCCCGCCGCCCTGCCTCTCCTGATAACGCGCGCCACTCAGGATGTTGGACATGGCGTAGTTGCCCTCGTGACAGTTGTACTCGTATAGCAGGTCGTCGTACTTGGTGAACGGGACCTCTCCGCCCCAGGTCTGCGTGTACGTTGTCGGGTCGTCGACGGTGAACTCGTACAGGATCGTCTGCTGGTCGGTTCGAGTGAAACGCTCGGTCACCTTCAGGTCCATCGTCGGCCGCACGCCCCAGATTCCTGGCGCCACGAGTCGTGCAATGGATTCCGTGGCGTAGTTTTGCAGCGGGTGGATGTTGGTCGTCTCGACTATGAGCGTGTTGCCCTCCCAGTGGCCCCAGGAGTCCCCGAACCAGGGACGCATGTGATCGGGTAGCGGATCCGGCTCGCCCAGTCGGATGATGCGAGTGTCGTGCACCATCTCGTAGTGGATCATCAGGTAGTCGGCGGTTTGCACGATCGTGTAGTTGCCGTTGTAGCCGTAGTTGGGCGTCATGGGCGGGCCGCCGTGCGAACCAAACGACACCAGGCAACGGTCGGCCAGTGTCCGGTTCTCGGGGTTGTCGTACTGGCTGAAACCAGCCATGAAATCCCGGACCTCGTTGCGGCGTTTCTCGCCTTCGGGCGTGAGAGCCGGCCTGCGGCCATCCGGCGGATTCGTGATGAGCGAGCTTCTGGGCTCACCGTTGACGATCGCCACACGGGAGCCGCCGTCGATGTACACGTAGTTGTAAGCCCCGATGTCGCTACCGGCTTCAGGGGCCCCTCGGTCGGGATCACTCGGCTGAGCTAAAGCCGTGACGATGGCGTCCGCCCTACCCTCGCGCTGCGCGACTTCCTCCGCCGTCAGGACAGCCGCCTGACCCCGCGGCCGCTCGATCGGCGTGATCGTCGCATTGCTCCAATTCCCCTGGAGGTCGGGGTGACCATGGGCCGTCCGGGGGACGGTCCACTGCCCTTGAGCTCCTGCGGGCAAGAGAAGCGTCGCTGTCGCGATCAGCGCGACACAGGCCGTGAGGAGCCGCGTGGAATGCCTGATGCTCATCTCCCATCCTCCTACAAGAAAGGGGAGCCGCCAAAGCTATCGGTCACCGAACCGGTGGCCTCACCGTGACGTTGTGGTTCTCGTACCTCGAGTGCAAGAGTCAGTCGTGCCCGCGGGTTTCGTTCCGGTAGACCACACCCCCCTTCATCACGAAGACCACGCGACGCAGCGCGGTGATGTCCTCCGCCGGATTGCCTTCGACGGCGATGAGATCGGCCGCGAAGCCGGGAGCCAGCGTGCCAATCTCATCGTCCAGGCCGAGCGAAGCAGCGGCCACCGAGGTGGCGGAAACCACCGCAGCCATCGGCTCCTGGCCACCCACCTCCACGCGGTAGATCAGTTCCTCCCAGTTCCGTCCGTGACTACCGGCCAGGGCGTCGGTCCCGAAGACGATCCGTAGCGTCGGACGCCGTAACGCAAGAGCGAAGACCTCCCTCATGCCGAAGAGCAACGCCTCCATCTGCCGGAAGCCCTCCTCCGTGTAATTCCCGATGCCGAGGAAGCGCTCCTTATTGTCGAGGTAGTTCTGGATCACGAGCGAAGTGTGTGGATCGTAGAACACGCCGGCCCCGTCCATCGCGTCGAGTGCCGATCCGTTTGCGAGCCCCCCGTGCTCGACGGTTGTGCATCCCGCCCTCGCCGCGCGCATCACCGCCTCGGCAGCATGTGCGTGCACGATCGCGCGCACCCCATGACGATCCGCCTCGTCGCACGCGGCCGAGAGTTGCGCCTGACTCAACGTGGGCACGCCACCCTCTCGGATCGAGAGCGAGGCGAAGATCTTCACCGCGTCGGCGCCTGCCGAGACTCGCTCCCGGACGGCGGCCCTGAGCTGCTGCTCGGTGCCCTCGGTGATCCACTCGTACGTCGTCAGCAAGCGCGGGCCTGGCAGCACGCCTCGGGCGATGGCATCTCTGACGGGCCCGTCGATTCGTGCCCCCATGCTCTGTACGGTCGTGACGCCCGACATGAGCGTGACGTACGCGTTCTCGGCGACATACAGCGCGAGGGACTCGCGCGACTCGGGGCTGTCGTCTCTTGCCCGATGCACCCGGCCATCGGCATCGAAGTGCGACGCGATATGCACGTGGGTGTCGATCCCGCCGGGCATCACCGTAAGCCCGGACAGATCGTACGTGGGCTGGAGCGCGGCCGAGGCGCCTACCTCCGCGATCGACGAGCCCTGGATGACGATGGTGGACGGCCCCAGGGCGCGGCCGGTTCCGTCGAGCACCTGCCCGGCTCGGATGACGATGGAGCTCTGAGCCCGTGCTCCCGTCGGTAGCGTAAGAGCCAACAGGAGGCACGCGAGCCCCGAAACGGCGGCTGGCGCCCGTAGGGCGCGGTCAGCGGATCGAGCTCGAAACATGTGAGTCTCCCTGGGCGATCGAGTTGGCCCTTCCCTACGCCGACATCCCCCTTGCCGCGATCCGCCAGACAGCCTCGACGCGGTCGTTTCGCACCGCGTACATCTGGTCGTAGAGATTCACCACCGGATCACAGTGCGACACGATCAACTCGAGCTTGTCTCCGAGCTTGTAAGTCCTCGAAGGGTCGTCGTAGCGCAGCGTCCCGAACTCGTCCGAGCCAGACGTGTAGCTCATGCCGGTCTCACCTTTGACGATCGGCCAAGGCTGATTGATCGTGCACGCTTTGGCGCCCGCATCGGTCGTGACCCTGCCCTCGTACTGGGCGTTGAGCACAGTCGTCAGGATCGTCAGAGAGGTGTCGAAGTCCGAATACAGGTCGGAGCCACTGCCACCAATTGCGAGATACTGCGCGTCCATGAAGACGTAGCTACCAACCTGGATGTCGGTGAGCCCTCGAGTCTCATGATCGATGTTGTAGGTGCCGGTGCCGCCCCCGCTGAAGATTCCCGTGTTCAGTCCGGATCGCTTCATCAAGTCGTAGGTCTCGGTCGCCGGAACGAGCCGCTCGAGCGTGCGTGCCCTGCGCGTATCGAATCCCTTCACGTGCTGCGATCCGCCGTCGTAGCAGAGCATCCCTTGCAGGCGCAGCCCAGGGAGCTGGTCGACCAACTGGGCCAATTCCAGCGCCGGCTGCCCGGGGGTGACGCCCGTGCGATGCCCGCCCGAATCGATATCGACCACGACGTCGGCGACAATGCCCAGGGCCTCGGCCGCTGCTGACAAGTCGCGAGCGTTCCCGGGGGTGTCGGTCGCCTGTATGAATCCAGAACACTGTCGTCTCAGATTCATCGCCCGCGTAATCTTGAACAGCGTCGCGTTGATCGTCGTCATAAGGATCTCATCGATCCCGTGCTCGTACATGGCGACTGCCTCGCCCACCTTGGCGGTGCATATACCCACCGATCCGTTCTCGATCTGTAGCCGCGCGATCGCCGGACACTTGTGGGTCTTGGCGTGAGGCCGACTTGCGATGCCGTTGCGCACAACCGTTTGCTGCAGCGTGGCCAAGTTCGCCTCGAGTGCATCGAGATCGACGCACAGCGCGGGCGTGTCGAGCTCCCATTTCGAGATGTCTGCTTCCATCACATCGGTCGCGTCGAAGCCGCGCATCTCGGCCGCGGTGAAGCCCTTGATCGACGTGGGGACTGCAACGGCGGCCGCGCCGGCACTCTGCAGGAAACGGCGTCGGGACAGTGAACTATCTCTCACGGTACCCCCTCAAAAGAGGAATCCTACGGTTCGCGTGGTCTATCTTGGCAGCGCGAAATTGATGAGCGCGCTGCCTGCTGCGATGGCAACGTACTGGTGGCCCTCGCTGAGATACGTGATCGGGTTTGCGTAGATTCCACCACCTGTTTGGAAACGCCAGAGAACCTCGCCCGTGCGGGCGTCCGCCGCAAAGAAGTCGCCTTCCGTCGTTCCTGAAAACACCAATCCGCCGGCGGTGGCCATGAGTCCAGCCCAGGGCGGCGAGTGAACCTGAATCTCCCACACGAGGTCCCCAGTTAGTGGGTTCAGGGCGCGCAGGAACCCTCTCGGGTCTTCGCCTGAAATGCGGCGTCGGCTAGCACCCATGTAGATCTTGCCGGGCTCGTACGTGGCGTCGGCGAGGTAGTAGGTGGCGCCCGTCTCGCGGACGTTCTGATAGATCAGGTTGGTCTGCGGACTAAAAGTCGGGCTGTACCAATTGGCGGCCCCGTCGTCATCCGGATAGACGAGCGCCCCGTCCAGGTCGGGAATGGTCTCCGGGTTCTCTATAGGCCGTCCGTTTTCGTCCAGCCCCAGCGCCCAGTTCTGCCTGGCGAATTGCTTGCCGACCAGGAACTCACCCGTGACGCGGTCGAGCACGTAGTAGAAGGCGTTCCGATTTGGGAATAGCAGGAGCTTTCTCGGCACGCCTTCGAAGTCGGCGTCGAGCAGCACGGGGATCTGAGTGGAGTCGTAGTCGTGGATGTCGTGCGGGAGGAACTGGAAGTACCACTTCAACTCCCCTGTATCCGGATCCAGTGCGATCACGGACTCCGAGTACAGGTTGTCTCCCTCGCGGACCTCGCCGATGAAGTCCGGCCCGGGGTTCCCGGTTCCCCAGTAAAGGAGGTCGAGCTCGGCGTCATAGGCGCCGGTGACCCAGGTCGGGGCCCCACCCCGCTGCCAACTGTCTCCCGACCACGTGTCGTGACCGGGCTCGCCTGGCCCGGGCACGGTCCAGAAGCGCCATAGCCGCTCCCCGGTGGCTGGATCGTACGCGTCGAGGAAGCCGCGGATGCCGTACTCGCCGCCCGCGATACCCACGATGATCTTGCCGTCCAGTGCAAGCGGCGCCACGGTGATCGCATAGCCTTCGGTGTGCTCGGCGACTTCGACGTCCCAACGCACGAGACCGGTCCGCGCGTCCAGCGCGACCAGGTGCGCATCGACCGTACCGAGGAAGACCTGATCGTCGAGAAGCGCCACGCCGCGATTCACTTGTCCGCAGCAGGTGACGATGCCCTGGGGGAGAGAGCGGCGGTACCGCCATAGAGGACGCCCGGTACGCAGGTCGAGCGCGGTCGCATCGCTGGGCGGCTCGGTGATATACATCACACCGTCTACCACCAGCGGCGACACCTCGAATTTCTGAGTCGATCGCGTCTGGTAGATCCAAGCGGGCTGAAGCTGGTCGACGTTGTCACGGTCGATCTGATCGAGCGTCGAGTAGCGCTGCGCCCCGTAGGAGCCGGAGTAGGTCAACCAACTGCCAGGCTCGGACGCCGCGTCCAGGATGCGCTCGTACGGAACCTGGGCGGTCACCGGCGCAGCGATCACGAGCAGAAGCAGAAGCGCCTTCATGTGTCCCCCTTGAGCGAAACCAAATAGGAAACCAGGTCATCCGTCTGCCCTGGGGTCAGTTCCGCTTCATAACTCTCCATCGGCGAGCGCTGCCACTCCTTGTCGAGCGTCTCGAGCTCGTCTTTCCAGAACGAGTGCAGCCTGCCGGTAAGAGCCCGGAACTGCACTGAAAAGCCGTCTTCGTTCACTCGGATGCCCGTAAACGCTCGGCCGTCCTTGGTGACCACCCGTAGCTGGAGGAATCCTCTCGGTACCGACGCTTCGGGCTCCACGAGTGCCTCCCGCAGGTACGCCGCGCTGCGCCGCGCCCCAATATCATCCAGCACCGGGCCGATGATGCCACCCTGGCCGCCCAAAGCGTGGCACGTTTGGCAGTTGAGCGAAGCGTAGGTCTGTGCGCCGCGGCCGGCATCGCCCGGGATCTGCTCGGGCTCGACACGGCCCAGCGTCCTTACGTAGGCCGCAATACTCGAGACCTGGCTGGGCGTGAGGAACGAGCCCGGCATCTCGGTACCGGGAATGCCCCGACGGATGATGCTCTGCAGCGCCTGATCGCTGGTCGCGTGACGAAGCTGGGGCTGCGCCAGGTTGGCGCCTTTACCACCATTGCCCAAGGGGCCGTGGCAGCTTCCACACTGGCTCTCGAACAGCCGCTTGCCCTGCTCCATCTGCGCGGACTGTGCCGATAGGGCGGCGGGTAGACAAAGAGCGAGAGGGAGGAGCAGACTAATCAGGAATCGGTGGTTCATGGCGTCACCACGCCTCAGTGCTTCACGAAGATCGTCTCGTCGATCGGTTCGTTGATCTCCGTCTCGTTATAGGTCGTATCGATGTCGAAGACGTCGGGAATGGAGACGTGAGATTTGGTTGCCATCTTCACGCCCTCGAAAACCTCATACTCACTGAGGGTCACCGTGACCTCGATCGCCCCCAAATCTGCGTCGTCGAGCTCGATCATGATCTGGCTGACTAGGTAGGTCTCCTTGTCGAGGAAGAAGCGGTTGTCGATGCCGCCCGCCGCGATCTCCACCACGAAGTGATCCCGTCCGTCCACCTGCTCGTCAGGCCCCTTCACGTACTGCACGTCACCGAAATGGGAAGTCTGGTAGGCAACGAACCAATCCAAGACGGCCTGGTTCCGCAGGTTCGCGGCGTCGGTCCCGCTCAACTCAACGGTCCCTTGGAAGTCGTCAGACTGCCACGCGACAGAGCCGTCCCACGCACTGGTCTGCGTGAAGAAGTCACTGGTCAATAGTTGATAGACCTTCTCATAAGGAATCGTCACGACTTCCGTGTCGCCCGCGATGGCGCCGAACTCCGTATCCATCACGAACGTACCTGAGCGCTTGATGGTCTCGATTCGCTCGATGGCCTCGCGGCCACCGGTCGCCTCCACTGCGGCGTCGACGATCTCGTCGAGGCTTTGTGCCTGCGCGGTACCACCCCATGCCAGCAGGGCGAGAACCGGCGTCAGCAGTGCTCCTCGCAAGCCTTGGAGTCCGTTCATCGTCATCTTCCGCCTCCTTCCTTCAATTTCCTGGCAACTCCACAATCCACGGTACGTCGCAACGCTATCTGGCGCACTCAATTACCCACCCGCGCGTTCAGCTTGCCCAGCAGCCCGGTGATATCCGCCTTGGATTCTGTACTCACCGCATGGCCCTCCTTGGGGCCTTAGCCGTTTCTCGTCGCACTTGCGTTAAGAGAACTGAAGGGAGCGCACCCGCCGACGCGGCTCCCCTCACCTAGCGGATAGTACGGCCCGATCCACGGGGGCGGAAAGGCCGAGGGCAACCTGCACACACCTGCTTCAGGAGGATTCGATGAGAACCCCACAAACCACGTCGCTCGTGTTTCGTGGCTCACCTGGCTGGGCCGTCCGCGGGATGGCCTCGGCTTTGTTCCTAGTAATCGCCGCCGCGTGTGCCTCGGACGCCACGGCTCCAGAGGAAACCGTCTCCGAGGAGCGGTACGTCCTGCAGAGTGTCGATGGCAGCCCGTTCCCGTTCGCAGTCTCGTTGCCACCGGGGCCGGTCAGTGTCGAGGTAACCGCCGGGAGCGTTCGCGTGATCAGCACCGGCACCTGCAGTGTTAGCGATACCGCTCGAATCGACAATCAGGGTACCGTCACGAACGAGGTCGATATTCAATCGTGCACGTGGACAGCAAGCGGCAGCGCCATCTCGCTTACGTTCAGCGATCACGCGTTCACCGGTACAGTAGTCGGTACCACACTGACCCTTATCCAAGGCGATGAGAGCTGGGTCTACGTGGGGGACTAGGAAGCAACAGTCAGGACGCTGAGCGGTCGACTCAGGCCCCGTAAGCGCCTTAGTGGTTGCGGGGCCTGAACCCCGGTCACGACGAACGGTATCGACGCCACGCGACGACCACCGCAGCGACGAGCCCCGCAAAAACCGCGAGGGCAGCCAGAATCGACCGCCACTCTTGCATGAGGATGACCCTCAAGCATCCGGAGCCCACGGACACACCCTTGGTTTGCAGCGTCGCCGCATCCTCGCAACTGATGTCCAAGTTGAACAGAATGACGCGATCGCCCGCGCCGAGCCCTGAGTTGTTCAGCAGAGGCTGGATGTCGCTGAGGTCAGGCAGATCGTGAACGTGGAGATTGGTCAGCCTCGTGAGCCCCCGCAACGCGCTGATATCCATGATCGGGTTGTTGTAGAGGCGAAGAACCGCCAGTTCCGTGAACTCGCTCAATACGCTGATGTCGCTGATCGAGTTGTACGTCAGGTTGAGATCCGTTAGGCGCGTGAGGCCGCTCAGCGAGCTGATATCACTGACCGAGTTGCGGTTGAAGTGGAGGACAGTCAGACTCATAAGTGTTTACAGTGCAATGCGTTCAGTGATCGAGTTCGCGTTGAGGTAGAGATCCGTCAGGCTCGTCAGCTCGCCCAGCGCTGTGATGTCGGCGATGGAGCTCTGGGCGACGTCGAGGTACGTGAGGCTCGTGAGCTCACTCAGCGGACCGATGTCGCTGATCGAGTTGCCCCAGAGGTTCAAGTAGGTGAGGCCCGTGAGATTCTGGATCCCCTCCAGGCTCTCGATCTCGGCTTCCGAAGCGATCTAGACGCGGAAGCCCCGACGCGAGGCCGCAGGTGAGGTCGTCCTGCGGCCGGAGTGAGAGCGCGGCCCTGACCGCTGCGGCCAGGTTGGCTCAAGATGCCGCGCAGGTCGATAAACCGCGAGAAGATGAGGGGTACGGCCTCTCGAATGAGCCAGCGTATGTGTTATCCGGGTCGCACAACCCGCGTGCCGCGTTTCCGCGGGAACGCGAGTGAGCTACTTCGCCTCCAACTGTTCCTCGATCCTCTTCAGCCGCTCATCGATCTCACGAAGCTGATGAAGGATCATGATGTGCGTCTTCTTGGCGTCGATTCCAACCGGGCTGGCGTCGCTTGCGATCTCGTTCTCGATGGCCTCGTACGCGTCCTGTGGGACCTCCATGGCGTGCTCCTAGCCTGAGTTGATGTACAGGAGCCTGCGCTGAGGGATGGGGGCATGCAATGGTGCACAGCCGGCCCGACCCGTGCACATTGTCCGTGCAGCAGAACCGCGATTCCGTCGACTCAGAATCGGGGTTGGATCCTGAACGCTTCTCAAGCTTGGGGGGCTCGTGCGCTCACCATACGTCGTACCATGTCTCGCAGTGGTGACTCTCTTTGCCGCCGCGTGCGCTGAGCCGGAGTCACCCCCGTTGAGCGAATCCGGAAAAGCCGCGCTCGACGCCGTCCTCCGGGCGGCAATAGACGCAGGCGACGTGCCCGGTGTGGTGGCCATGGTGGTAGACCGGGACAGCATTCTCTATCAGGGCGCATTCGGCATCATGGACGCGGCCGGCGAAGAGAGCATGCGGTCGGACGCGATCTTCCGAATCGCCTCGATGACGAAGCCGATCACTTCCGTCGGCATCATGATGATGCGTGAGGAAGGCCTGCTCGCGCTGGACGACCCCGCGTCCGACTACCTGCCGGAGCTCGAAGACCGAGAAGTCCTGGTCAGCGTCGATACGGCCACCTCCTCTGTCGTCACCCGACCTGCGTCGCGGCCCATCACGATCCGAGATCTGCTGCGCCATACGTCAGGCATCGCGTATGGATTCTCGAGTCACGAAGCCCAGGCGCTGTCGCGATATGCGGGCATCGCACCACGAGCGCAGCCGATTCTTCACGACCCCGGCTCACGCTGGACCTACGGCATGGGAACGGCCTTCCTCGGATGGATCATCGAGGAGATTTCTGGGCAGTCTCTTTCCGAGTACCTCGGGTCCCGCGTCCTCGCGCCGCTGGGCATGAACGACACGGGATTCGATCTCGCCGAGGGGGACCACGCACGACTCGTCGCTACCTACCGCCGCGTGGACGGCGTTCTCGAGGGTCGGCCCAACGGAGCAGTGTACACTCCGACGATCCGGGGAGACGGCGGCCTACTTTCGACGGCGGACGACTATTCACGGTTCTTGCAACTGATGCTGGGGCGCGGTGAGCGCAGTGGTGTCAGGCTGTTGAATGAGGAGTCCGTGGCCGAGATGGTGCGCGACCAGCTCGAGGGCATCGTTGTGGTCGAGCAGCCGAGCGCTTCCCCGAACACGGCCCTGGCCTTCCCGCTCGGCGCCGACCGGGACGGATTCGGGCTCGGTTTCCAAGTTGACGCCGGAGATGGCATCGAAGGACGTGCCCCCGGCAGCCTCAGTTGGGCCGGCATCGCGAACACGCATTTTTGGATCGACCTGGAGAACGAGCTCGGAGTCGTTCTTCTGCTGCAGCTCTATCCGTTCTACGATGACGAAGCGATCGATCTGCTGACCACCTTTGAGCGAACGCTGTACAGGGAGCGCGGGAGAAGCTAGTCAGCCCCTAGCGCTTCTCGAACAACACCTCCGTCGTACGCCCGTTCCCCGCCAGCAAGCCCGTGATCGAGCCGTTCGACGCTTGCTGGAAGTCGATCTCCGCAAACGGGAAGCCGCCGCCGAACACGGTCCCCTCGCGGTGATTCAGGATGACAGGCGCAGCGCGGAGCCGCTCGATCACGAGCCTTGGCTCCGCCTCGTCGTCTTCGTCGTCCTCTTGCAGGCGGACTTCGAGCCACACCTCCAACTCACGTGAGTAGTAGCGCCCCTGGAACGCCTCCATGTCCTCGGCGCTGAGTGCGGCCTCCTCTAGCCGCCGCATGGGCACGGCCTGGCCCTGCGTGAACGTAGCACGGTCCACCGACCCATCGTCCTCGAAGTGGAAGACGATCGTCACCGCGATGCCGACCGCCGCGATGGTGGAGTCCGAGGTGGTGCGGAGCTCGATCTTCCGCTGTCCTTGGGGCTCCGCGTAGAGCGTCCCGTCCTCGAGCGTGAACTCAGCCGGGAGATTGGCGACCTCGATGATCCAGTCGCCTACGATGGCCTCCATGCGCTCGGTAGGCATCGCGTCCCCAGAGTCTTCGCCCTCGGCCTCGCTGTCCTCCTCGCCGTCGTCCTCGTCCGCGTCCTCCATCCGATCTTCGAAAAAGAGCCTCGCGACCTGGCTGCCTATGCCCGTGGAAAACGTGGCGTTGTTGCTGGATATGAAGACTCCGCCATCGATCTCCGGGAAGTACGCGAAGTACGTCCTGTGTGCCGTGTCCCCACCGGTGTGCTGGTACATGTCCAGACCACGCATCTTCCCGATGCCCAGACCGAGCGCGTACGTGGATGTGTCGCCGTTTTGGAGGATATTGCGCGTGGTCATCGCGTCGATGGCCGCGCGTCCACCGACCGTGCCGTCCCGGTAGTTCGCCATCCAGCGAGTCATGTCCGGGAAGGTGGTGTAGATCCCTCCTGCCCCGGCCGACGCCGCCAGGTCTCGAGTCGATCTCCATCCTCCACCCGAGGCCGGGGCGTAGCCCTGCGACGCGCCGGGGATGACCTCGCCCTGTGAGTATTTGACCCGCGTGTCGTTCATGCCGAGCGGCTCGAAGACCCGCTCTTTCATGAACTCGGGGAAGGTCTTCTCCGACACCCGCTCTATCACCGTCGCCAGGAGAATGAATCCGGTGTTGTTGTAGTTGAACTCCGTATTGGGCGCAGCCTGGAGCTCGGGCTGTCGCTGGATGATGCGGATCGCCTCCTCGCGGCGGATCGCGTCTTCACCCTGTCGGCCGCTCATCGGTAGGAAGTTGTAGAGCTCCCGGTACCCGGTGGCGTGGTTGAGCATGTTCTTGAGCGTGATCGTCGTGCCGAAGTCGGGGAGCTCCGGGATGTGCTTCCGGATGTCATCGCTCAAGGAGAGCTTCCCGTCCTTCTGCAGTAGCAAGATCCCCATCGCCGTGAACTGCTTGGTCACGGAGCCGATGTTCGTAGGAGTCTCCACGCCGTGGGGCACTCCGTACTCCAGGCTGGCCATCCCGAACGCCTTCTCGAATACAACCCTCCCGCCGTCAACCACGCCGACGACACCACCGGGGGTGTCCATGCCGGAAAAGCGGGCCATGAGCTGGTCGACGCGCTCAGCCGGATCTGTGGCCACAGGCTCGGCCCGCTCGAGCGTCAATGTGTAATCGCCCTCCTGTTCCTCGAACGGCGCAACCCGGATTACGTAGGTCCCTTCTTCCTCGGTAGTGAACTGAAAGGACTCGACGCCTCGGGAGGGACCGTCGAACTGGGCCACCCGCTCTCCGTCTGGGCCGAGGACCGTGACCACCACGTCCACGTCGATCTGGTCGACCTCGCCGAAGACGAAGTACTCGGCGTCTACCTGGAGCGTGAATTCGTGCTCGGAGTCCGACGCGAGCGTGCCGGACAGGGTCTGACCCTCACGGATCGGTCGCGCGTCCTGGGCGGCAAGCGGAGTTATGAGGACGAGAGCGACTAGCGCCAAAGCGACGGAGCGCAACATGAGGCCTCCAGGGCAGGAGTGCGGTCAGCGCATCGATGACACGGCCCCCCTTCCACCCACGAGCACGCCCCACCGGCCAGGCACGGTAGGGCGATCGACGGGCCCGCGGCAAGGTCGGCGGTGAGAGATTCCCCTTCTATCGCTACCGCAGCCGCAGCACCGCTTTCCCGTCGACCAGCTCCAGGGTCGTGCCATAAGGAACAGACAGCTCGAGCAACCGCGCTAGGATGAGCTCTCCGACCTCGCCTTCGACCACTTCAGGATAACCGCGCGTCTCAAAAAACAGCGGGCCTTCCGAGCCACGGTCCAACACGACTGGTGTGAAGGTCACTTCTATCGCCCCTCGCTCATCCAGCAGCACTTCGGCGATTACGCTCTCCCAGACGTCCGGTGTGTAGCGGCCCAGCTCGGTCCTGGTGTGGAAGATGAAGTTCCCGAGGCCATACAGGATGAGACCTCCTTCATACACCTCCACTCCACTCAGAGTGGGCTCGCCGTGACTGATATAGACGTTCGCGCCGGCATCGATGGCTGCTCTCGCCCAAGCCTCCTGCCAGCCGTCCTCGGCATCCGTCTGGAAGTGCTGGTAGACGATGACTATGTCTGACTGCCCCCTCGCCGCCCGGACGCTCGCCAGGTTTCTGTCCCAATCAGCGCTGCTGGTCGGGTCGAGCATATTCACGCCCGGTCGGTCTGCCGTGGCACGTGCATCCTCGGGCGAGTTGACGGACGCTGCTGAGACCAGGGACAGCGTGAGGCCACCAACGGTGAGGTAGGCAGGAGCAACCGCAGCTGAAACGCTGACGCCTGTGCCCGAATGGGTGAACCCTCGTGCCGTGGCCTCCGTGATCGTCGACAACACGCCCTCGGTTCCGTAGTCCCAAGCGTGGTTGTTCGCCAGCGACAGCAGCGACACGCCGAGATCCTTGAGGTAGTCGAGTACGTCGGCCTCGGCACCGTGGAAGAACACGTCGGTTCGTGTCGGCTCGCACGCGCACGACGGACCAGCTATCGCCACTTCCAAGTTCGTGAACACCACGTCCGCCTCACCAAGAATCGGGGCCACAGACTGAAGGGGGGTCTCCAGATACGCCCTCGGATCGTGCTCGATGAGTGCCTGGCCGACGATGGCCAACTTGATGCTAGGTGCCGCGTCGCTCGACGGTTCGGGGCCGTCGGCACACGCCGAGACGCAGAGAAGGGTCAGCAGCCAGGGGACGATCTTTCTGCGGCGCAACGGCTTGGGACTCAAGGTTGCGGCCTGTGGGCTGTCGCCGCCTCGAGCGCCCCAGCGATGTAGCTATTGAGACTCGTGCCGGAGGTCGCGGCAGCCACCGAAAGCTTTCGATGGAGCTCCGACTCGATACGGATCCGGATCTGGCCTGAGAAAGGCTTTCCTGGCTCCTCGCCGCGCTTCTCGCAAACGGCGAGGTACTGGTCAACGGCCCGAGCCATCGACGCCTCGAGCTCCTCGACCGACGAGCCTTCGAAGTAAATGAGGTTGGCCGTGGTCTTGATCTCGGCCGGGAAGCGCTCGGCTCCGACGACCGCGGCGAGCTCCGGCTTCAAGACCTTGAGCGCGACTTTCCGCTCGTTTTGATGTCGTCGGCCAGGTAGACGGTCGCCATGCCGCCTTGGCCGAGCTCGCGCTCAATGTGGTAGCGGCCGCTCAGGGCCGCGTTCAACCGATCGGCCACGTCTGTACTCATGTGCGAGTCACTCACTCCTCAGCGCCTGCGTCAGCCGGTGAAGCCTCTGCATGAGCTCGCCGAAACCCTCGAACGTGAGCGCCTGTGGGCCGTCCGAAAGCGCCTCTTCCGGCGCGGGATGGAACTCGACGATGATGCCATCCGCGCCCGCGGCCACCGCCGCCTCCGCTAGCGGGATCACGTACTGACGCACGCCGGCCGCGTGGGACGGATCGACGATCACCGGGAGATGCGTGCGCTCCTTGAGCACCGGGACAGCCCCGATGTCGAGCGTGAATCGCGTAGCGGTCTCGAACGTGCGGATCCCGCGCTCGCAGAGCATGACCTGATGATTGCCGGCCGCGAGCAGGTACTCGGACGCAGCCAACAGCTCATCGATGGAGGACATGGCACCACGCTTCAAGAGCACCGGTCGATCCACGTGACCGATCTCCCGAAGTAGAGCGAAGTTCTGCATGTTGCGGGCGCCTACCTGCAATACATCAGCGTCCTCCGCCACTCGCTGTACGTCCGCCGGATGCATGACCTCGGTCACGACGGGCAAGCCGAACTCCTCACCTGCGCGTACGAGCAGATCGAGTCCCTCGTAGCCCAGACCCTGGAAGCTGTAGGTCGAAGTTCGCGGCTTGAATACTCCGCCCCGTAGTACCTGTCCACCCTGGTCGCGGACCAGCTCTGCACACGCGCGCACCTGGTCCCACGACTCCACCGAGCACGGCCCCGCCATCACTACGAAGTCGTCGCCACCGACGAGTACATCGCCGATGCGAACCACGCTGTCGTCAGGGTGATGAGCCCGAGAAGCGAGCTTGTAGCCCTTCTTGATCGCGACTTCCAGAGGCGGTGTAGTGTCAGCACTCGCGGCGACCGCCGCTTTCTTGGTCTTCGGGGCTGGAGCCTGAGCGGGCTTCGTGTCCGAGGAGTCGGCCGCGGCGCCCAGCTTGGGCACGGACGGCCGAGCAGACTCGGTCGTGCTCGCGGGGTAGCTGCCGAGGACCTTGAGGAAGCTCACGTCCCGGGAGAGCTCGTCGATCGCCGCCGAGACTTCCGGATCCGTGACATTGCCTTCGATGTCTATATAGAAGAGGTACTCCCACGGGACATTGGGGCGCGGCCGCGACTCCAGCTTGGTCATGCTCAAATGGTGAGCCGCGAGCGTGTTGAGACAGCGTACGAGCGCGCCCTCCTCGTGCTTGGTCGCGAGGATGAGCGATGTCTTGCAAGGAATGCGGGCGTCGTAGCTCATGGCCTCGCGGGCCACCACCACGAAGCGCGTATAGTTGTCGCGTCGGTTCGCAATGCGGCGCTTCAGGATCTCGAGCCCGTGCATGCGCGCCACTTCCTCCGACGCAATCACGGCTTGGGAGAGGTCGTTCGCGCGTTTGATCCTCTCCACTGCCATGGCGGTATCCGGCGCAGACTCGACCTTGCACTCCGGCAGTCCAGCCAGGAAGTCGCCGCACTGGGCGATCGCCAGGGGATGGGAGTAGATGCGGCGGATGTTTCCGAGCGGCACTTCCTCAAGCGCCACCAGGCAGTGATCGATGGCAAGCACCTCTTCACCGATCACCGAAACCGGAAAGCGCGCCAACAGATCGTACGCTTCGTTGATGGAGCCCGCCGTCGTGTTCTCGATGGGTACGATCGCGAAGTCGAGCCCACCGGCCTGGACGCCTTCCATCAGTTCCCGGAACGTGGGATAGCCGCGGAAAAAGGCGTGATCGAGGCGCGACGCGAAGTGTTTGCGCGCGGCCTCGTGGCTGTAGGCCCCCTCCGTGCCCTGATACCCGATCCGCACAGCGTCGTGCTCGACGTCGGGGTTCTGCTCGGCGACGAGATGGTCACGTTGAATGCGCAAGGAGTGATCGAGTACTTGTTGGAAGATCTTGGTGACGAAATAGCCATCGAGACCCAGCTCTCGCCCCAGCGAGACCCGTGCGGTCAGGAGGGCCTCCTCACGATCCTGATCGCGCACGAAGTCGGCCTCCGTCTCCTTTGTCCGGATGACGTGCTCGACTACTTCGCGCCGCCGAGCGAGCGCCTCGAGCAGCGCCCGATCGATTTGGTCCAGCTGCTCGCGCAGTTCGTCAAGTGAAGCCACCCCGCGCCTCCTCCTTGCCCTCGCGGGCCTAGTTGATCGACCGAATCCGGACGTTGCGGAAGCGGACCGTGCCTGCCCCGTACTGGAGCGCGAACGGACCGCTGGCAAACTGCTCGTCCGTCGTGTCGACGGTCTGGGTGCCGTTCAGGACGACCACCAGCCGCGATCCCTGCGCGGTGATTTCGTAGGAGTTCCAGTGACCAGCGCTGCTGATCACGCTGCTCGGCGCGGCCAGGTGCACGATGCCACCGGTTCTGTACGTCTGATCGGGCCGGGTATCGAAGATATTGACCTCGTAGCAGTTCCGATCGTTGACATTCTGAGGATCGGCGCAGCGAATGAACACCCCGCTGTTCGCGGGCTCTTCCACCCAGTACTCGAGCCTCAGCTCGAAATCTCCGTAGGACTGCTCGGAGACGAGAAACCCACCGCCGCTGTTGGCTGACACGGCGGCGTCGGCCAACGCCCAGTTGGCGTCACCGAGAACCCTCCAACCGTCGAGGCTGGAGCCGTCGAACAGCGTCGTCCATTCCCCGCCCTGTGCGCTCGCCAAGGTCGGGAGGGCGGCGATGGCAAGCGCAAGGCCGAGCGCTCTTGTCAGCGAACGATTCATACGGACCTCCTTCAGTTTCTTCCTTCGAGCCCGAACAATGGGGCTCAAGCCAGTGGCCAGCCATGGGGCGCGGTCGTGCTCGGCATGATGCTGCTCGTGCCGATCGTTCTGATATCGTCTCATCTGGGGCTGGCGGAGTGGTTCGCCAGCCTTGTGGTGACCAAGGGTCGACGCCGCCGATTCCCCTTGTTCCGGTCGACGGTGGTTGCGCTGATCGATGAGATCAAACGGCTCAACTGGCTGGTCGTGGACCTAGACCGCGGGCACCGTAATGCAGAAGCCGTCAAGTCCGACATCGAGATGTGCGAACAGCGAATGGAGGCTCTGCTGGGCGAGATTGGAAGGACAGCGGGACGGTCCGCCAAGCCGGCTCACGAGGGCGCGGAACCGCCTGCCGAGGGTGCGCCTCCGGGGCTAGCGACCTAACCCTCGACCCTGAGAATGTGCACGTTCTCGAGCCCTGGGCTCGTCCATTGCGGATACTTGGCGACAGCATTCGCATGCACCGCTTCCCGCGTATCGGCGTCGGTCACGTGGCGCACGGTCTGATCGAAGAGTCGATCACCAATCTTCAGACGCACCCTGGGGTCGCGCACCACGTTGCGATTCCAGCCACGTTCCTCGGGGAACACCCCGCCCTGGTAATACGCGGAGAATAAGTAGAGGTCACCGTCGTAGAACGCGCAGTACGTCGTGACGGAATGGGGCATCATGTAGCGCGTGCGGGTCTGCACGAAGATCTCCTGATGGTCGTCGGTGAACGACCAATCCGTAACCGGTTCCGTGACCTGGTCCCCGGTTAACCACAACCCCGCACGCAGATCTCTAGGCTCATAGCCGAACAGACGGAGTGATACGAGGGCGACTACCACCATCAGAGGCAACGCGATTCCGATCATTTTCGCGGCTTTCTTCATCAGCGACGTTTCTCGAACGGAAACAGAAGCCCGAGCTCGATCGAATCGGTTCGCTTGTGCGCGATCGCGCGATACTCGGCGCTTGTGACCATCTCAAGGAACATCTCCGGCGAGGGATATCGGACCAGGATCATCCTGTCGATCTCTTCTGCGGAGATCACAGCCGTGAGGCCATTGCCCATCAAGACGGGGCCCGCCCCACGTTGCCGAAGCAAAGGAATGACGGACGAGCCATAATCGCCGTAGCCCGCCTCACCGTCCTCTTCTTTGAATCGAAGCAGATTCAGCATGTAGACCGCGTCGGCGGAAGTCTCCGCGGTGACTCGGGGCGTCGTGGCTCCGGCGAAGGCATAGACGAGCGACGCTTCGACGCCCTGCAAGCGATGCGGGAAGGCTGCGCGATATTCGCTGCTTGCGCCCATCTCGACGACGGCCGCGGCAGAGGGATACTTGCGCATGGTAACGCGATCCCAGCTCGACGAATCCAACCCGTCGACCGACTTCGATGAGCCACGAAAGACGACTCCGCCTCCGAGCGAGGTCAGCTTCGCTTCGGCAAGCGTGTCGTATGTGTCGTAGCTCTCTTCTCCCCCGGGCTTGAACTTGACCAGGTCGATCACCGTCACGGGGCCTTCCATGTCTGACTGTGCGAGCCAGGCCAGTCCACCAGGCGCGGACGATTCTTGCGCCTGAAGCCCGGTGATGAGAAAAGCAGACACCAGCACCACCAGTAGAGTTGTTCTCATGATTTCCTCCTATGGGGGCAACATCCTATGCGCACGCGCGGGGGGCAAGGAACAAGCGGCGTACGAAACCGCGCCCCAGGGATCGTCCTCGGTCTGGACATAGACCTGGTACACACGTTCGGCACCGACGACGGCAGCCAGTTCGGGCTTCAGGACCTTGAGCGCGACCTTGCGCTCGTGCTTGATGTCCTGGCCCAGATAAACGGTGGCCATGCCGCCTTCACCGAGCGCGGACTCGATGCGGCGGCGGCCCTCGAGGGCTGCGTTCAGGCGCTCCACCTGGGTGGCCGCTCATCTGCGGCACTCGGCTGCGTTCAGGCGGGTTGCGGCGTCACTCGGCTCTTCAGTCATGCGCGCAAGATGCGGCGCCGGTCACCAGAGTGCGAGTAGATCCGCTTGTGAGATCGGGCCTCGGCTTGCGGCGCAGATTACTGGATGACATGGTCACGATGGAACGGAGTGACGCATGGAGAGAGCAGTTCAAATCTTCGCAGTAATCAACTTCCTGGCGATGGGCCTGTCGCACATCGTTCAACACCGCGCCTGGAAGGAGTTCTTCGTCTTCCTGCACGCCCGTGGGAACGTCGGCAACTTTCTCAACGCGATTCTCGCCCTGGGCATGGGCTCGCTCATCTTCGCGTTCCACCGCGTATGGAGCGGAATCCCGCTGCTGCTAACGCTGTATGGTCTCGCATCGTTGCTGAAGGGCACACTGTTTCTGGTCGCGCCGAAGGTTGGGTTGCGGAGCATAGGGACGCCGACCACCAACGACTCCCGAGTGCTCATCGTGCCGGGCGTGATGATGCTCGCGTTGGCCGCGGCGCTGCTTTACCACCTGGTCGCCTAGACCTTGGCGCCCCGCCCGTTAGTCAGCGAAATCGCTGTACCGAAGGCGAGGATCTCCACGCCTGCCGTGCCTTTCCCGTTGCCGCGGGAACTGGCGAGGGTCGCCGTCTCGATGCGGACGTTGATGATCGTGTCGTAACCGCGCGCATGCGCCACGCCCTTCATGCGAATCAGAGCCTCCCGGCGCGCACGCTCCAGCAGCGGTTCAAGCACACCAATGTTGCCGCCGAAGATGCTCTTGATGCTCGCGGCAACGCGCTTGAAGTAGTCCTGTGAGATCACGACGTTGCCCATCACGAGCTCGCATGACTCGACGTGCCAATCCGGGGGAAGGTCTTCGATCGTGATGGCCAGCACACCACTCGATCCGCTTTCGAGAAGCAGCAGGCTTTTCAGGTGCCGGCGCTCGAGCATGCCGCCGGAGATCCAAGCACCGAGTAGCATGACCGGAGTGACGAGAAGAACAAGGAGTTCCATACTCCTATTCCACCGTGACCGCGGTCCCGTACGCGAACAGCTCCGCGGCGCCCTGCGCCACGCTGCTGGTGGCGAAGCGCACGTTTACGATGGCGTTCGCGCCCACGTCCTCGGCCTGGTGGCTCATGCGTCGAATCGCTTCGCCGCGGGCCTCCGATAGCAGTTCCGTGTATCCCGTCAGCTCACCCCCAACCACGTTCTTCAGGCTGGCCATGATGTCCTGGCCGATATGCTTGGCGCGCACCGTGCTGCCGCTGACCAAACCGAAGAACTCGACGATGGTCTTGCCCGGAACTTCCTGCGTGTTGCTGATGATCATTTGCGCCTAGCCTGCCTTTCCTGGTAACGGGCCCCGCTGAGTACGTTGGCAAGAGAGTAGTTGCCCTCGTGACACGCATATTCGTAGAGCTGCTTGTCGAACCTCTTGTACGGAAGCTCACCGCCCCACGGCTGAGTGTAGCTCGTCGGGTCGTCGATGGTGAACTCGTACAGGATCGTCTCTTCGTCGACACGCGTGAAGCGCTCGATCACCTTCATTTCTGCCGTGGGAGCGATGCCGCGGAACAATTGACTTGGATTGATGTTGCGCGTCTCGACCACGAGCGCGTCACCCTCCCACCGACCCCAGGAATCACCCATCCAGGGCCTTACGTAAGCAGGCAGCCGATCAGGCTCGCCCAGCCGGATGATGCGCGTGTCATGGACCATCTCGGCGTGGATCATCACGTAGTCGGCTGTCTGGACGATCGTGTAGTTCTTGTTGTAGGCGCCGTTGGGGATCATCGGAGGGCCCGCCCTCGAGCTGAACATGATGCACCGCTCGTTCCACCCACGATTCTCCGGGTTGTCGGCCTCGCCGAACTGGCTCCTGAACTCCCTGGCCTCCCGCTGGCGCCGCTGGGCCCCCGGCGTAAGCGCCGGCCTGCGGCCGTTCGCAGGTCGCGTGAGCATCGAGCTCCTGGGCTCTCCGTTGACTCTGACCACCCGGTAGCCGTTCCGCTCGTAATAGATCTCGTTGTAGCTTCGGCCGAATCGCTCCTCCGGCTCCAGTCGTGCGCGATCTGGGTCGCTGGGTTCGGAGCCTGCCCTGGCCTGCGCCACTGCCCTGCCTTCTAGCCTATCGACCTCGTCCGGGGTCATGACGGGACCCTGACCTACTCTGCGCTCGAATGGAGTCAGTGTGGCGTTGGTCCAGTTTCCCTGGAGGTCCGGATGACCTTCGGGCGTCCGGGGCACCACCCACTGTTGAGCCGCCGCAGGGGAGAGCAGCGAGGCCGCTGCGATGGCTAGGCACAGTCCCAGCAGCGGAGTCGCATGTCGCCCAATCATGCTCAGTTCCGCCCGCCCTCCCTCTCTTGGTAGCGCGCGCCGCTCAGGATGTTCGACATAGCGTAATTCCCCTCGTGGCAGTTGTACTCGTAGAGCAATTCGTCGAAGCGCTTGAACGGCACTATGCCGCCCCACGGCTCCACATACGTCGTGGGATCGTCGACCGTGAACTCGTACAGGATCGTTTCCTCGTCCACTCGCGTGAAGCGCTCGTGCACCGTCAGGTCCGGAGTGGGATGGATGCCCATGTAATCCTGCAGCGGATAGATGTTGGTCGTCTCGACCACGAGCGTGTTGCCCTCCCAAACGCCCCATGAATCGCCGAACCACGGACGCATGTGAGCGGGCAACGGATCGGGCTCACCCAGACGGATGATCCGCGTGTCGTGGACCATCTCGTAATGGAGCATCACGTAGTCCGCAGTCTGCACGATCGTATAGTTGCTGTTGTAGCCGTAGTTCGGCGTCATCGGCGGGCCGCCGTGGTTTGTGAACGACACGAGGCACCGGTCCTGGAGTACTCGGTTCTCCGGGTTGTCGGACGGGCCGAACTGGCTCCTGAATTCCCGGATCTCGTCGCGCCGTCGCTCGCCCTCAGGCGTGAGCGCTGGCTTACGGCCGTTGTCGGGCGATGTGATGAGCGAGCTCAGCGGCTCGCCATTGACGATCGCTACGCGCTGTCCGAACTCGAAGTACACGTTGTTGTACGCGCCGACGTTGCTACCGGCCTCGAGCGGGGGCCGGTCGGGGTCGCTCGCCTCAGCGCCTGCCTGCGAGCGCTCGACGACCCTTCCCTCGCGCTCAGCAACCTCATCCCACGTGAGGATTCGATCCTGCCCCTCGCGTCGCTGCATAGGCGTGATCGTCTGGTTGGTCCAATTCCCCTGAAGGTCCGGATGCCCGTCGGATGTGCGCGGTACGACCCACTGCTCGCCGCCTCGGGCCTGGGCCTGAGCCAACGCCGGGGAAAGAAGCACCATCGTCGCGATCGCGACGCACAGCCCAAGAAGCGCACTCGAATGTCGCATGGTCATCTCCCGTCCTCCTAGCCAAGGGGATTCATACGCAAAGAACCCGCGCGGTGGCTCTTCCGCAATACGCACGCTTCGGCGGGGGACTACCTCGCGCTCAGCGAATCCGGGAACATCGTCCCCTCGCGGCTGAACGCCCTAGTGCAACATTCTCCTCGCGGGCGTGGGGGGCAAGGCACCAGAGTGAACGGGTTCACGCCTGACACTGGGGGCTCGATCTTGACGGCAACGGCACGTGTTCTCCAGTCTTAGAGTGTTCGGTCAGCGTG
>Ga0208879_1001352_pt1 | contig 23335 bp, 21 predicted proteins | sample Knorr_S15_td_Bot_FD_185605 | JGI IMG/M metagenome (GOLD analysis project Ga0208879, IMG submission 185605) | Marine microbial communities from Southern Atlantic Ocean transect - Knorr_S15_td_Bottom_ad_5009_LV_A (SPAdes) (version 2) | ecosystem: Environmental > Aquatic > Marine > Oceanic | place...
TACGTCTGGTACCGCTTCATCGATCAGCCGGCGATCACCCGGCTGGGGCTCGACGCCTCCGAGCTCACCCAGCTCCAGAGCTGGGCGGAGTCACTGCACGCGAACGCGGGCGTGACCGGAGTGTCCTTCGGGCCCCCGTCTTCCGGTACGCTCGCGACAATCCAGATCACGGCGCTCGTCACCCCGCCCACCGGTTTGGAAGCGGGCTACGTACCGATCGTGATTCGGCAATACTGAGATGAGCCCCGACTATGCAGAGTTCATCGAGGGCCGGAAACCCAGGAAGCACCTGTGACCTACTTCGCTTACGCTCAGCATCTTTGCCGCGCAGCAGAATCGCGAGACGTTAACTGGCCCAGGTAACGATCACCACGAGCTTGTCCACAGAGACCATCATGCCCAAGTCGATCAGTGCTCCTCTTGTCCTTCTGGCCCTGATCGCGCTCAATGCGTGTACGACGGGGGACATCCAGGATGGCGACGTGGGTCCTGGCAAGCCCGGTCGGTTGGTCATCATTGGAGGCGCGCTCCAAGCGGACAACGCGACCGTGTACCAGGCCGTTGTGGAGGCTCGGGCGGGGGACGGCCCGCTATGCGTGGTTCCGACTGCCAGTTCTGACCCCGCAGAGTCCATGGCCGGCGCCGTGCAGAGATTGGCTGAGTACGCCGGAGTTGGTTCGGTAAAGGGTATCCTCATTTCGACTGAGGATCCCGCTCGGGCTCAGGATCCCTCCGTTGTCGCCGAACTGGCGGCCTGCTCCGGCTTCTACTTCACAGGCGGGTCACAAAGCCGAATCGTCGATGTATTCCTTCCGGAGGGGGATACCACGGAGGCATATCGCGCGGTAAAGCAGCGGTGGCAGGAGGGTGCTGTTGTCGCGGGCTCCAGCGCCGGGGCGGCCATGATGAGCCGTGTGATGATCAACGGCGGGGGCTCTGCTGAGGCCGTTTCCGACGGGGTCGCGGATGATCAGGACGCTGACGGTGTCCAGATCCGCCAAGGCATGGGTTTCTTCGAGCCGTTGCTGGACCAGCATTTCCTGGCGCGAGGCCGGATCGGGCGACTCCTCATTTCTGTCATCCAGACGGACTTGCCCCAGGTCGGGTTGGGGATCGACGAGAACACGGCTCTCATCGTTGACGGCGACTCCGCGGTAGTTGTCGGCGCTTCCGGCGTGATTGTGGTTGACGGCCGCACGGCGAGCCGGACCGCAGCCCACCGCGCGTCGGAGTTGACGGTGAGTCTGGCTGGGGCGGGGGATGTCATCGACCTGCGGACACTTGAGATAAGGGTGCCAAGCGACAAGAGGGCGGTGCCCATTGTCGACCAGTCCGTTGAGCTGCCTGAAGACCCGTTTGCACGATGGGCCTTCCTTCATTTGGTGGCGGGACTGGCTCGCAGCTCGGCTCGGGAGGCCACCTTCGACTTGTCGGACGCGACTCTACGGGTCGTCAAAGATGCTGGCTTCTCCGCGTCCATGGTGGAGTCCACCGGTGGGGTCGAGATGACTCCGATGGGCCTGTCGGCGGGGCCCTTCAGAGTGGACCTGCTGCCATCGGGTTCTTGACCCCCCCAGGTCAAACGCCGAGGCAAACCGTGTTCGACCGGGTCTCCTGTGTGAAGGTCGGAATCGGGGAGGCCGTATGATCCGCCGCGGACTCTTCCCGAGCGCAGAAATAGCTGCTCGAGCCGCCAGACGCTCTGGCAGGGAGGTGTCGGCCTCGCCGAAAGAAGTGGCGGACCTGCGGGCCCGGTCCAATGTCGACGAGCCGGCTCGTGTGATCGTCGTCGGTGCTGGTGCAGCGGGACTCTGTGTCGCCTACGAACTGCAGCGGAAGGGCTTCGAAGTGATCGTTCTCGAAGCCGATCGCGGGCACATCGGAGGACGCGTGCGAACCCTTCGTTTCGATCAGGGTCGGTATGGGGAGGCGGGGGCAATGCGAATCCCTGCGGATCACGACCTCACGCGCTTTTACGTCGCCGAAACAGGCTTGAGCCTGCGCAGCTTCGTTCAGTCGAACGACGAGGCCTTCCTGCGCGTGCGAGGCTAGCGCGTGCGCATGAAGGAGGGCGAGCAGATTAGGAGGCTCTTTCACCTCAGCCCCTCCGAGGCGGGTCTCGACGAAGGAGAGCTGTGGGGACGAGCTGTAGGATCCCTCGTCTCCGATCTCAGCGGATCCGAGAAGGAGGATCTGTATTCAGTCGAGCCCACCAGTTGGGCGGTCAAACAATTGGACCGGCTCTCGCTGCATGGTCAGCTCGCCCGGTACGGCCTCAGCGCCGAGGCCATCCAGCTATTGGCGACTACGTGGAGCCTCGAGACCTCCCTTCACATCGCGCTTACAGAGCATCTCCGTGAGGAAATCGAGGGGACTTGGGTTGAGGACTTCGATGAGATCGAAGGTGGGATGGACAGCCTCGCTACGGCCATGGCGGACGCATTGAAGACGAAGGTGCGCCTGGCTTCCCCGGTAGTGGCGATTGAGCACGACGAAAACGGTGTCGCGGCATTGGTTGAGAGCGGCGGTTCCACAGAGCGGATCGAAAGGATAGGTAATGCAACCGCCCTACCGGCGGGGGAGTTGCGCTAGATCGTAGCGTGGCACGGGCCAGGGAGAGGAGTGCCGCAGCGCGCTTCAGATCGGCGTCGCCGCGGGAGGCTTTGCGGAGGCTCGGAAGGTGGATTGGGACGTTGGGATGTTGCGACGGGCGGGACGAGGTGGCCGAATGGCTCAGCCTGGCGGGGGGAGGCCAGCCCTTCTCCAACCGCGCGACCCCTTCTTGTGGAGCTGGTGCGCAGGGGCTACAGCCGAGACGACAGGGGCGGCAATCTGCTGCGAGTCTGGCGCGAGGTCGAGGAGGTCGCTGCTGAGTCTAAGGACGGCCACAAAACCTCATAGCGGTGTCTCGAGAGATCTCGCTGTCGAACGCTCGCAAATCGCCGTCCTGCTGTGAGAATATGCGGAAGAAATCAGCCTGATATTGATCCGCGGCTACAACATGCGGGCAATCCTTGATCCTCATGCCGATGAGCACGTTCTCTGAAGTCGTTACCGGCGGGAAATTATAGAGGTAATACTGGGAGTACTCCTCGTACCCCGAATACTCGAGATCGAGATGCTCGGCCCATCGTTGCAGGGTGCTTGGATTCGAGGGGGTGTTTTCGTCCCAAGCAGAGTACGTACGCCCATGTACGGTCTCTCGGAATCCGTCTACGACCGTTGGCGGGGAAGGATTGGCGAATTCCAAGAAGTTGATGCCTCGTTTCCCCGTTTCTTGCCCGTTGAACCATAACCCTCCATCCAGCTCGCCCTGGATGTGAAAGACCGATGGCAATGTGCTGGGCGTGTTTTCCTTGAAGTCGACAATCCCCTGCCGAAACCCTGGGCCACCCGTCGTGGAAATTGCTTTGAACGCATAGGTGTCGTTCAAGCCGGCATCGGTCAGGTCGGGCGGGCCACCCAATACGTACGAGAGCAAGAAGATCGCCCCGGACGAATGACCGACCCCGAAGATGTTGTCCGGATCGATGTTGATATCAGACGACGACAGCAATGCTTTGAGCACCGTATGAAGGAACGCGAAATCATCCCGCTCTTCCTCGAACCCTTCATGCCAGAACCACATTCCGCGCCCCCCACCATCCTCAGGCGCTAGGGCAACTTCCGGTTTCTTCTCGGAAAGGGCAGACATCCTGACGACGATGAAATCGTCTCTATACGGTTCCAACCTCGGCGACCAGTCCAAATAGCTCAAAACCCGTTCGTCGTCGACCGTGGGACGACACATGCAACCATGGAAGAACAGAACCACCGGATACGCTTCCGCACGGTTATATGAGGTGGGGAACGTCACTGAAAAATGTCGGTCGTAGCCATTGATGTGGATGGTGCCACGGTTCGTCTGATCGATTTCCAAACTGGGAAATACCAGTTGGGTGTCATCGTCGGGGGACACTTCCGTGCAAGCCGGCATCAGCATCATGGAAAGCGAAAGCAGAAAAACGGCGGCCGCCTTCGTTCGACTCCGTATCTTCATCTTTCTCTCCTCACTGAGCGTCGCACAACACGTCCAGCATGATGTCGATGCCTGCGTTGAGGTACGACCGAGGAATCGTGAGGGACGGCACCACGCGAACGATGTTTCCGTACCGTCCGCACGGCACCATGATCACACCTCGCTGCAGCAGCGCCTCCACGATGGCTCCGGTTCGGTCACGGCTGATCGGTTCACGGGTCTCCCGGTTCGCCACGAGTTCGACACCGATCATCAGACCACGACCACGAACGTCACCGATGATCTCCAGCTCCTCGGCTGCAGCCCTCAACCGCTGCATGGCCTCTTCCCCGACCTCGGCCGCTCGCTGAACGAGACCGTCACGCTCGATAATGCGGAGATTGGTCATGCACACCTCCGCCGAGAGCGCGTTGGCCGCGAAGGTCTGCGGCTGTGAATGGTCGTCGAGTTGCGCGGCCAGGTCCCGGCGCATCAGGACGCCGGCCATGGGGAGGTCTCCACCCATGCCCTTGCCGAAGGTCAACATGTCCGGCTCCACCCCGGCGTGCTCGACCGACCACATCTTCCCGGTACGGCCGGCGCCGGCCTGCACCTCGTCGGCTATGAACAATGCACCGTGCTTTTCGCAGGCGGCCTTGACCGTCTGGACGAACTCCGGGTCCGGAAGCAGGTAGCCCCCCTCACCCTGGAGCGGCTCAATGATCACCGCTGCCACGTCGTCGGCCGCGGTGTACGGGGTGTTCAGCACGTGGTCCACGTAGCCTGCGCAGGCTATGCCGCAACTGCTGCGTTCCAGGCCGAAGGGGCAGCGATAGCAGTATTGGTACGGCACGTGGATCACGCCGGCCATGAAGGGCCCATAACCGGCCCGGAACTGTTCACCGGTCGTGAGCGAGTTCGCGGCGTGCCACGTCCCGTGATACGCCCCATGGAAGGCGACGATCTGATGCCTTCCCGTGACCCTCTTCGCGTACTTGATAGCGGTCTCCACCGCGCCACTGCCGCTCTGCGTGAAGTAGGCGACGGAGTTGTCGCGAAGTCCGGGTGGCGCGATCGAAACAAGCTTCTTGGCGAGTTCCCCGCGCTTGGTGTTGCTGATGTCGGATCCGTGCATGAGCACCTTGGACTGGCGCTCGATCGCCGCGACGACTTCGGGATGAACCCGTCCGACGCTGTTGACCGCGACCCCTGCCGTTAGGTCGATGTAGAGGTTGCCGTCCGGATCGAGCACCGTCACACCCTTGCCGGTGTCGAAGATCAGCGGGAACCGCCCACCTCCGCGGGTCATGGACTCGTAGTTCGGCACCTCCTCGAGCAAGGCTGCGCTCTTCGGTCCCGGAAGCACATCCGAGACGATCTTCGGAGCGCCGGGGAACGACAGTGCCTCTAGTTCCTCTTCTGAGATCATCTGTTCTCCTGTTCGTTATTCGCTTTCAACATTGGGTCTTCAGAGCTCCATGAGGTCTTCACCCAAAACGACCTCTCCGTCGAAATCCCGTTTCGCCTCCTGCGTCCAGACCTCGGCACTCGGCCCTCCGTCGGTGGGGATCATGTGGGTCAGCACCAGCATGCCCACGCCCGCCGCTTTCGCGATCCGGCCGACGTCCGCCGTACTCGTGTGCGAGTTGACGAGGTGTGAACGAAGTCCCTCGGGGGCGCCTGCGGCCTCGACCAACGAATCGATGCTCGGCAGGTGCATCACTTCATGCACGAGAATGTCGGCGCCTTGGGCCAGCGCGATCAGATCGTCGTTCGGCGTAGTGTCCCCGGAGAAGACGTACGAGCGGTCAGGTGCGTCGATCCGGTACGCGTGAGCGATCATGGGGGGGTGGTCGACCAGGCAGGTCGAGATTCTCACGTTCTCGTCCTCGTAGACGGGGCCGCCACCCGACAATTCGTGCACCTCGATCAACCCGTGCGGATCCGGCCGAGCCTCGTCGGCCACGCGCGTTCGTACGTCGACATCTGCGAAGTCGAGATACGAATCGATCATATTCTTTAGTGGCTTCGGACCCATCAAACGGACCGCAGAGGTCAGGCCCGTTCCCCAAGCGAGCAGCACCACCGTTCCGACATCTCCTATGTGGTCCGAGTGGTGGTGAGTCACCGCGACGACGCGGAGGCGATCGATGTCCAGGCCGGCACGCACTAACTGGCGGCCCACTCCGTTCCCCGCGTCGACGAGGTAGATGTCATCGTTCACCACCACGGCGTGCGCCGGTGCCGACCGCGCAACCTTGGGTGTCGGCCCCCCAGCCGTTCCGAGCAGCACCAGCCGACTGGCTCGCTCGCTCACGAAGCCGCGCGGTCGATGATGCTCCACAGTCGGTCGACGTCCTCGGTGGTCGTCCACGTCGAACCGATCGACACCCGGATGAAGCGCTCCGAGCCGAGGCTCGAACCGATCAGAAAGACGTTGGGCACTGAGTTGATCGCATCCAGCAACGCGTCGGTGGCCTCGTTCCCCGAACGGTGACGGAAGCACACCACACCGAAGGAGGCCGGAGTCGTCAGGGCGAGGTGGTCGTGCTGTTCGATCCTCCCTTCAACCGTCTTTGTGAGACGGATGTATTCCCGGAGGTGGTGCCGGAGCCCCTCGGCACCATAGCTGCGCAGCACCCACCACAGCTTTAGTGCCCGGAACCGCCGGCCCAGAGGCACCTGCCAGTCGCGGTAGTCGATCACCCGGCCGGACTCCGAGGCCTGATTCCTCAGATACGGAGGCGTGATGGACATCGTTTCGATCAGCGATGCGCGGTCGGCGACGTAGAGAACGTTGCAGTCGAAGTTCGTGAACATCCACTTGTGGGGGTTGACCGTGTAGCTGTCTGCCGACTCGGCGCCGTCCTGGAGGTGCCGGAGCTCCGGACAGACCATGGCGGATCCGGCATAGGCCGCGTCGACGTGGTGCCACATGCCTTCGTCGCTCGCGATCTGCGAAATCGCGGCGATGGGATCGACCGCCGCAGTACCCGTCGTGCCGAGGACGCTCGTGACGATGAGCGGCGTCCGCCCCGCGTCTCGGTCGGCCGCGATCACGACTCGGAGCGCCTCCGGGTCGAGACCCCAGTGCTCGTCGACGTCGATCGCCCGGAAGTGCTCGATGCCGGCGACGCGGGCCCCCTTCTCGACGGACGAATGTGCCTGGCCCGAGGCGTAGGCAACGAACTCGGGCCGACTGACCTGCCCAGCCATCGCTCGTTCGCGGGCAAGCACATGGACCAGGTGAGTCGAGTCCGAAGCACTCGTCTGGATGACCCCACCGCCCGGTCCGGTCCGGTTCCGCCATGCGGCGGGGAGGCCGAGCAGATCCACCAGCCAGTCGGTCACCCGACTCTCGATTTCGGTCGCAGCCGGACTCGTCGACCAGAGCATCGCCTGCACCCCGAGGCCCGCGCTCACGAGCTCGCCCAGGATGGAGGGTCCCGACGTGGTTGAGGGGCAGTACGCGAACCACCCCGGTGACTGCCAGTGGCTGACACCGGGCACCACGACCTCGTCGAGATCGCGAATCAGGTCCTCGAACGGCTCGGGCTTCTCCGGGGCCGTCTCCGGGATGGCCGCAGCGATGTCTCCCGGCTCGACGTCCGGCATCACCCGGCGTTCGCCGACCGTCTCCATGTAGCGAGCCAACCAGTCGATCAAGGCATGACCATGACGCCGAAACTCGTCGGGGTCCATGTGATAGGACCGCTCCGATCCGACGTCGTCGGGGCTATCCCGATCGGATGAGGGATCAGTCATCGAGGCGCTCCGCCAGCCGGCGGTGTTCTTCGTCGACACGACTTCGAGACGATTTCAGCATCTCACTCAAGCGTTCACCCGGCGTGACCGTGACGGAACGCAGGGCCCCCGAGTAGGCGAACGTCCCCCGACGCGACCGCAGGTCCCGCGAGACGGGCGATCTTCGGTCGATCCCGACATCGATCCCCTGGAAGGGCGTGACGCCGGAGAACACGTCGAATTGTGCCGGAACCTCCCGCACCTCGTCCTGGACCGTGATACGCACGGAACACACCCCTTCGCTTCGAGCGACGAACGCGACGTCGATTCGATCGAGGTGCGGACCGAGGGCACCCATGTCGAAGTCACGCGTCCGACCGCCGTAGTTGTGACAGAAGTGCAGATGGCCATCCTCGACGTAAAGGAGGTAGCCGCCACCCTGATCACCCTGTGCGATCAGAACACCCTCGTCGGTGGGCCGGTATCCCTCCCCGAAATCGACGTGCACGTCGAAGGACCGCATCTGGACGAGAATCCGAGAGCGATACCTGTCCAGGGTCTGGGCCCCGAACAGGATCTCGACGGGCCGGGACGCTCGACGCCACGCAGGCGAAACAGGATCGTCCAGGCCGCTGTCGTCCGTCAGGGGGAACACCTGCTTCTCCCAGGCTGTGTCCTCCCACTCGGACGCCATCGCGGCGGTGTGCTCGACCTCGACGGAGGACAGGTCCACGATCTGGGTCGGATCCGTGGTGAGGTCGTACAACTCCCAGTCCTCGTCCGAGTAGCCGCCCACACCGTCGTACCGCGCCACGATCTCCCAGCCGTCCACGTACATGCCGCGATTGCCATCCATCTCGTAGTACTGCTTGCGGTGGCGGCTGGTGGCTTCGGGATCATGGATGGAGCCGACGAAGCTGAACCCGTCGAGTCCGTCGAGTTGGGCGTCCTCCCCCCTCGCCAGAGCCACCATCGTGGGGAGCACGTCGGTCACGTGCAGGTACTGGCGACGCAACGTGCCCGGGTCGGCGATGCCCGCTGGCCACGACAAGATGGCGGGGACGGTATGCCCGCCCGCATGGGTCTGACGCTTGAACAGCCGGAATGGTGTGTTGCTAAGCCGGGCCCACCCCCAGTTGTAGGCCGGCTTCGCGTCCGGCGAGCCGATCAGATGGATGACGGAGTGGGCGAACTCGGGTGAGACCAGGCGCTTGTGCTCGTCTGTCTGCGGGAGCCCGGCGATTCTGGGAGCGCTGAAGTAGTACGGTGAGCCCGCTGGGCCTCCCTCCTGGCTCGCCCCGTTGTCGGAGTGGAACAGGAAGACGGTGTTGTCCCACTGGCCCGTCTCGATGAGGTGGTCGCGGAGTCGCCCGACACTCCGGTCGACGCTGCTCACCATCGCGGCATAGACCTCCATGTACCGCGAGAAGACCTCCTGCTGCTCGCCGGTGAGGGAATCCCACTCCGGCAGGTCGTAACCCTCTTCCACGCCAGAGGGTAGCCGAGTCTCCGGAGCAACGATCCCCATCAGCTTCTGTCGCTCGAAACGATCGAGACGCGCACGGTCCCAACCCATCGCGTAGCGCCCGCGGTGGGGCTCGATGTCGGACTCCTTGGCCTCCAGGGGGAAGTGGACGGCGGCGTGCGCGAAGTAGAGGAAGAACGGGCGTGACTGCTCGCCGAGGTGGCGATCACGCAGCATCCGCAACGCCTGGTCCGTGAGGTCGTCCGTCAGGTAGTACCCATCTGGGAACTCGTCGACGTGCCTTACCGAGTTGCCGTCGATGAGCTGGTGGGGGTCGTGCTGACTGGTGAAGCCGTCGAGGATCCCATAGAACTCGTCGAATCCGTTCTGGAGCGGCCAGTTCCGTCGCGGAGCATCGACCGACATGTGGGCTTCCGGCAAAAGATGCCATTTGCCGACCATGAGCGTCGAGTAGCCCTCGTCACGGAGTCGCTCCGCGATCGTCGGGGCGACCCCCAGCTCCATTCTGTAGTTCGGGTAGCCGGGATCGAAGTGGGTAACGTCGGCATAGCCGGCGAGGTGGTGATCGACGCCCGTCATGAGCGAGGCGCGGGTGGTCGTGCACTTCGGGGTGGAGTGGAAGTTCGTGAATCGGAGGCCCTGGGCGGCGATGGCGTCGAGGTTGGGCGTGGGGATCTCCCCACCGAAGCAACCGACGTCCGAATAGCCGAGATCGTCGACCAGCATCATGATGATGTTCGGGCTTCCCGGCCTCGCCGAGGTCTCTGCGGGCCATGACGGGGTGGACTCAGAGAATGTCCGCCCGATCTCACCGTCGAAGCCGTCGTAGGCCCGTCTCCGTTGCCCTGGCGACTCTGTCATGCGATGACCCTCCGTAGGAACGCTCGTGACCGCTCTTCCTTCGGGTTCACGAGCACTTCACCCGGAGGACCGTGCTCGATGATCCGCCCATCGACCATGATCGCCACGGTGTCACACGAGCTGCGCGCGAAGCCGATCTCGTGGGTGACCACCAGCATCGTGATGCCACGTCCGCTCAGCTCGGTCATCGTGTCGAGGACCTCACCGACGAGCTCGGGGTCGAGCGAGCTCGTGGGCTCGTCGAGAAGCATCACTTTCGGGTCCATGGCGAGGGCCCGGGCGATGCCGACGCGCTGTTGCTGGCCGCCGGAGAGCTCGCTGGGGTAGAAGTCGGCCCGGTTCTCGAGAGCGACTGCCCGAAGATGCTCCATGGCGACGGTCCTGGCCTCGCCCTTGTCCATGCCCCTGACGTAGACCGGCCCTGCCATCACGTTCTCGATGGCCGTCATATGAGGGAACAGGTTGAATAGCTGGAACACCATCCCGATGTCCGCCCGACGCCGCGCGATCTCGCTGTGTCCGAGCTCGAAGAGTTGGTTGCCCTCCCTGCGGTATCCAACCGGCTTGCCGTGCACCTCGACGGTCCCGGAGTCGATGGTCTCGAGATGATTGATGCAGCGCAGCAGGGTGCTCTTTCCCGCACCAGACGGACCGATCAACCCGAGCGTGGTCCCTGCCTCCACGACGAGTGAGGCGTTGACGAGCACCTCGACATCGCCGTACGACTTCGAGACGTTCGTGATCTCCACCGCCGCTACCATGGAAGGACCTTTCGAAGGGTCATCCGGATGGGCGATGTGGACGTGCGGTCGCGGCGGTAGCCCCTCGAGAACCGACGTTCGATGAGTCGCTGTCCGGCGGTTGCGACCGCCACCATCGCCAAGTACCAAATGGATGCGACCGTCAGTAGTTCGATCACCCGCAGATTCGTCGCGGCGATGTTTTGTGCCTTCGTCAATAGGTCGCCGCCGCCGATCACGAAGACGAGGGAACTCGCCTTCAACAAGGAGATGAACTCATTGCCCGCCGGTGGGATGACCACACGCATCGCCTGCGGCAGCACAACGCGGAACATCACCTGACGCCGCTGCATCCCCATGCTCAGCGCCGCATCCCTCTGTCCGCGATCGACGGACGTGAGCGCCGCTCGCACGTTCTCCGACATGTAGGCCGCCTGGTGGAGGCCCAATCCGAGGGCCCCGGCAACGAACGTGGTCATCACATCGTTGGTATCGAGGTTGAACAGCGTGATGCTCGTGAACGGGATCGAGAGCGCAAACCGCCGGAAGAGCAGCGAGAGATTCCCCCAGAACAGGATCTGGACAAGCAGCGGAACCGCCCGGAAGAACGCGACGTACGCCCGGTTGATAGCGGTGAGGACAGGGTTGCTCGACGTCGACATGAGGCCCAAGGTGACCCCGAGGACCGTCCCGAGGGCCATCGCGGAGGTCGCGAGCGTGATCGTCACCCAGACGCCGCCGAGGATCACAGGGTGGAATAGGTGTTCGCCGATCACCGAGTGGTCGATGAACGGGTTCGAGTAGATCGGCCGGGCGATGAGGAAGAACAACAGCAGGACTCCGGCGGCCGAAGCCCAGCGCCCGTATCGTCGCGGTTCCGTGACGACAGGGGGCACCCGGTTACTCGACAACGTTGATGGGGATCGGGTCGTACAGCCCCTCCGGGTCCACGCCGTACTTTTCCAGGATCTCTGCGGCCGTACCGTTGTCGATGAGTCTTTGCACCGCCGCTTGCACGGCGTCGCGGAGTTCGTCGTTGCCCTTGAGGAACGCGAACGCGTCCGGCTGGACGGTATAGGGTCCCCCGGGTGCCACCTCGAAGACGGTTCCGTTCTCGACGGTCGCAGCGACATAGTTCAAGGCAGTCCCGCCACCGAAGGTTGCTTCGGCTTGCCCCGAGCGAACCGCCAGTTGTGAATGGAAAACCGCGGGGAACTCCTTGATCTCCATCGGATCGGCGCACGATCCGCTGGTCTCGGTCAGGACCCCCACAGAGATGGATCCGGCGAGAACGGCCACGGTGTGGCCGCAGAGCGACTCGAGGCTGTCGAAACCGTTCGGGTTGCCAGCCGGCACCAAGATCCTGAGTCCATCCCCCAGGTAGTCCACGAAGTCGAGGACCCCATGGAGTGTTTTCTTGTCGCTGATGGTGAGGGTCATGTCGATGCTCCCCCTCTGCAAGCCCGGAACCAGCGAAGGGAAGGGCATGTCGATGTACTCGATCTCGACTCCCAGCAGGGCGCCCACAGCATTGGTGAGATCGGTCATGTACCCGGTGCGCGTAGCCAGGTCCTCCTCGAGGTACACGGCCGGGGGCACGGACACCGGCCCACCCACCTTGATGACGCCCGCCTCACGGATGTCGTCGGGAAGCAGCGCGTTCAATTCCCCACTCATCGCATCCGTTGCCGCCGGTGGCGGCTCGTCGCCTCCGCATGCGGAAACGATCAAAAACACGGCAAGTAGCGCGGTGAGAGTCCAATGGCTTCTCATCTTCAGCTCTGGCTTTCCTTTCAAGAAGCCAAGCCCCCGCACTGGGAGGCCGCCCCACGATATGGGATGGCAAATCCCACAGAACGGGGCAGTATGGTGATTCGCCAATCGCGTTGTCAAGCGAGATGCGGCCTCTTCAACAAAGCGCGGGCGCGCGGTTGACGACCGTTTAGGGCAGGGATAGTCTCATCCCACTCTGCGGTATATGACTTCTTACCAGTCGGGATGGAGCCAGTGGCCACGAACACACCAGCCGAGCCGGCATCACACCCCCTCGATCGTTTCGCCGTCGAGGGGAAGAGCGCCGTCATCACGGGCGCCTCGGGGGCACTGGGGACCGGCATCGCCGAGACCCTCGGGGCCATGGGCGCGAAGCTCACGCTCGCCTCGGGCAGTGCCGAGCCGCTCGCCGACCTCGCCCGACGGATCACGGAGGCCGGTGGTGTGGCACAGACCATCAACCGTCGACCCAACGGTGTCGAGGACGCCGAGGCCATCGTCGAGCGAGGCGTGGATGCATTCGGGGCCGTCGACCTCCTCGTCGTCGCATCCGGGTTCAACCAGGCCGGCTTCATCCACGAGCAGGATCTGGCGGACTGGGAGACGGTCATGGATGCCAACGTCCGCGGGGCGTGGCTGATGGCCCAGGCGTTCGGCAAGCGTGCCCTCGACCAGGGAACGGGCGGCAAAGTCCTGCTCATCTCATCGGTGCGCGGGCGTCACGGCAACTACTCCGGCTACACGGCCTACTGCACTTCGAAGGGCGCCACGGACGCGCTGACGCGTTCGCTGGCGACGGAATGGGCCCAGTACGGCATCACCGTCAACGCGATCGCACCGACGGTGTTCCGGTCAAGCCTGACCGCGTGGATGTTCGGCGACGACGAGCTCGGCCGCGCCACGCGGGAACGAAGCCTGGCGCGCATCCCCCTGGGTCGGCTCGGTGAAGTCGACGACCTCCTCGGCATGGCGATCTACCTGCTGTCTCCCGCCTCGGATTTCTGCACCGGTCAGGTCATGTACGTCGACGGCGGCTACACCGCGGGATGATGAGCAGACTGCCGAACGTCGCCGTCCTCGGCGCAGGACGCATGGGGGCAGCCATCGCCTTCGTCTTCGCCGGAAGCGGTCACCAGGTTCGGTTGTACGAACCCGATCCATCGGCGCGCGGTCGGGCGAGTGACCGCCTCCGAGAGGTGGCCGCGACGCTCCGTCGGCCGCACGCTTCCGACATTCCCATCTCCGGTGACCTGAACGAAGTCGTCCGAGAAGCCGATCTGATTATCGAGGCCGCCCCAGAGGATACCACCATCAAGCGGGCGCTATTCGACGAACTCGGTGGGGCGGTGGGGCCGGATGTCATGGTCGGCACGAACACCTCGTCGCTGCCGATGATGAGTTTCACTCAGGACTTTCCGAACCCCGGGCGACTGGTCTACGCCCACTTCTGGAACCCGCCGTACGCCATCCCTCTGGTCGAGGTCGCACCGGGGCCGGACACCGACGAGTCCGCGATGGAAACCGTCGCCGGCTGGCTGGAGGGTGCAGGGATGGCACCGGTGACGCTTCAACGGGCGGTCCCCGGACTCATCGGAAACCGGCTTCAGCACGCCCTGAAACGTGAGGCGATCGCGCTTGTCGCGGACGGCGTCTGCGACGCCGCCACCATCGACGACGTCGTCAAGCTCGGGTTCGGAGCCCGAATGGCCGTCCTCGGCCCTTTGGAGCAGTCGGACCTCGTCGGGCTCGACCTCACGCTCGCGATCCATGAGAGCCTCATTCCGACGCTGGACAGGACGGCCGGCGCCCACCCCTACCTCGTCGAGAAGGTCGAGAGGGGCGAGCTCGGCATGGACGCCGGCGTCGGCTTCCGAACCTGGACCCCGTCCTCGGCGAAAGCGGTGCGCGACCGGCTCGATCGATGGACCACCCAGACGTCGCAAGGGAGAACCACATGAATCCCAGCGTCACGCGCCACCAACACACACCTGCGCCGAGCCCGGTAGTCGATCCCCGAACCGGCCTCGAGCTGTACGAGCTGAGTCACCCGTGGGGCCACGGGGCACCGGCCTATCCCGGCTACCCGGACACGCGGATCCATCGTGTGGTGACGCACGCTCGTCACGGCGTGCTGACTCAGCGCATTCAGACGGTGATGCACACGGGCACCCATGTGAACGCTCCCGCCCATCTCGTCCAGCGAGCCGCGGGTATCGGCACCCTCCCCCTGGGGCTGTTCTTCGGCCGAGGTGTCGTCCTCGATGTCCCGAAGGAGCAGTGGGAACTCGTCACCGCGGCCGACCTCGAGTCGGCGACACCTGCCGTCGAATCGGGTGACATCGTGCTGATCGTCACCGGATGGCACCGGCGCTATTCCGACAGCCAGGACTACTTCGGCCATGCGCCGGGACTCGCCCCGGAGGCGGCCATGTGGCTGCGTGACGCCGGAGCGAAGCTCGTGGGTGTCGACACACCCTATGTCGACCACCCGCTGGCGACGCAGCTCGCCGATCACCGAGGCGGCCCCCTCGCGCCGTACCTCGTGCCTCGGTACGAGTCGGAAACGGGCAGAACGGCATCCGAAGACTTCCCGGAGCTCCATCCGGCTCACCGGGCGCTGCTCGAGGCCGAAATCCCCACCGTCGAGAACGTGGGGGGCGATGTCGACCTCCTCCTCGGCAAGCGCGTCACGATTCAGTCGTTCCCCTGGCGGTGGCCCGAAGGTGACGCCTGCCCGGTGCGTCTGGTCGCCCTACGGGACGACCGAGGTGACTACCGAATCGAGACGGGAGCAGCGAAGTGAGCGGCCTGGAGTTCTACGACCTGACCCATCCGTGGGGCCACGGAATGCCGGAGTGGCCTTCCTCGCCCGGCATCCGGGTCAACCGGGTGCAGTTCCACGCCAAGGATGGGCAGTGCGTCCACGAAATGGATGCGCACATGCATCGCGGGACACACATGGACGCACCGGTGCACGTCACGGCGGACTGGCCGACCCTCGCGGGTTACGAGACGTGGCGCTTCTTCGGCACGGGGGTGGCCGTCTCGATTCCGAAAGGCCGGTGGGAAGTGATCACTCCCGACGACCTCGAAGCAGCCGAGCCGCGCATTCAGCCCCACGACATCGTGATCATCAACACCGGGTCGCATCGGCTGGCTGGCGACAACGACGACTACTTCAACTACTCACCCGGCCTCTATGACGATGCCGCCCGTTGGCTCGTCGAGCGCCAGGTGAAGCTGGTCGGCGTCGACGTTCAGGCCCTGGACCATCCGCTCGGCACGAAACTCGTCGAGCACGGACCGGGACCGTCCCACCCATATCTCATCGAGGAGTACCGACGAGAGTTCGGGCACCATCCCGCCGAGGACTTCCCCCACTGGGAGCCCGCCCACAAGGTCCTCATGGGGAACGGGATACCCGGCATCGAAAACATCGGCGGAGACCTCGATGCGGTCACGGGCAAGCGATGCACATTCGCCGCCTTCCCGTGGCGATGGACCGAGGGCGAAGGATCCGGGGTCCGTGTCGTCGCCATCCTGGATCGCGACGGGAGCTACCGGATCAGCGAAGACGAAGCCGCCGGTGAGAAGCCGGCATCCGAGGTGAAGGGTGAGTGAGGGAATACAGGCATTGGTCGACGGCAGCGCGGGCAAGGCCCCCGGGACGAAGCGCGTGCAGTCCGTGATCCGCACAGTCGAGATCCTGCGTGCGCTCGGGAACGCCAGCGAAGACCTTACGCTGACCGGCCTCGCGGAGCGCACCGGTCTGCCACGCTCGACGGTTCACCGAATCGTCCAGACCCTCCAGAGTGCGCACTTCGTGGCAAAGGGGGCGGGGGCAGGGGGGCTCCGACTCGGGCCGGAGTTCGGCCGTCTCGCCGCGAATTCCCGGCAGCCGCTTACACCCACGATGCGTCCCTTCCTCGAGAGACTCGCGATGGAGATCTCAGAGGGCACGAGCCTCACCGTTCTCGAAGGACTCGACGTGCGGTTCCTCGACCAGGCAATCGTCGGTGAAGGGCTGCGCGCCGTCACACTCGTCGGCACGACGTTCCCTGCGCACTGCACGGCGAATGGAAAGGTCCTGCTGGCCGCTCTGCCGCGGGCGGTTCTACGCGCCAAGCTTCCCCAACGGCTGGAATCCCGGACCTACCACACGATTACGGATCCCGAACTCCTCATGGAGAAACTCGGCCGCGTGGCGACCGAGGGAGTGGCGTTCGATCGTGAAGAACACGGGATCGGTATCAGTGCGATCGCAGCGCTCGTCGTCGACGATGCGAACAACCACGCCGCGATCAGCGCCGCGATGCCGACCGCCCGCTTCGAAGGCCGCGAGGAGTACCTCACCGAGATCGTGCGCAGGACCGCGCACGATGCAAGTGTCGCCCTCGGCTGGAGCGGCGAGAATGCGGACTCGCCATGGCCCAACGCCAACGCGACCAACGACTGATCGGAGCGAGAACATGGAAGTCACCCGACTCGCGGAAGCTCTCCCCTACGAGGCCCCGAAACATCACGGGATCGCCGCTCTTCGACTCCACGGCGGGGAGCAGACCAACGCAGAGCGCATGGTGGTGGGCCTGTCGCACTTCCTTCCGGGCGGCGGGGCCGACGAATCTTCGAGTGAGGCCGAGAGGGTCTACGTGGTGTTGGAGGGGCAGATCACTGTGACCACGGAGGATGGGCCCGTCGTGCTCGGCCCCCTGGACTCCTGCCTCATCCCTCCCGGTGAGACCCGATCCGTGCAGAATGCGAGCAACCGACCGGCCTCGATACTCGTGATCGTGGTCCCGTGATCGAGAGCCGCTGCACAGAGTCAGACACATAGAAGGAGAAGTGAGGATGTCTATGCCAGAGCAAGCGATGTCGGGCACCACTGCGCCGAGTGAGGTCCAGGAGTTCCTGCGAAGTACACCGGCACACGTCGTCGGGGGTACAAAGCGACCTTCGGCGTCAGGTGAGGAAATCGAAGTTGTCGACCCGTCCACCGGAGACGTGATCTCCCATATCGCGCGCGGGCGAGCCGAGGACGTCAACGCCGCCGTGCAGGCGGCGGACACCGCACTGCGTTCCTCATCCTGGACGAACGCGAGCCCGGCAACACGCGAGTCCCTCCTCCACCGGCTCGCAACGCTCATCGATGAGAACAACGAGACCCTTGCCCTTCTCGAGTCGCTCGACATCGGGATGCCGTTGCCCCTGTCTCGCAACCTCGACATCGCAGGAGCCGCCGATGTTGTGCGCTACATGGCGGGATGGCCCACGAAGATCGCTGGGCGGACCCTGACGTTCGAGAGTCCCGGCGGCAACCGGGCGATGGGCCACACCCGCCGGGAACCCGTCGGTGTCGTCGGAGGCATCATTCCGTGGAACGTGCCGTTCATGCTGGCCATCTGGAAGGTGGCACCCGCCCTCGCTGCCGGATGCACCGTCGTCCTGAAGCCGGCCGAGGACGCGTCGCTCACGGCGCTGTTTCTGGGTGATCTGGTCCTCGAGGCGGGCTTCCCACCGGGGGTCGTGAACATCGTCACCGGGACCGGGCCCGAAGCCGGTCAGCCGCTCACCGAGCACCCGCTGGTCAGCAAGATCTTCTTCACGGGCTCGACCACGACGGGGATCGCCGTCGGCCGGGCGGCCGCTTCCCACGCCAAGGCCGTGTCCCTGGAGCTAGGCGGCAAATCGCCCACTATCATCTTCGCCGACGCCGACCTCGAGGCGGCTTCGGGCGGTGCAGCGGAGTCGATCTTCTTGAACTCCGGACAGATCTGCGTGGCCGGCTCCCGACTGTACGTGCAGAAGAACGCCTACGACGACGTCGTGAACCGGGTCGCATCTCTCGCATCGAAGCACGTCGTCGGGGGCGGCCTCGACCCGACCACGACCCTCGGGCCGGTGATCAGTCGGCGGCATAAGGAACGTGTCGATGGGTACATCGACGCCGCCGAGAACGGCGGGGCCGAGCTCATCTCGAGCCACACGGTCCCCGAGCAGGGCTTCTTCGTGGCTCCCACGATCGTCACCGGCGCCGAGCACGGGGCAGCGATAACCCAGGAGGAGGTCTTCGGTCCGGTGCTCTCGGTCTACCCGTTCGACGACGAGGCCGACGTGCTGCAGGCCGCGAACGGCACCCCGTACGGACTCGCCGCCACCGTGTGGACATCGAGCATCGGCCACGCCGAGGCGATGATCGACGGATTGGAGTGCGGCAAGATCTCGGTGAACTCGCCCGGCTTCCCGTACCCCGGACTGCCCGAGGGCGGTAAGAAGGCGTCGGGTTACGGAAGGGACCTGGGGCCGGAGTCCCTGGACGGCTATCTCCACTCGAAGTCCGTCATCTTCGAGCGGTCCTGAGGCACCCGGGAGGCTTATCGCCGCTACGAACTCGTCGGCCCGTCTCCGGTTCCTGCCATCAGCCGCTGCAACTCGACCTCGAGTCGGCTCAACCCTTCGGGCCGCACGGCTGCGGCGATGTATCGATCGGGTCTGACGAGCAACACGTCGCCGCGGTGCTGCCGCAGCGTTTCGACGAACCTCGAGTCCCGGAGGACCACGGCATGCCCGTTGGCGTCGGACGCATCGCTCGCCACCGAGACGGCTTGGACACTCAATCGATGCCAGAGCCCGGTCCGAACGACCGCCTGCAAATCGGCGGCGGGACAATCGAGGCCAACCACCGCAAACCCCGGTCCAAGTACCGTGTCCAGCAGGACGTCGTCCCCGCCGGGTGTGCGCACGAGAGGCTGCGACAGCATGTGTCCGACGAACGACCGTCCGGGTCGACCGCCGCTCGGAAGCAGAAAGCCATCACGAAGCACCGCACGAGGGATGTAGCGCATCCCGGTGATGTACGCCCCCGTCACCGGTGCTCGCGACAGAACCCAGAACGCTAGGTCCCGCAGGTAGGCCAGCCACGTCGTGGTGAGATTGACGATGCGGCCGAGCGTGACCGAGATGTCGATGACTGCCTGACAGTGCCCGCGCCGCTCGAGATCGTACGTGTCGAGAATATCTGGCGTAGCATGCCCTCTGAGCACCGCGGCAATCTTCCAGCACAGGTTGGTCGCGTCACGGCTGCCCGAGTTCATGCCCGACGCGCCGAATGGCGGCATCAGGTGGGCGGCGTCACCCAGGAGGAACGTCCGGCCGACACGCATGTCCCGGACCAGCAAGGCATGAAACGTGTACACGGCCTTGCGAAACACCTTCACGTCATCGAAATCGCGGTACGGCGCAAACAAGCGTCGCAACGAGTCGTCCTCGAGGATCGTGTCGGGATCCTCACCAGGCAGGAGCATGAACTCGAAGCGTCGACCGCATCGCGGAGCTGGAATGCTGTCGGTCGGGCGCTGCGGGTGGACGAAGTACTTGGAGAACGGGCTCTGGTCCGTGTCGTCGAGCATGTCGATGACGGCCCATGGCTGCTCGTACGACTGGCCCTCCATCGGCATGTCGAGGAGTTTCCGTACCGTGCTGCGACCACCGTCACATCCGAGGACATAGTCAGCCACGATCTCGTGGCGCATGCCGTCGGGATCGACGACCCCAGCCGTCACCTTGCCGTCGCCTTCCGTGAGGTCGACTAGCGTACGCTCGAAGCGGACCGACGCCGAGTCCCATCGCTCGATACCCTTCGCCAGCACCTGCTCGAACTCGGGTTGCCAGATCGCAGAGCGGTTGCCATACCCGTTCGCGGTGATCTGTCCCTTGATCGCGGCTATGCGAAATCCGAGCCTGGAATAATAGGTGACGCCGGCGGCCGGAACGCAGTTCTCGTATACCTGTGTGGCCAGTCCCACACCATCCAGCGTTCGAAAGAACTCATCGTCGATATAGATGCCCTTCGGGATCGTCGACGTCTGGGCATCACACTCCACGACGAGCGTCTCGATGCCGTACAGGCCGAGCAAGTTGGCCGCGGCGAGACCGGTAGGCCCAGCCCCGACAATCAACACCTGGATCTGGGTCAGGGGGAGTCCGGCGGCTGCGCCGTTCCTGCTTGCCGATGTTCGAGTACGGCGTACGCGATTTCGTGAAACGGCACGTCGACGCCAAGTTCGCGACCGAGGCGGACGACGAGTCCACTCAGGTAGTCGAGTTCCAACGGACGCCCGGCGCGTTGGTCGGCCAGCATGGACGGTGTGGACTCTGGGGACATCGCATCGGCGACCTCCAGCGAACGCTCGACGATGTCGTCCGCCAGACGCACGCCTTTGGCGCTGGCGACAGCGGCTGTCTCACGCATACCGCGTTCGAGCATGGCTCGCGTGTTGGGCGACGTCCGCACGGGGCCAGTCGGCTGGTCGGTGAGACAGCAGGCGGCGCTCATTGCCGAGAACATCACGAACTTCGACCAGAGTGCGGCATCGATGTCGTCGACGTTCTCAGCGTCGACCCCGGCGGCCGCAAAGGCATCCGCTAGCTCGCCCGCGCGCGCGCGCGCTCGGCCCTCCCGGCCACCCAGTTCCAGCCGCAACACCGTGCCCAGATGCACCACTCGACCTAGCTCCCGGCGGACGGTGTTGCCGTAGACCACAACACCGGCCACCTGCCCGGCCGGTACCCAGGGCGCGAGCCGGTCCATTGCATCGACACCGTTCTGCGTGCACAGGACGAGCGTGTCGGGCCCGACGAGCGGCGTGAGCGTTGGGCCGACGCTCTCGATATCGTATGCCTTGACGCACAGCAAGACCGCATCGACAACCCCGACCGCCTCGACACGATCGGTAGCTGTGACCTCACGGAGCCGCACGTCACCCAGCGCACTCTCGACGCGTAACCCAGAGCCCCGAAGTGCCTCGAGGTTAGCACCCCGGGCCACGAACGTGACGTCGTGACCTCCGGCCGCCAGTCGCGCTCCGTAGTAGCCGCCGACGCCGCCGACGCCAACGACCGCTATGCGCAAGGGCTCCTCAGCCAAAGACTACGCGTCCAACTTCCGCTGCATCACGGCCTCGAACTGCTCGCGCGGCATGAAGCCGGGGTCGTTCCGTATCGCGTCGAGGGTCGTGCGCATGATCTCGTCGTTGGACACCTCGAGGTCGAGTTCATCGGCATGCGGCTGCGGCACATGCCACGGAGAATCGAGATACACCTCGACCCGGTTACCCTCCGGGTCGAGAAAGTAGAGCGACCAGGCGTTTCCATGGTTGATCTGCACGAGATCTCTGACGGCCTCGGCCGTGACGCGCCGCGACATCTCACGCAGCTCGTCGAGCGACTCCACGGCAAACGACATCTGATTTATCACACTGTAGGTCGCGTCCTCGGGTCGACCGGACGCGAGTGCAAGCTGATGGTGCACGTCCGGCCGGCTGCTGAGGAATACCAGGTCGATCGGAAACCGAAATGCCTTGCCACGTTCGGTGACGACGAGCCCCATGACACGCGTGTAGAAGTCTTCCATGGCATCCATGTCGTGAACATAGATGCCCATGTGACTGAGAACGGGGCGGATGGGAGTGGGTGATTCCATGGTGTTATTGGGGTGGAAGGTAAGGTCCCAGGGGGCGGGGGATCACGTCACTTCCCCACCACATGCTGCAACGTCCCGATACTTTCAATCTCAACCTCCACCTCGTCACCGACTTTCATGAACAGGGGTGGCGTGCGCTTGAAACCGACGCCGCCTGGAGTCCCGGTGACGATGACATCGCCCGGCACCAGGGTCGTCCAGGTAGAGCAGTACTCGATGAGCTGGGCGACGGAAAACACCATCTGTCCGGTGTTGGCGTGCTGCTCGACCTTGCCGTTCAGCCGAGTCGTCAGCTCGAGCGCTTGCGGGTCTGGAACCTCGTCGGCGGTCACCATCCAGGGACCGAAGCCGCCAGTCCGGTCGAAATTCTTGCCGGAGGTGATCTGTCGCGTGTGGCGTTGCCAGTCCCGGATGCTGCCGTCGAAGTAGCACGAGTAGCCGGCGACGTGGTTGAGCGCCGAGGCCGCCGGAATGGCGCGGCCACCCGTTCCGATGATCGCCGCCAGTTCGCCTTCGAAGTCGAAGTTGTCAGACACACTCGGCATCAGCAGCGGCTGACGATGTCCGCACTGCGACGGAGGGACCCGGATGAACCAGGCCGAGTTCTCGGTCTTCGGCCGGCCGGTTTCGGCGATGTGATCGTCGTAATTGAGGGCCACGGCGAGAATCTTCTCCGGGTGCGGAATGACCGGGAGAAAGACGATGTCTGCCAGGGCGTGGTCGCCCGGCTGTCCGTCGGCGGCGCGGCGGGCTTCGTCGAGCGCATCGGCGGCAATGACATCGCGCAGCGTCTCGTACCGCTCGGGCAGCCGCGACCGAAGGTCTACGATTCTCTCACCCGTGACGACGCCAAAGCTCGCGACGCCATCCACACTGTAAGAAGCGATCTTCATCTTCGGATTCTCCTGCGACTAGTTCATGCTAGCGTAGCCCGTCGTCGCCCACGATGTCCAACGCGGCGAGGCCGCCGATCCGCGCATGCACGCGCGGCCCGGTCGCCATCACCAGTGCGTAGAGGATTTCGTCGGGGCGGGGCGCATCGTGCACTCCGGCATCTGTGGCACTCATGTGACTTCGGACGTAAGCGGCACCCACGTGGCCTAGCGGAATCATGAGCCTGGATCCAACAGCACCGATCATCTTCGACGACGGGACGATGGCTTTCGTCCCGCCGAGGACCTCTCGCATACCCCACCCGCCAGGCTCGTGCCACAGGGCCCCGTGCTCGAGTTCACCGTTCACCCCGACGATGGCGC
>Ga0208879_1001354_pt1 | contig 23309 bp, 23 predicted proteins | sample Knorr_S15_td_Bot_FD_185605 | JGI IMG/M metagenome (GOLD analysis project Ga0208879, IMG submission 185605) | Marine microbial communities from Southern Atlantic Ocean transect - Knorr_S15_td_Bottom_ad_5009_LV_A (SPAdes) (version 2) | ecosystem: Environmental > Aquatic > Marine > Oceanic | place...
ATGAGAGTTACTGAAAGTAATTTGAGTAATTGCAACTAATAATGATGCCATTATTGCTGAAGTAATCATAATTCCGATAAAAGAAATTAGTGCGCCGAGGGCTAATTCAGCAGTTTCACTGCGCCTCAGTCCCTCCATGAATCCTTATTATTGACGAATGGACTAAATGCTTTTGACAAAAACCCACAAATAGAGAGCTTTTGCGATTCATTGTCTAACTCAAGATTGGTACGGTAGCCAAGTTTCTGAGTTTGGATCATAATACGATAATACACCATTTTCATCTCGGGACCAATTCGTACCATTTTCTTCCCATTGAACAGGTTCACCTGCTGTTCCTGCGACAAGGTCTGGTATTGATTTGTCAACATTAGTCTGAGCAAACGCCGCTTCAGAAGCAGCATCAAGTTCTGCGTTAGCAATTTCAAATGGTGATTGACTTACCGGCGCATCACGTCTGAAATACATTATAGCAGCAATAATTCCAAAAATCAGAATAGTAATAAGTCCATAAATCATTACATTTCCATCATCCTCAGCAATTTCTTGCTGACTTCTCAATGGGTCCTCGGGATAGAAATCCCATCGGTCAGGTACATTATCACCATCAGTATCGGTAGTTTCATTTGAATCATTAGGGAATGCATCATCGGCATCATTAACGCCATCTCCATCGCTATCTATTTGATTTAATGCACAACCATCATCATCTACAATCCAACCAGGAACAGTGTTTGGACATTTGTCGAGGTAATTTCTAACACCATCATCGTCATCATCCTTTTGCTGGTCAGAGCAACCGTTGAAATCCACAGTTTCACCTAGAGCAGTATCTGGGCAGTGGTCATCAGAATTCCAGATATCATCACTATCTTCATCCTTCTGTGAATCAGCACAGCCATTGATGTCAACTTGCTCACCAATTGGGGTCGCAGGGCAAATATCACTGGCATCCATTATTTGGTCACTATCAGTGTCGCGCTGAGAACTAGAACATCCGTTTATATCCACAGTTTCACCCAATGGCGTAAGTGGACATTGGTCAATATCATTTGTGAAAAGATCATCATCATCATCCTTTTGAGAATCTGAACAACCATTTACATCTGCAACATCATTAACATGGGTTGAATCACAAATATCATTGCTATCAACAATTCCATCACCATCGGTATCTCTCTCATCACTTGCACAACCAAAGGTATTGACAGTGGCTCCAACAGATGTGTTTGGACATTGGTCACGGTCATCCATCACCCCATCTGAATCTAAATCTAATTGCGAAGTTGCACAACCAGCAGCATCAACAGATTCTCCGAGAGTTGTGCTTGGACAGTCATCATAAGCATCCATCACACCATCTGCATCCGAGTCTTCTTGACTTGCGGCACAGCCAGCAGAATCAACAGGGGAACCAGCAGGAGTATTTGGACAAGCATCCATTGCATTATTTACGCCATCTAAATCATCATCTTTTTGGCTTTCAGCACAGCCATTTTCATCGACGGTATTACCAGCAGGAGTGTCTAAGCAGTGGTCTCCATTGAGACCATTTGCATTATCACCATAGCCATCATTATCAGCATCAACCCACTGACTATTATCCGAAGGGAATGCATCAGCGTTTGCACCGGTAGGATTGTCTCCATATCCATCGCCATCCGCATCAGCCCACTGGGTGCCATCATTAGGGAATGCATCTGGATTGTTTCCAGCTTGGTTATCTCCATATCCATCGCCATCTACATCACTCCATTGAGTATTGTCTGAAGGGAATCTATCAGGATTGTTTCCGGTTTGGCTATCTCCATATCCATCACCATCACTATCCTTCCATTGTGTGGCATCTGTTGGGAATTCATCGGGGTCAGTTCCACTGGCATTATCTCCATGGCCATCACCATCAATATCCGACCATTGTGTTGGGTCATTAGGGAAATGGTCACCATTGGTACCAGAGCTATTGTCTCCATATCCATCACCATCACTATCTTTCCATTGAGTTGGGTCAAGTGGGTATTCATCCGGATTGTTTCCTGCTGAATTATCTCCATATCCATCGCCATCTCCATCGTACCATTGAGTTGAGTCGTTAGGGAATGCATCAGCGTTTGCTCCGGTAGCATTATCACCATATCCGTCACCATCAATGTCAGACCATTGGCTTGAATCACTTGGGAATGCATCACCATTATTTCCAGACATATTGTCTCCATATCCATCGCCATCAGTGTCAGACCACTGGCTCGAATCATTAGGGAATGCATCAACACTATCATTGTGGCCATCGCCATCAGTATCTATTTGAGAACTTGCACATCCGTCTTGGTCAACATTTGTTCCAATTGGAGTATTTGGACAGTTGTCTAATTCGTTTGCAACACCATCATTATCGTCATCAATGGTTAGATTGAAACAAGTAGAATCTCCAATTAACTGAACATTTAGGTCAGAGAATAAGTCTACGATAACACAATACATTCCACTGGTCGTTGGTGTTGAATATGTGTATAGTGGCATACTCATATTAGATGCTGTAGCAGTAAAGTTGGTTAAATTCAAAGTAGAAACAGATGCACCACTACTGTCCGTAATTCTAATTTGATATTTGTAATCATCACCATTTACCAAATCATATCCTTTGACAGAAACATCATTTGTCGTTGCTGTGCTGCTTGTCGAGTGACTATCAATTAGCAGAGATGGTAATTGTGGAGTGAACTCCTCATCGTGGAAACCAATCCATCCAGCGCCGTTACTATGATTGGTCACCGTATTATTGAAAGAGAGAATTGCAGCGAAGAAGTGGTCATTCTGTGTAGTAGGTCCAGTCCAATTTAGTTGAATTGTAATAGAGGTTGTTGTTGCGTTAATATATGTGTAATCAGTATCGACAAGAGATGCATTGAGTGCCGAATAAACATCAAATGAAGTATTATAATTGTTATCGAATAGGACTTGGTCAACGACTAGCCATTCCAGATAGTAATCTGTGGCAATAGACAAATTTGTTAGTGAAATTTCTCCAGTTGATGAAGAAGAAGTAGTAACCTCGACCATTTCTATGTATGTGAAATCATCATCATAGGCAATGTAGCCACCAGTTGAATCCTTGAAGTATGAAACAATATAGTATTCAGATTCAACATTTTGAGGCTGAGATACTGTTACATTGTACGTCATTATAGTTGCTGTGGCATTGAATGAAACATTGGTCGGAGTAGACCAAGAGATTGTTCCATCAAGCACTACTTGCGCACTTGAATAATTATAATTGTAATTAGTCCCAATACTGAGTCCACTAAAGGTGATCATCGCAGATGTTAGACTCGTGGTTGTAACATCAATACTTTCCATACTTTGGCCACCACCTGGATTACTGGTTGTGATATCAATACCGTATGTATTTGTTGCACTGTTCCAACCATATACTTTGATGTATGTGGTTTGGTTTGATGTTGAAGTATATGACATTGCTTCATCATTAGTAGTAGAACCGGCTGAATCCAAAAAGTTTCCACTCGCAGACTCCCAATTACAATCAATATCTCCACCGCTATGTAGGAATGTGAGGTTAGCATAGTAGGTGACGCCACTGACCATCTGAACCTCAAAAACATCCTCATCCGTAGTCGTGTGGATGCTTAATCCAGTACAAGAAACAGGAAGAGTTGATGCTTGTGTGGCAGTCGACTGACTGTCATTAGGCTCTAAAATATCAGAGACAAGTGTGTTAGAACCGGCACAATTTGTAGGAACTGATGTTCCATTTCCACCTGTTCCATTACCAGATGAAGTGCTGAATGTCCAAATGTCAAGCCCATACCAACCGTAGCCTGAATAGCGATAAATTTGGACATAAACAACACCAGTGTGTTGTGTGGCTGAATTGTTTGTAGTTACTACTTCTGGATTATTTAAGAATGAAGAGTCCAAGGTATTGCCACTCGCATCAAGGATGGCGAGATCAAAATCATTGTTGTATGTCGTGCCATTTGAAGATGTATATGTTGTATTGAATGAGAGGCTAAGGGTTAAGCCTTCATTCACTGAAAGATTAATTGCGAACCAGTCTTCGTCATCGTTGACGTCTAATTGCCCATAGTCAGTTCCACTAAAGGGAGCCAATCCAGTGAGGTTTGCTACAAAGGTCGAATTAACGGCTGACATGTTGTCCGGTAGGTCTCCTTGGGTCGAGAAATCGTTTTGATTTGCCCCTGTTGCTTGAACAGGGCTGGCGATAATTACCAAGGTACTAATCAACATTAACAGTGCAACAAATATTGGCTTCAAATTTGCAGATGTGGCGGGGATGGCGTAATCACGCATGGACAATGCAGTGGCCACCACCTTATCATAGTCATGCATAATGCATCATTGCTAAATTTGAATTTTATATCGCAGTAGGTGCGACATGCCCCTCTTTCTTATCGCCTGGAGTTCTAACTCTAGACCATACTCCACCCATTAACTCATCATGATGATTTTGACAATAGTGGAAGCGACGGTATGCTTCCCTAAATGAATAAGCCTTTTTTCCAGTTGCAACAAGGTAACCTTCCGGAGAAAGTCGTGAAACAATTATGCCCTCATCACCACAACCGGGTAAATCACAGACCGCTGCCTCCGCCATAGTATGGTGTGAACACTGAACCCACTTTAACTATCGCATCAATGTCATAAAAAACACCACTATTTCCACTGGAATGGTGTACTAAAAAATGATATTGAATCATTCAGAATCTTCATCTGCAACTGCAGGTTCAATCACTACAAGCGGGATATTCGCTTCGATAGCATCTCCATCCGAAATATTTACTGAAGTCACTGTTCCAGTAATCGGTGCTAGAACTTCATTCTGCATTTTCATTGCTTCTAAGATCAATATTACCTGACCTTCAGTAACCTCGTCACCCTGATTAACTTCCACAGTGACAATTTTTCCAGGAATACTAGAAGTTACAGTTCCAGATTTTTTCTTTTTACCACCGGCACTGCGCTTTTTCTTGAGCAAAGGTGTTGCATCAGGAATTTGAATCTCAAATGTTTTGCCCTCTACTGTTGCAGAAAAAGTAGTCCCTTCACCTTCAATTACAACTTCAAATTCAGTTCCATCAATAATGACTTTTCTTGTTTCAGACATTATTTCACTTCCATGGTGAGCGACTAGCTCTGTAATTCATTAGTGAAGATTTGCCGGAAAACATTCTTCTATGGTCTTGTGACCAAGCCATACCTGCCTTTCGTGCAATTTGTGCGGGGTCTTCTCCTTGGGATTGAAGCATTGCTAATACTCCGGCAATCGCTGCCATTCTGAGAGTCTGTTCGTCTTTATTACCCATAACAAATTCTCCTCAAAGTGGAATATTTCCATGCTTTCTTGCAGGTCTTAATTCTTCTTTATCGATTAGCATTTCCAAAGACCGAATCAACTTGCTTCGTGTTTCGCTTGGCTCAATAACATCGTCTAGATAACCCAATGCTGCTGCCTTGTATGGATTTGCGAATTTTTCATTAAAATCTTCGGTCAATCTTGTCCTTTCTTCTTCTGCATTACGGGAGTTTGCGATACGGTGTCGATAAATAATCTCAACAGCACCATCTGCGCCCATCACCGCTAGTTCTGCATTTGGCCATGCAACATTGTAATCACCACGAATGTGCTTACTGGACATCACATCATATGCTCCACCGTATGCCTTCCTCAATATTACCGTCAACAACGGCACAGTAGCCTCGGCATATGCGTACAGCAATTTTGCACCGTGACGAATAATGCCACCCCATTCTTGGCTTGTCCCAGGCAAGAACCCAGGAACATCTTCTAAAGTTAGAATTGGAATATTGAATGCGTCACAGAATCGGACAAATCTTGCGGCTTTGTCGCTGGCATCAATATCCAAGCAGCCAGCGAGGAACTTTGGTTGATTTGCAACAACTCCAATTGTGTTACCACCTAAATGTCCAAATCCGATTACGATATTTTTGGCCCAATCTGCTTGTACTTCCAAGAATGCTCCATCGTCAAGGATTTCATTGATTACGTCAATTACATCGTATGGTTTGTTGGCCTCGGCAGGTATAATATCGTCCAATTTTTCGCATAATCTATCTTTTGGATCTGAAGTCTTCCTTATCGGAGGCTTTTCCATATTATTTTGCGGAAACAAATCAGTTAATTCTCTTGCAAGGTGGATTGCATCCTCATCATTTAATGCAGTAAAGTGAGAAACTCCTGACTTACTGCCATGCGTCATAGCACCGCCGAGGTCCTCAAAAGAAACTTCTTCATTTGTCACTGTCTTGATGACCTCAGGTCCAGTGATGAACATGTGTGCAGTTTGGTCGACCATGATTACGAAGTCGGTAATAGCAGGTGAATATACTGCGCCACCAGCACATGGTCCCATAATTATAGAAATTTGTGGAATGACTCCAGAAGATCTCACATTGCGGAAGAAAATTTCTGCATAACTTCCAAGACTGGCAACGCCTTCTTGTATTCGGGCTCCGCCAGAATCATTCATTCCAATAACAGGCCTGCCTGTTTTTAGAGCCATGTCTAGGACTTTACAGATTTTCAGTCCATGCATTTCTCCCAACGACCCGCCATAAACAGTGAAATCTTGAGCAAAAGCAAACACTTCACGCCCATTTATTGTTCCATGTCCAGTAACAACTCCGTCGCCAGGAATAATATTCTTCTCCATACCAAAATCCTTGCAGCGATGTTCAACAAGAGAATCCATCTCTTGGAATGAACCATCGTCTAGAAGTAATTCCATACGCTCACGGGCAGTCATTTTACCACGATTATGTTGAGATTCAACACGCGCTTGGCCGCCACCTGCCTCACTTCTTGCCTTACGGTTTCGCAGGTCCTTGAGTCTCTCCTCGGTGGATGCCATATGGTTCGCCAAATATCTCTAAGAAAACTCCCTCCTTATGCGTTGCTACAAAAGAGGCCAATAATCTGCTCAGTATGGACCTATTGACCGGTTTAATATCCACACCAAAAAGGCAGTAATTACACATTGTGGATGGGTTTTGTTGATAGGCTATGTCCTACTCGGTTTTGACATGGGTGCAATGATTCGCGTTGTAGTTGCTAAACCGGGTCTTGATGGACATGACCGTGGGGCAAAGGTTGTGGCTAGGGCATTACGAGATGCGGGACACGAAGTGATCTATACCGGTTTGCGCAGAACCGCAAGTCAAATTGTTGAAACAGTTCGCGATGAGGATGCCTCATTCCTTGGCCTTTCCTCCCTTTCTGGTGCTCATAGTCATCTATTCCCAAAAGTTTGTGAAGAACTCCGCAAAGCAGGTTTGGGTGATGTTATCGTTTTTGGTGGAGGAATTATTCCTACAACCGATAGACAAGCCCTTTACTCCTGTGGAATCAAAGCAATTTTTGGACCGGGCACCTCCACTTCAGAAATACTCCGATTTATTGAAGTTGCAACTGAAATGGACGGAGTCGGTGTAGGAGAATCTAACGATTGGTATTGGCAGGGTGATTGAGTGAATGCTGACATTGTGCTGGCAGCAAAAGACGGTTGCCGCAGGTCATTAGCACGAACTCTCTCGGCACTTGAAAATAATACATTAGATATTGCTGATGCACTTTCCATTATCGGTGAAATCAATGGCGATAACCATCATGATTCATCATGGAGAATAATGGCTATTACAGGCGCTCCTGGCGTCGGTAAATCATGTCTAGTTGATAAAATAATTTCACAGTGGGCAAGTCAAGGAAAAAAAATCGCATTACTTGCAGTCGACCCCTCTTCATCTAGAACAGGTGGTGCATTACTAGGGGATAGAGTCCGGTTATCTGTAGTCGATGATATTTTGCTGAAGGACATGGTTTATGTTCGTTCTGTTGCGACTCGCAAGTCATCTAGTAGTGTCCCATCTGTTGTTTCTGATATGGCGAAATTACTGCTAGCACTTGGCTGGCATAAAATAGTGATAGAAACTGTTGGTGCAGGGCAGTCAGAAGTCAGATGTGCAGCAATTGCAGATAGAATAGTTGTCGTTGAAGGACCGGCTAGGGGAGATGGAATTCAAGCAGAAAAGGCAGGGCTACTCGAATTGGCAGATGCGGTGATCGTCAATAAATCCGATATGGTAGGGGCGAGGAAACATGCAGATGAAATAAAACAATCATTTGAGTTAGGCAATGGCCAAATACCTCCTGTATTACTCACTAGTGCGATAACTGGAGATGGCTGTCAATTTGCATCCGATGTATTACTAACTTTGCAATCAACAGGGCGCTCCTCAAAGGCTAGGTGGAGAGAACGATTATTGGCTGGTCTAGAACAAAGGGTATTACAAAACCCACAATTAGATTCAGTATTATTGTCATTAGCATCCGGTTCTATAGAACTAGAGGATGCACTAAACAAATTAAATAATTGAATGAAGGGTGAAAAATATGGACGAAAAGAGTGGCCAAGTACCGATGACAGACCCAATCGAACAATCCAAAGGCGGAATCTACGGTCATTTTTTGCGAAGAGGAATTCATTTAGGATTATCTTTCATTCCTTTCATTTATTTTGCCTATGGAGAAAAGTGTGCGGAATTGGTCGGCTTGAACCTTGCCCAATTTGTTTCTGCAATTGTTTTGTTGATTATTATCGCTGAGGCGTTTAGGTTAAAATTTTCAATCGTAATCTTTGGGCAAAGAGAATATGAAGCTCATCAAGTGTCTGCATTAGGATGGGGTGCGATTGGAATAGGATTGGTAATGTTGATGGCGCCAACTGAGGAATATGCCTGGCCCCTTGTACTTTCATTGTCATTAGGTGACCCTTTGATGGGGGAGTTGAGAAGAAAAGGGTTTGAGGATAAGCAGGTAATGATTTATTCAACGTTGGCTATCGCAATGATTTGGTTAGCATGCTGGAACTTCTTTTCAACTCCTTTGTGGTTGGTTCCATTGATGGCGCCGTTGTGCATGATTAGCGAATGGCCTCGTCTGCGTTGGATTGATGATAATGCGACAATGATCCTAATTCCGCTGTGCGCAATTCTATTGCTTGACCCATTCATTGGCCTCCTATGATTCAGCAATATGCCATATATATCTCTCAATATGTTGAAATGGTGGTTGCTCTCCCCTTTGGGATAGTGAACTATTATGTCTGAGGAAAATGAATCCAATGACCCACCTCAAAATGTATATTTCATCTTCTTTGGAGTCGCAGTAGTATGTCTTGTAATCACTATGTTCAAGTGGCCACTATGGTGAAATTGAGCATTGTGAAGTAGCATCATTTATCCTTGTTGATAGATTGATAATAATTAATTACAATCATTGAAAGGGGTGATGCAACGCCCTTTTATTATGTGCGGTATTGGTGGCATGCTCGGTAACCCCGATTCTGCAGTTGTAGAGTGCATGAACGCTATTATGCATCACAGGGGTCCAGATGGTAATGATGTCTGGACTGATGAGGATATTTCTCTGGGTCACACTAGATTAGCAATTGTTGACATCAACGGTAGTGACCAACCTATACTCGCACAGAGTGGAAATATACTCATTGTTAACGGTGAGATATACAATCATCTAAATCTTAGAAAAAACAATGCTCAATATCCGTGGACGACAAATGGTGATAGTGAAGCAATTCTCGCTTTACATGAAAGGGCATTATCAACAAGTCGGACAAAACTATCTGCAAAGCAGCACGCAAAATGGATATCTCAACTGAATGGAATGTATGCAATAGCCATTTGGAATCCCAAACAGAAGCAGTTGCTATTGGCTAGAGACCCGATGGGAATAAAGCCGCTTGTGAGGACTGAAGTTGATGGTAGTCTATTATTCGCAAGCGAAGCAAAAGCGCTTAGAGCGCATGAAGGACATATTCCGCAAATCGATGAACTTGCCTTGATTGCAAGATTGGCCTGGGAATATCCACTTGATGGTACTACTCTTCTTAGAGGAGTTGCCCAAGTTAGGCCAGGAACTGTTGAAACCTGGAGTATTGATGACAATGGTTGTGCGACAATTACTGGCAAAGCAACAGTGGAAATGCAAAAAGTAGAACCTGCAGATACTTGGAATCCAGATACTGATGCTAGTAAGTTACTGGAGTCATTTGTTGTTAGTGTTGAAGAGAGATTAATGTCTGATGTGCCGGTTGGAATTGTACTATCTGGAGGGCTTGATTCCAGTTTAGTTGCGGCAGTTGCCCATGAAGCTGCACAAAGAAGTGGCAACCCTGTTCCAGCATGTTGGACCGTTGCTGAAAGTGAAGAAAATGCAGATTGGAAAGCCGCTGAATTAGTCACATCAGCACTTGAATTAGAACATCACCAGCATATTTTAGAAGAGGATTCATTTGACAAAATGTTACCTAATTTGGCTTGGCATGGTGAGGATTTAGATGTCACAGTATTATTCTTCCAACCACTTTTTGAAAAAATGTCAGAATCAGTAACTGTGGGATTATGCGGTCAAGGTGCTGATGAACTTCATGCGGGATACCCACGATACAGAGATCTCAATCATCATTCAAGTGTCATCCAATCACGTTTGGATTTGATGAGTCATCCGTCAAAAACAATTATTGAAGATGGTCAATTACCTATTGGAGATTATTATTATTTCAATGACCATTCTGCAACAGCCCACACATCTTCATTAGATGATTTCCTACAATTTGAGTTGGACAGTGGGCAGTTGAGCAATTTCCAATTACGATTAGTAGATAGACATTCTATGGCACATTCACTTGAGGTAAGAGTTCCATTCCTCGGTAAATCGCACCGTCAAGTATCACATAAATTGCCGATGCATTGGCGTCTTCCGCCTTCAATGGAAGAGAAAGTAGCACTGCGCCGTGCTGCTGATTTAACTAAATTACCAGCAGAAATTGTACGTCGACCAAAACTACCAGCGGGAACAGCAACTTCGCCTACATTATTGCAGAATATGTTATTACAAATGGATGGGAGGGCACAGCAAATAATGAGTAAATACCCTCTTATCAGTGGCGCTTTCAAGGACCAACCGGATTTGGCAATAGGGTTGGGTTTGTTTGAAGCAATGCATATTCTTGATGGTGGTAGAAGTAAGCGTTCAGGAACTGCAATTGATTTGTTGGACGAGGTGATATAATGACTTATGTACATGATTATTCCTATATTCTTGAAGATAAGAGGGAAGAAATCACTGCGTGGATGGCGGAGAAGCGAAGTCAGGTTCCGATTCCTATCTATGGTAGTGTGGATGTAAGAGATGCTGGATGGAAAATCGCTGTCGTTGATGCAAATCACTTTCCTGCCGGTTTTAACAATATTTCCAAAGAGGATGAGCCCCATCTTGCAGGTCTCCTAAAGAATCACATTGTAAGACTTGATGCCGAATGTCAATGGGTTCATTTGTATCCTGAATCACATACAAGAAATGCAGGATATATTGAAAATATTGCAACGATTCAGCGCTTACTAATTCATTCAGGTTTTAGATGCACAATTGGTTCTCCCGACTTATCCAGTCACGGTTCACTTGCGGGAATTTCAGGACCAGTGCAACTCTCTAATGTTGAATTAATAACTGTGGATGGAAAGGATGAGTTATTGGTTGAAGGTGAAAAACCCGGCTTGATATTGCTCAATAATGATCTGACCGAAGGAATCGTCCCTGGGTTGTCATCTCACAAAGTTAGTCCCCCTCCAAGTATGGGGTGGCATCGTCGTAGGAAATCACAACACTATATCTGTCTACAAAAATATGTAGATGAAATGGCAGAATTGTTAGAAATTGATTCTTGGCATTTGATGGCAAGTTGGTTTGTTTCTGAAGATAAATGCCTTGACCAGCAGGCTTGCAGAATTAAATTGGCAAAAGAAATAGATGATTTCATTTTGCAAATCAAAGTAAAATATGAATCACTTGGAATTGATAGAGAACCTGTTATATTTGTCAAAAATGATAGAGGCACATATGGTCTTGGGATAATGGCTGTAAAGGAAGGCAAAGAACTGCTTGAACTTTCTAATAGAAAGATGAAGAAACTAATGTATTCAAAGGGTGGTGTCGATGTTGAAAATTTCTTAATTCAAGAAGGAGTACCTACTCTCTTGAATGAGAAAGGTGGCGCACCAGTTGAACCAGTTGTATATTTGGTTGATGGCGAGGCCGCATCATGGTTCTATAGAATAAATGATAAGAAGGGTGATATGGATAATTTGAATTCACCGAGTGCGAAATTTTATGATTATTCAGAAGTAGGGCACCTCTATGGTCAACACGCAAGAGGATGGCATGCCTTGGTGGCGGAATTATCGATGTTAGCAATGGGTTTAGAAGCACTAAATTATGCTGAAGATTAATTTCAAGAATTTGCTTCCAATTCTAATAGCCACTTTTTTGTCTCTGTGCCGCCATAGCCACTATAGTTGCCAAGTTTACCATTTGCTTGGATTACTCGGTGGCAAGGGACTAGTATTGTGATTGGATTTGCAGCCATTGCACTGCCAACTGCTCTGCTAGCATTATTACTTCCAGCAAGTCTTGCTAATTGCTGATAAGTAATTGTCGTGCCAGGTGTTGTCTTAGTTAATTCACTCCACACATTAGTTTGGAATTTTGTAGCATCATCAAAAGACAAATCAGGGATTTGTGGTAGTGTTTTTCCATTCCATAAAGCCTCAAGCCATTTGTTAGTATCTTGGAGATGAATGTTTTCCATTTGACTTGCCTTCGCTTGTAATTTGTATATTCTAGTTAGTTTTGCAGAATCTTCAGGACTTATCCACTGGACACTAGTGACCCCCTCATTTTTTACAATCACTTCAATATCATGAAGCGGTGAATGAAAAATTGCTCTATGCATTGAATTGTCACACAACAGTGTTGCGTATATTTTTGTTGGTAGTCAATGGTGATGCAGTTTTATTCATTCTTCTAGTTCTTGATCTTCATCAATATTATTTGCATCGTCACCCATTCCGATGATTTCATAATTCGAAGGGAATAATGCGATTCCGACTGCAGCGATTAGTGCCAATAGGCCCCAACCAAACATTTTACGAACAAATAGCATTTCAAGGGATAATGCACAGAGGAATAGGCCACCTAAATTAGAAACCCAGACCAATGTCTTGAATGTTCCAAGACTAACGCCAGAGGTCCCCTCCTTGCGATAAGGGCCAAATTCCCCTCCAAATCTTTGAGCATCAGTTTTCTCATCATTTGCCATAATAATCACTCACAAATCAATCATTATTATCGCATCGGTAGGACAAGCGAGAACGCACAGCCTGCAACCAGTACACGCATCGCGAATTATCCTGGCCTTACGATTGCTCTCCACTTTGATAAATTGGCTTGCCATATCTACTTTGTACAATTCAATTGCATCATCATCACAGACGATTGTACATTGGTCACAGCCAATACATTTCTCCTCTGTGACATATGCGACAGTTCCTTCTCCACCTTTTGTATTAGCGCGCTGTTCTCCGCGCTGACGGTTTAGAGAGGTGCGAATGGCCAAAGCCTCAGCCGCTCGCCTCTTAGCCAACTCGTCACTGGTGGTCATACTACCACCTCGTTCGCCCCTTCTCTTTCAAACTTGGCAACACTTAGGTTTACCAATAAATCTCCAATGCAATAGAATGCACCTACTAAAAGAGGAGGATTCCAAGCGGTTAGCCCTGTCCATGGAACTTCATTTGCCCATGTCCAATTTGCTAGATATGTGCCCCATAATTCCATTGCCAAGGCAGCCCAAGCCATTGCTGCATACAATCGGGGTTGAGGACCCCATTTTGTAAATGCCAGTACGAGAATTAGGAGGAAGAGTGCAGAAGTATCTCCTCCGCTATATATGCCATAAGCAACTAATGGGATAAAAGGAGTCAAAGATAACATGGCGAGATTTTCTCTCATCTTAGTGGCGACAATTCTGCCCAAATCAAATAGGAAATAATGACCGACTGGGACGAATAGAGGCATTAGCCCACGTTGGTATTCATAGATTAGCCAAACTTCGCTGAAAAATAACTCCATAGGAGTAGCAAGTGCCAATACGGTCAGCATTTCAATACGTTCTTTGCGAGTGGTCTTGCAGAATATATATGCAAAAACAGACCAACACCAAATATTGACAGGCCATTCAGAAAGGTCATCTGAAATAAGTCCATTCAGGCCAGTAGCACTGATGTACAAACCAATGCCGATTGTAAGTACATACAAAGCAGGTCTGTTCATGAATGGCGCTAACGACATCACTTCTTAGCACTTAGGGGTTACTTGGATTTTGACGAGGCAATAATGCTTCAAGCCTTGATTGGATTCTGTGCATCAATGCTTGTAGAAACTGCTTCGGCTTTCTTTGCCTCAACTTGTCTTGCTAAGAATGTAACAACATCAAGAATCTCAATATCTGCATATTTCTCATCACCTTCAAACTTCAAGCATTCAAAGTGAGCTACGCACTTAGGGCATGATGTGATCATCATATCTGCGCCAGTTGCACGGATTTCTTCCATTCTGGATACACGGAGGGAACGAGCGTCTTCATTACAAGACATCATACTGGACACACCACAACACATTGCATCTTCTCCACTATGTTCCATTTCTACTAAATTAACACCTTCAACTGCGGTAATCAATTGACGAGGTTCATCATAGACTCCCATTTGCCGTCCCAGTCTACATGGGTCGTGATAGGTTACGGTAGTCTCATCTGCACTTAGATTCAGATCAAACCCTTGTTCGATTAGATATTCAGTAGTATGCATTACCTTAATACCTTCAAGTTCATAATCGCGAGCAAAAGTTCTGAAACATTCTGCACAAGAAGATACAAGAGTATCGATTCCAGATTCCTTTATCTTGCGTTGGTTATATGCCTTAAGTTTCTCAAATACTTCATCAAGACCTTGCCATTTTTGGTCGTGACCACAGCACTTTAGGAAGTCTCTTCCTAGATATGAAACATCTTTGCCCATCTCTTCAAACAAAGTGAAAGCAGCAGTGGTTGAGTCTCCTAAGTTCATCTCACCATCATTGACATGGGAGAAAACCATTTCTTGGTCGAGATAATCAACACAACCAGGATAGTAGCCAACCTTTGAAGTGATTGGGTAATCTTCTGTTGCGATAAAGTCTGCATCTGCTTCTTCTTCTGCTTCTGCAGCAAGAACTGCTTGAAGCACTGTGTGAGGTATCTCGGCTGTCCCTGCACCAACGATTAGTCCACGCCTAATGTCAACATATGAGTCATAATCAACAAGTTGTGGACAGGCGTTAGTACAAGCAGAACAAGTTAAACATGAATACATTGGGACACCATCATCTTCATTATTCCAAGAATTGTAAATGATGTTTAATTTATCTCCACCAGTGAATAGACGGACAGGACAAGCATCATCACAAAGGTCACAGCCGTAACACTTGTTCATCTCGAACTCATAGCCACGTGCCATATATCTCAGCACGACGAATACAAGTGCTCCAAATGTTAGACATGGAATAAACATTGCATAGGTTAATTTTGCATCCAAGGATTTAGGGTTTCGGTGGTATGATGGATTCTCAATCGAAGAAAACTTTCCATTTCCAAGAGTCATATCTGCTGTATTTGAGAGGTTAACAGTTGTCCCAGCAAGACTTTCTGGAGCATCATCATCCCATACCAGAAGTGGTTGGAAGGAAGAAATAATCATAGAAGTTTCAGTTATGATAGAAGAATTTTGTGAAAGTAAACCATCTGCTTGAACAGTTATTTGATAGTCATAAGTTCCAACTTTGAGTTCTACGGTTGCTCCGTCACAATTAGAGAATGAAGAAACGGTCTTTCCGGATGAATCAGTAAGTGCAAATGTTGAACTTAGCATATCTGCAGTGGACAAATCATTGATTTTTCTTTCACTAGCTCGGTACTCACAAGCAACATCAGTGGTAATTGTCTCCACACTCTTGTGGTGTCCGTCAGGGAAATTAGTTGAATCTTCAGTAATTGTGAATGAACCAGTAGCAACCCATGGTGCATCTCCTGAGAATGAATCTGTTACCGATGCAGCATTTATTCCATTAGCAGCATCCTGATGTCCATTTTCACCTCCAAAATCAGTAATAATATACCTAGAGGGCTGATACAGGTTCCAATCAAGCCAAGCGGTGGTCGGAACAATTCCAGTAGTGGACCAGCCATGTGTGTCAGTAAATTCGTTAGCAGAATGAACATTAACATCAACAGGCTGTGTTCTCATCGCATCAAGTTCGTCATAATCGGAAATAGTTAGCATTCCCTTTGCATCCCAGAAACCATCGTCATAAACATCCCAAGTAGAAACTGAGATTGCGGTTGAAAGCAATAATGCTCCAACGAGAATTTGCTTGCCATGAGCAGGTGTGAAACCAGCGCCCCATGCTTTTACCATAATTGATCTAGTGACAAAATAAATGATAATCCATATCAGAATTCCAGTTAATATCCAGGGTATGGCATTGAATACATCGGCAATCCAGGGTTCTCTTACTCCACATAACAGGTCGCCATGAGAATCCAATTTACAAAAATCAGACCTATTAGTACCATATAACTTCAAGAAAATATTGATCGAAAATACCGAGATAAACCATATATGCGCAAGGTAAACTACACCTGCGCTTGCAAACCAAGGGTCCTCAACAGGTCGCTTTTCTCGACCACCAAGCATTGGTGGTAGTGTTAGAATACCTACTGGGATTCCAGTAAGTGCGGCTCCCCACCATGCAGCGTTCCAAGGGAAAACAGGTTGTCCTACGATATCGCCAACGAATCCAGTAGGTACTGAGAATTGTGGTAAGTATTCACCCCAGCGTAGGTATCCATATGAGAATAATACATACCAATCAGGGAAAACGAATCCTGCTTGAGCATATGGGTCAGCAGCACTGTGCAGTGGCGGAGGGATTAGCCAAGAATAGAATAACAACACTGCAGTCATAGCAGCAAAGATAAGTGCGTCACGAAGAACTTCGTGAGGCCAGAAAGGATGACCCATCGGTGTACGCTTTCTCTCTTCATTAGCGCTCTGCAAGTTTTCCTTTTCATCCATGTAGGAGGAAGCGACTCTACCAAGGTTTTCTACTAATCCCATAATTTAACCCTCCAATATCAATGTGGCTCCGCGATGCCTTGCACCCAGACTATAAACAAGTGAATAATGATCAGTAAAGTCACAATCACAGGTAGGATAAATACGTGAATAAAATACATCCTCGTAACAGTTCCTGGAGTTAGGGATGTACCTGAGAACAATGCTGTTGCAGCAAACTTTCCAATTAATGGTGATGAGTTTGCCATGTTTATTCCGATAACAGCGGCACCATATGCCAATGAATCCCACGGTAGTAGATATCCCGAATAACCAAAGAAGATAGTTAGGAACATTAGAGCGACTCCGATAAGCCAGTTTAATTCGCGAGGGTTTCTATATGCGCCAGTAAAGTAAACCCTACACATGTGTAAGAAAACGCTCGCTACCATGAAGTGAGTTGCCCAGTGGTGAACTGCTCGAAGAATATATCCAAATGGTAATTCGGTCATGATATATTGCATACTGGCATATGCTGGAGCAGGGTCACCTTCTCCGCCTGGAACATAATAAATCCCAAGAACAGTTCCGGTAATCACCAAAATAATAAATGCTAGGAATGAGATTCCACCTAGGCAGTATAATGGATACCAATACCAAATGATTCTCAACTTGTATTTTTCTGCGTGCGTAAGAGGCATTTGTCTGTGCATATTGTAGTAAGCACCTTTTGACATATTCCAGTAGTCTTGTAATCTAAATCTAGTATCAAGCCATGAGAATACCCAAAGGAAAGACCTCTCTGCAACTCCCATTTTTCCAGTTGATTCAACAGCGCGTAGAATATCCCTACGAGGCATATCTTCTGATTCCTTGCGCAGAGTGAATGCAACAAGAACTACTACGAAAGCGATGAAGAACCAAAGAATCCAAAACATTGTCGTCATTTCATTTCACCTCAATCGCAATATGTGTACCAATCCACATAATCTGGTAATCCCTCAATGATGTCGCCATTCAAAGCAATTGGAATAATCGGTAATCCTACAGGTGCAGGTCCACCGGCTCTGCGAACACCTGCATACTTAAATGTGAAACCATTAGAACGATTTGTATTAGTATTCATTTCCAAAGCAGTAGGGTCGAAACGGGATGAGTGACAAATACAGAATAATTTTGTTCCACCATCATCTCCTCCTCCCGGAGTCCATGTGTCTTCTGTAGTAGGGTTAGAAACTAATTGCCAACCTGGAATACAGCATAAATGTGTACACCTTGCAAAAATCATTACCAAATTTTCTGAGGGCAATAATCTCGGGTCAATATCGGCTAAGTCATCAAAATGACCGACATACTTGCCAGTTCCATCATAACCATCCATAAATTGGAATCTGGCTTTACCATTGGAAACAGGGCTCCCAGCATTCTTTGAATGGTCAACATATGTGACCACAATCGGCACTCCATTCCATACGCCAGCAGCTCCTGATGTACCAGTGGAACTCTTCGCTGCTTCAGCAACGAAATCTGACTTCTTCATCGTCTGTTCATGCATTGCACCATACCATGCTTCATCTTCACGGCCTTTGGCCCAATACTTTGCAGCAAGATCTCCCCCGCCGCTACCGCCAGGAGGTAGCAAAAGGGATGCGAAGCCAAGAACGCCTAGAGATGCTGCCAATACACCAGTGGCAGTATTGAACCCATAACTAAGGAATTGGCGCCTATTGATTAACGAATCAGCAACTTTTTTTGCAGAGGATTCATCGCCACTAGGTGCGGGTTTGAGGTCATACTCACGAGACATAATAATCACCAGTTGTACTCCTTCCAGTCCTTTTGATGTTCAGGTATGAACTTATTCATTGCATACTTGACGATAATAGTGTCAGGCAGAATATACTTGAGATAGATAATTCCCATCATTATGATGGTTGTCAGTGTCATTGCTAGGTGGTATGATAATTGTTGCTGATCCCAGTGGTTAAACACACCATACATCATTGAAAACGACCAATAGAAGGTCCAAAACAATCCCCATACAAAGAAGAACATTGCCAAATTAGATGCGCCCGATGGTGCCAAAGTAGCACTGATTATTGAGCCTGGTTCTGCAGGGTTGAAGACGCCATGGTCGATTGCCTTCTGCATCTGGTCTTCGGTCAAGGAGGAGTTTTGCAAAGCAGTTCGTGCATCAGCAACGCTAATGTCGCCTTTTGCGACACCTCGCAATAATGTGGTGATTGTATCGTCCACTACTGATCACCTCTCCTCATCAACTTGTAGCGAAGTCGCAATGCATTGCTACGTCCCTTGTATGAAGTTGAGAAACCATATCTCAGCAGTAGGCCTGAGAAAATTATTACGCTGATTACCGCGCCAAAACCGAGTAGTCCGAGCCAGTGCGCTCTAAGCGGCGCACCCATATTGTGCAAATCAATTCCATGTGACTCAGGTTCTGGAGGGCTGACATTGCCATCGCCTGCAAACAATGTTCTTGTTCCCATGGCGATACTATCTGCATCACCTTCAGGAAGGGCGAATAATAATTGATTCCATTTGTCGTCTGGACCTGGTATTCCATCACCGGAAACTGAATTGCCGGTAATCCAGAAATTAATACTGCCTTCACCGGCTACAGGTGCAGTCCATGTCAAAAGCCATGAACGGTCATCTTGACTTGCAGCTGCATCAGTGTGAGTAAGCGTTGTCACATCTTCTTGCCAATTCTGCAGATTGGTCCCAGCAAGTTCTCCAGCACTGGTGCGCATTGAGAATCCTGCAGTATAAGTTCCACCAGCAGGACCTCCAATTAGTTGTAAATGTAATTCATAGGTCTCACCAGCGTTCCAAGCATATGGGACTTTGTCAAGAATTACTTGAACCGAATTATCCGCCGCGCCACTATGGCACAAACAGCCCTGTTTTGCTACATCATCAATGGTCTCTCCAGCATTGCTTTGCTCTCCACCAATGCCGGTGTGAAATGATGTTGCAATGCTCGGAAGAAGCAATAGTGCGACCAGTCCCAGAAGAAGTGTAGTTCTCGCAGAAAAAGAGCCAACTCGCATAGCCACACCTAAGATGTTCTTAGCGACTCGGATAGACCCCTTAAACATTGCTTGCATTGCCCATGGCTAAATGCTCCGCAGTGTGGCGTTTTAGATATGGCGCTGAGACAAAGTAATTTCTAAGAAAATTTATCTGCCCGAGAATGTCAATTACGCTACTTATTTTTCAGCATTATTGAGTATTAGTGGGAAAGGTTTGATTCACTGCTTACTCTCCGCCGATACAGGTGCAGAGAGTGTCAAGTCATACCTTCGATAATATTTACAACTTGAGCAATGAACAATTAGAGCAACTCGATGAAGCAGAGGAATTGATGTTGAAAAATTCACTTGGTGCTGCGGAAGAATTATTGCTCAAAATGTTAGAACAAGACGAAGAATGCATACCAGTTCTATCAAATCTCGGACACTTGTATGGGCGCCATCTATCCGAATTTGAGACTTCGATAAAGTATTATGATATAGTCCTGGAATTGGAGCCTGATAACGCATGGGCAAGAGATGCAAGAAGGCGTTATTTGCGTTATGTTGAGTAGATCTTGGCCATTCTTGTTACTGCCAAAGTTCATTGAGGTTCAACGCAGCCACTAAGGTGATGGAGTCCTCACAAATCCTAATTGCCGGAGTTGGTGGATTAGGTTGTGCTTGGGCAAAAAGAGCATATGAAAAGTGTGACAGAGGAGCAGATGTAGTTCTTATCGATGCAGATGATTCTAGTTTAACTGGCTGTGAGTCAGCCCATGTCTTGCGATTGGGCCATACATTGGATTCAGTGGGTTGTGCAGCTTTACCTCCATTGGCTGAACAAAGAATGAGGGGGCTTGCACCTCTTGTTAGAACAATATTGGAAGATGTGGAATTAGTAGTATTATTGGTGGGACTTGGCGGTGGTTCTGGAACAGGTGCGGGGCATGAATTTGCTCGACAAGCTAGGCAATCTGGAGCCGTAGTTCTCTCTGTTGCAGCGTTGCCCTTTGACATCCAAGAAACGCGGGCAAAAATAGCGGCGGAAGGTCTTGAACGTTTACAACAGAATGCACATATTACAGTTCAATTATCACTTGAAAGACTCGCAAGACAAGCAAGAGAAAAAGGAACAGCATGGCAAATGGGTGCTGAATGGATAGAAGATTTAGTAGATGGTTTGGTTAGGACATTATTGCGAATGGGATTAATCAATTTGGATTTGATGGACTTGCGGGCGATCGTTGATACTAAAGGGGGTGCGACTATGTTAGTTGGTGTTGGCCGAGCAGATGAGCCTGAAGAAATATTAAAATCCGCGATGATGGCTCCTTTGGCAGAATTGGATGTTGGAGGTGCCAAAGGATGTTTGATCCAAATAGAAGGTGGTCTAGGAATGACGATTGGTCAAGTTGAAACAGTTGCAAGTTTGTTCACCGCAGCATTAGATGTTGATGCTCAAGTAATTTTAGGTGCGAGAGTGAGCGAAGATCTGCACGATTCAATTAGAGTGGTAACTTTGCTATCAGGAATTGAATGATAGCATTAGTCATCTAACTCGATAACATCGCTTTTCCATTCAACTTCATCGCTAATTGTTTCGGTTTGTTTCTCCCAATCTAATGAGGAGTCTTCTTGCCAATCTTCTTTCAATTGTGGGGAGTCGTCTTCAACAATCTCTACCAGTTCATCAACTTCGACTATCTCTTCAGAATCAACAACTTCTTCGCTAATTTGTTGAGGTTCGGTTTCATCATCATTATCCTCAGTATTTTCTTCTAGGGTGGCCGTTTTATTGTCAAATGCTGATTCAACGATTCGCTTAATTTCAATATCATTGTCTCTATTTCCTACAAGTTTTTTCAATACCGAACGTTGCAACCACAATATTGTTAATATTACCACTAAATGCCCCGCCATCATTACATTAGAAATCTCATCGAGTACTACCGTTAGCATTGCAACCGAGCCAGCATAGGCGTAGCCGAATGACAGCCCCCAAGGAAGGGCACTATTTTGGTTGAAAAATGGTAATTTGGAATTGATACCTTTTGATGTTAGAGTCCAGATAGCCATAAATACTGTAAATATCATCAACAGAACTTCTTCAATGAGCAATTCTGTTCCACTAGATGTCAGTGGAGCCATATCAATTTGACGCCAAATTGACAATGCGTGCCAAGTAATGAAAGCCTGTGCCATCAATGTCCATTTCCATGTAAACGCAGACATTGCAACATCTCTAGAAGCGGCAACTCTTGATTTCCATGACCAAACTACAGCAACAATATGTAATCCGATAGTCACCAAAATAAATGGTAGATTCTTGATGATTATTGTTGCAGGAACTATTTCATCTCCTTGCAATAGGTGGAATATACAAACTCCAATGAATGCGATAAATAACATTGCAAGGCCATGGATTACTGCTTGGACCTTAGGGCTACCATTTTTTCCAGTTGATTGTGGAAGTTTAGCAGCGGAAATAGAAGCGATCCAATTTGAAAATGAGCGCCCTTGAATAATACTCCATATGACGAATAACGAAGCGAGGGCAAGTGGAATTGTGCCCTCAAAAGAAGATAAAGCGCCATCGTTAGAGAATAGTGCTAACAGCCCGGCCATAGCAAGACCAGATAACGCCAATGGGAAAATACAGATTCTAAAACTGAAAATAATTCTTTTTATCCTACTTATTTGATTGCCTGGTGATTGCTCTTCTCCAGTAACATTCAATTCCTTACCCGGGAGTTTTGTTATCCTTTGGACAAAATCTGTATTGGATAGTACTGCTGTTATCGCATATCCGATGGTGACCGATGTAAAACACATCGCAGCAAATGTGGTCAGACTATCAAAGCCGGCAGTGATGTAAAAAGTAGTTGACAATATCACTATCAGTGCAATATGCGGCAGTGTTTGAGGAGATAATAAAGTCTTGATAAGGCCCCAAATTGAAGTCTGCTGATTTGCTAATTCACTGAGCACGGAATTATCACTATGCTCTATATTCGTTTCAGAGTCAATTGTGGAGGCGTCAGCCTCTAACTCATCAGACATAGTTAGGGGGGATTGGTCTTCTATTTTCAGTGTATGGCAAGAAAAACCATGTGAAATCTAATTGAAGGAGTGCATTCTGCCTTGAAATATGGCAAAGAAACTGTCTAAGGCTCTGCGCGGTAAGAGGCGGTGGTTTGGAGTTGCGGTTTCACC
>Ga0208879_1001356_pt1 | contig 23295 bp, 12 predicted proteins | sample Knorr_S15_td_Bot_FD_185605 | JGI IMG/M metagenome (GOLD analysis project Ga0208879, IMG submission 185605) | Marine microbial communities from Southern Atlantic Ocean transect - Knorr_S15_td_Bottom_ad_5009_LV_A (SPAdes) (version 2) | ecosystem: Environmental > Aquatic > Marine > Oceanic | place...
TCATTTAATATCCAAGAAGAAAAACTTGGGTTTTTTTGTGGAATGAAAGCATCTCTAACTTGATCGTATGTAAATCCTATTCCAGCATAATTCTTTCTAAAAGGTGTTCCACTTAACTTGTGAATACCCTCAGAAGTATTATAAGAAGTTCTTTTACCTCCATAATATTCTTCCCAATTATGTGTATGATCAGTCTCGTCTTTACCTACAATAACTTGAGTAACAACATTGTTTTCATCTAAAATTGCGTAATGTGCCATATTTTCCTTTATGAGAATGTTACTGTATCTCCAGTACCAGCTACAGTTACGTTATAAATATTAAAACCAGATGCAGTAGTAGTAGATGCAGTTACACCACCTGTGAATGTGGCAGTATAAGTATCTGGTATTTTTAGGACAATAACTCCACTACCTCCAGCCGCTCCAGGAGTAGCGGCATTTCCTCCTCCGCCTCCTCCTTTTCCATTAGTTCCTGCTGTGCAAGTTCCGACACCTGAATTTGCTTTGGAGTTACCTCCACCATGAGAAGCACCTGGGCCAGGATTAACATAACCATTTCCTGCTCCACCACCACCATAAGTGGTTGATGTACCAGATATAGTGCTGGTTATTCCAATACCCCCTGCCCCTCCATATTCGGCAGTTCCTGAGGGGAGTTGATCTATTCCTCCGTTGCCACCGGCACCTCCGGCACCTCCTCCACCTCCACATGCGGCATTAGATTGTTCTCCAAAACCACCATTATAACCCTGACCGCCTATTCCATTACCGGGTTCTCGTGTGGACATAGGGCGAGAAGAGCCTAATCTATAAGGGCCACCACCTCCACCAGAACCACCATCTAAATTAAAAGTATAAGCAACACTAGATGAATTAGAAGACCCTCTTCCTCCTCCAACAGAAGTAACGGCAAATACTGAATTATTACCGGGAGATTGTGATGCTCCACCAGCACCTACAGTTATAGTATAGGCTCTACCAAGTACACACATGGCAGGTACATCTGTTGTAAAACCTGAGTCATTGCCAGAAGCATACACAGGGGCAACACTAGAACGTAACCCTCCTGCACCACCTCCGCCACCATAAACAAGTGTACCATCCTTTCCCCCACCTCCGCCGCCTCCGGCTTGAACCAGATAATCAACTAATATGGTTGCCTCCCCTGTTCCTATAAAGGTTACAGTTCCGCCTGATTCTGTAATTGCTGTTGTACTACCTAATATTAAATCTGCCATTCGTTAATCCTATTTTATAGATAGTTTGCTTGTCGAAGCAATTGTCAAAGTATTAGTTACTGTAAGACTGCCTATCGAACTTAAATTTCCATTAATTGTTACGTTTGGTATTGTTACCGGTCCGGCTATTATCGTATTGGTGTTAGCAGGAACAGTTAGGTTACCTTCAAAAACATCTTCATTTGAAGATCCTGTTTCAAAAGAAATTGGTAGAGGTAAACCTTGAGTAATAGCATTTGCCATTTCTACTGCACGAGTCATTAATGGATCTCCTTATAGTATTTATTTAACGAGCTTCTCTAGTACGAAATTTTCCGGATCTATTCCTCCGTGGAATTCTATTACATGATTTATAATATCTGAAGGAACCCAACCATACACACTTTCGGTTGGATCTTGGTCGGGATCTTCTTTCCATTGATTCCAAATAGGTTCGGAAGCAGACGGAAAACCAATTTCAAATGCATCGTAATGATCTGCTAATGCTTTAGGAGTAGAGTAATGTGTAGGACCTGCTTGAATAGAAAAAGTGAACCCGTCTTTACACGTTAAATGCTTTGGAACTCGTTGATGTGCAAAGTGCGAAGTAGGATTGTGTATTTCTTTAAATGCTTTGAACCATGCATTGGCCCAATCATCTATTTTAATTACCTTTGTCTGCATATTTTGCGATTTGGTCTTCGATTGTTGTTAAAAATTGGGTTACTTGTTTATTAAGATAATCAGCTAACTGGTTACTTACTCTTCGTATATCTATTACAGTACCCATCTCATCTAATATTGATTGAATATCTACAGTATGAACTTCTAAACTAGAAAGCCATCCTTTATTTACACCAACTGACCGATCTCCTGGTTCCCATGTTAATTCATAATTTGCATTTACAAAAATAGCAAGATTACTTTTAGGACCAACATTGTTTATTTGCATATTACTAACAGTAGCGGTTTGTTGATCACCGTATCCTTGTACTTCAATTGTTCCTGGATCTTCTAACTCAACAGGATGTTTTTTATGGTACCAGTTTGATTCAATTTCGTTAATTTTCATTAAGTAATTCCTAACTTAAATATTTAGCTAAATGGTAAAGGTTATTGAAATCGAATCAGCGACAATCTGCGTGTAAAACAAGTCTCCCAACTGAGCTAAACCCCTATTATATATTATAGCAACCTACAAAGAAAATGTCAACCAAAAAAGTAAAAAAATACAAGACAAAAATTAAATTAGTAGTTAATTTTCCTATAAATACACATAGAACTCTTTATTTATATGCGTAATTATGGCAACACTTTTTCGAGGATACTCAACATATGGTAAACGACACGGGCCGTTTACTCTCAAAGACTACGAACTCGCTAAACAAGACATAACTAACCATTTTTACACTCGTAAAGGTGAGCGATTAATGGATCCAAACTTTGGATCTATTATATGGAATTTATTATTTGAACCACTGGATGAGGGTGTTATAGATACCATTACTGAAGATTGTCAGCGTATAGTTAATTTGGATCCTAGATTTGAATTAGACGAAACACGAACATTTGAACATGAGCATAGTCTTAGTGTTCAACTTAGATTAAGATATGTCCCGGCAAATAAACTAGAAGTTTTAGAATTAACTTTCGATAAACAAACTGAGGAAGCAGTATAATGGCTAAACGAAGACAAGATGTATTGTTTGCCGCTGAAGATTACCAAGTCGCATATGAGGCCTTCACACAAGCAAATTTAAAAGCATACGATTTCGACACGCTAAAATCAGCAATGGTCGAATATATTAGATTGAATTATCCTGAGGATTTTAATGATTGGATTAATTCTTCGGAATTTGTAAGCATAATTGACCTTATTGCATATATGGGCCATAGTTTGGCATTTAGATTGGATCTATCCTCAAGAGAAAACTTTTTAGAAACTGCCACCCAACAAGATTCAGTACTTCGTTTAGCAAAACAATTAGGGTATGCATTTAAGCGACATCAAAATGCAGTGGGTTTATTAAAAATAAAGTCGATACAAACAACTGAACCGTTAACCGATGCTGATGGGATAAGTTTAAAAGGAAAAACAATATATTGGAATGACACAACAAATACAAACGCATATGATCAATTTATTTCTGTATTAAATTCAGTTTTTCAATCAACAAATCAATATGGTACACCATATAAAAAAGGTACTATCGGTGGTATTAATACATATGGTTATAAATTAAATGATATAACAAATAAAGATGTTGTGCATAGTTTTAGTGCCCGATTAAGCGGAATTGCTATTTCGTTAGAAGTATGCAACGTTGACTTTCTTGATGATGGATATTTTTATGAACCAGATCCAAATCCTTATGCTAATTTTCAGATGTTGTATAGAAATGATGGAAAAGGAAATGCAAGTAGTGATACCGGATTCTTCTTTTTATTTAAACAAGGTGCTATTGCTTTTAAAGATATTTTAGTTGAAGAAGCCATTGAAAATAGAGTAATTGATATAAATGTAGATAAAATTAATGAAAGCGATATATGGGTTCAAACAATTAATTCAGATGGAAGTATTTTAACAAATTGGTCAAAAGTACCAAACTTAACAGGCAACAATGTTATCTATAATAGTTTAAATCAAGATATAAGAGACATTTTTTCTGTTATCCCTAGGGCGAACGATCAGTTGTCAATTAAATTTGCTGATGGTAGGTTTGGAAATGCACCTAAAGGAATTATACGAACATGGTATAGGACAAGCAATGCCGAATCTTATATTATTCAACCGGACGATATTAAAGACGTTAGTGTTACAATGGAATATGTTTCGGGCAATAATAACCAAGTATATGAAGTTACATTTGTGTCTAATTTAGAATATACTGTTAACAATGCATCTAAACAAGAAAGTATTACAGATATTAAAGAAAATGCCCCAAAAGTATATAATTCGCAGGATAGAATGGTTACGGCAGAAGATTATTCTGTATATCCACTAACCTTATCAAGTAATGTTAAAAAAATTAAAGCAGTTAATAGAACGCATAGTGGCCATACTAGATATGTAGATATTAATGATCCAACTGGCACATATAAAGATTTAACAATTTTTGGTGATGATGGATATATCTATAGAGAAGAAACAGCAAAACGCAGAACACAAAGTTTTTCAAGTAATATGACTTCTACTGATATTGTAAATGGTATTATGGAGGATATGATAGGAGATCCGGAAGCTATTAATTTTTATTTTGATAGATACAATCCTAGTTTTATCTCAGTAGATAGTTATGCCGCAACAACACTCGGAACAGCATGGACAATACGCCCATCACTTACAACAACAAATTTTAGTAAAGTTGCGTATAATGGTTCTATATATGTTGCTGTTGGAAATACAGGAAGAATATATACATCTACTGATTTAACAACTTGGACTTCAAGGACTTCTAATACATCAATTGATTTAACTGCTGTATCATATGGATTAGATAGTACCACTGCCGCTCTTTTTGTTGTAACTGTTAAAAATGGTGATATTTTATTTTCAGCAGATGGTATTACTTGGACTCTTGTTAATACAACGCCAAATGTACAACTTAATAGAGTACGATATCTTAATAACGAATGGTGGGCTGTTGGTAATGCAGGTAATGTAATAAAATGGGATGGTGATACTTCGAGCGGAAATACAGATTGGACTGCGGTTGTATTAGGTGGTTCTAGTGCAACGGTAACCGGAGTTGATATTGCATGGAACGGAAGTAAATATTTTATTTCAGCATTGGGAGGATTTAATGCTACCTCAACAGATGGAAGCGATAACAATTGGGCCTTTCAAGATGCTACAGGTGAAACATGGAATTCTGTTATAAATGTGTCTGATATATTTTGGGCTGTTGGTAACGGGGGAATTATAAAATCATCAACTGATGGAGATACTTGGACAACACATTCTACTGATACAAAAACCAATACAAATTTAAAAGATATTGTGTATAATAGTTCTACATATGTTATTGTTGGAGCCTCAGGCACCATTGTATCATCAAGTAATGGTACAACATTTACCGAACAAACATCTGGAACAACCGGACATTTAAATGGTATTGCTGTTGGAGTGAGTGGTACAGTAGCAAGTGTTGGTGATTCTGGAATTATTTTATCATCAACAACTATCATATCGTCAACTGCTCCAATATTAGAATGGACACAAGTTTCATCTACTACAAAGACTTGTACAGGATATTTTAATACAAAATTTCAAGGAGCAACAAGTGTTGCACCTGTTGGTACTCCTGGTATATATGAATTAATTTATGTTAAAAAAGGATCTATAGTAGAATTTAGCGAAACTCCTTTTAGTGCATCTGCTTCAACTAAATGGGCAACTGTTTTATCAATATATGGCGATGGTAGAGGACTTACAAATATAGATGCTGATTTTACAGGAAAAACCTCTGAAGGATATGGTGCATTAACATTAAGTAGGGTAATACCAAGTACAGCAAGAATAAAACGTATTATACCTCCGTATAATACAAAATTTTCTGATACAGAAAAAACGACTGTAATTGCACAATTAGATAATAAAAATACATTTGGGCTTTATTTTAATCATACAGCAGGAACATGGACTATAGTTAATAATAGTGCTGTTGCTGGTGATCCGGATATTACTGCATGGGATATTAGTACTGTTGGGGGGACATCAAATGATGACAAAAGTTTTTTAATGAGGATAGAATATGATGTATCTGGCCAGCAATGGATTTTTCAATTACGAACTATTCGATATATTTTTGCAAGTATTAAAAATGTTAGATTTCATAATCAACGAGCAAGATTAAAGACATCAAGTAATACATTAAAACCGGTTGATGATAAAATTACATTTAGTAAAGAACTTATTCTTAAACCAAATACTTGGGATGGCGTGGGCACAGAAACAGTGAACACAGCAACAGCATTAACAGAAAATATACAATTTAATATATTAGATTATTTTACATATCCAGATGGATACACAGATCCAAGACGAGTTATTTTAACATTAATTGATGCTAATGGAGATTTTGTTCCTGATAATCCTGAAGGATTTATAGATTTAGTTGGTAAGACAACATATTCTAGTGGTGCAATAGATTTTGATAATTCACCATCTATGTATTTAGGTAAAGAACTTGACGGAACAATCGAATATACAAATTTAGCAAGCGAAGCAACATACGAAGTAAACAATGTTACATATAATTCAACTCAAATTGTCGGAAGACAGACACTAAAATTTCAATGGAACCATTTTGCTGTTGAAGATTATGCAATAGATCCAGCAGTATCAAATATTATTGATCTGTTTATTCTAACAAATTCATATGATACAGCATTACGAAATTGGTTAACAACTGATGGTAATCCGGCAACCAAACCATTACCTCCAACAACTAATGCTTTAGAATTACAATTTGCCAGTCTTGATAATTATAAGACATCGTCTGATACAATTGTTTATCGGTCAGTAAAATACCGAATACTTTTTGGAGAACAAGCAGATACTGAATTCCAAGCAAGGTTCAAAGTTATAAAAGCAGTAGGAACAGTTTATACTGACAATGAAATTAAATCTAAAATAGTTGAATATGTTGATGAATATTTTCTACCGGAGTATTGGGATTTTGGAGAGAGTTTTTATTATACAGAGTTAAGTGCATATATTCATAATAAAATGGTAGGTATTATAAATTCTGTTGTGATAGTGCCGGGGTACTCTGAAAGTAGATTTGGTAGCTTGTTTGAAATAACACCTAACTCCGACGAGTTATTTATTTCTGCGGCAAAGGTATCTAATGTTGATATTGTTTCTGTGTATACTGATACTAATTTACGTACAGTTGGTGCGGCATCAGTAATAACGTCAACAGCAACAATTGAAGCAGGTATAACGTATACTTCGGGTTCATCGGGTAGTGGCTATTCAGGATCTAGTGGTTCGAGTAGTTCATATTAAGGTAAAAACATATGGCTGATTATTCATCTGAGATAACGATAAAGAAACAGGAAAAAAACACAATTCCTGGAAGCAGTAATTTTGATGTAGCAAAAAGAGAGACAAGCCAATTTTTACCTATAATTCATCAAACCGGTCCTAACATAAAAATATTAAATGCAACATTAGATCAACTTATTCAGCCAGGTAATTTAGAACAAATAAATGCTTGGGTAGGTAAAAAAACAGGAATCATCAATAAGCCAAGCGATGATTTATATGCCTCATCCTCTACTTCATTGCGTGATACATACCAATTAGAACCAGGAATTTTATCAAAGAATTTAAATTCTGATAATATAGATGAAGCAGTAACATATGATGATATACTTAATAAATTAAGTTATGCCGGAACTATTACGTCAAATGTTGATAAGTTATTTTCTGATGATACTTATATTTGGCATCCACCTATTGATCCTGATAAATTAATAAATTATTCATCCTATTATTGGATAAAGGAGGCCCTAACAATATCCGTTACAGGAGTAACTGTAGGAGAGATTGAAGGTAACCAATACTATACCTATACTGTTGGTGAAAAATCTATAAGCCTTGAAAACGGAATACAAGTTGTTATTAGTGGTGACACATACACAGTTGAGGGTGTAGGAAATAAAATATTCCTTATAGACGAATCCGAAACTTCATTTAAAGTACCATATGGTTCTATAGATTTTTATGAATGGGATCAATCAGGTAGTTTTAATAATTTTTGGGATACTTTGCCTTGGGACTCTTCAATTGATGTGGCTAATGAAAAAGATTATATTATTATGCAACGAGGGGCAAGAGATAACAATGCATGGTCTAGAACAAATCGTTGGTATCATATTGATACTATTCGTGCAACTAATATTTTTAATGGTCTAGCTCCTTTAACATATGGTAGTGGTACTATTGGTATTAAAGACCAGGCACTACGACCAATTATAGAGTATAATCGAGATATTAAACTATATAATTTCGGAACACATGGGCGAAAACCAGTTGCCGCTATTGTAAATGGTGATTATAGTGACGACAACGTTAACCCTTCATATAATGCAATTTGGAATCATCCGTCAACCTTATTAGGAAAATCAGGACAAAATATTAAAGTAGGTGATCCTGGTACTCTGGGTGTATCAGATGTTCTTCATACATTATCTAATAATGATAGATTAGTTTTTATTAATCAAACCGCAGCCGCTGATTTAGCATATAATAATAAAGTTTATATAGTTGATGACATTGATACTAGTCTTACTCTTACTTTAGAAACAGATGGAAGAGCAGGAAATGGCAGTCCTATTGATGGCGATGTAATGACTATTTCTGGTGACGGAGAATGGATAGGAATTGAGGTAACATATAGTGCAGTTAATGATACGTGGGCTAAATGCCAAACTAAAACAAGACGAAATTTGCATCCTTATTTTGATCTTTATGATAGCACATTTAAATCTTTAACATCATTTAATAGTTCTACATTTTTAGGTAATAGTATCTTTGGATACATGGAAAATATTACTTCGGGGGCAATTGTAGATAAAGAATTATTATTTCCGCCTGTTTATGGAACAAGTGCAACTGATTTGTCTACTAATACAGATGTATTTTATCAAAATATACAAAATATACAATTTGATTTTTCATTAAATAGAACTCGATATTCATATGTTGTTAATGAAACAATTTATTATAATGAAGGAGTATATTTTTTCCAAGTATATAATAGAATAACAGACAAATATGAATATAAAAATGGATGGAATAAATCTAAATCACAAACACGATTGCCTGTAACAATAACTAAGGTAGTCGAAACAGCCGGTGACGATGTTGTAATAGATTTAGGTACAACTGCATTTGAACCTCCACGAGATTATTTGGTTTACTATCAAGACGACGTAGGGTATGATAATGGTTGGCGGTTTAAGATTAAAGGTGTGTATGGTCAACAAACATTAAATGGAACTAGTCCTTCGATATTTCTAGCAAGAGGAAAAACTTATACATTTGAAAACAGAACTGCCACACATGGATTCGAAATAATAGATTCAATTAATGCACCTTATAGTACTGGTGTTTCAAATAATGATGCAACAAATAATACAATAACTTTTGTTGTTCCGTCAAACGCACCTGATAGTTTATTTTATTGGGTTACAGATGGTGCAAGTACTGGCCAAACAAATATGATAGGTACCATCCATATTATAGATGCTAAAAATGAACCAGGACAACCTGAAGTTTATAAAAATGGAAATATTTTAACGAATGAAAGTGATTATTATATTAATGGACAAAAAATTGTGTTACCTTATTTTGGAAAACAAGATTATGATGTAACATATAACTCAAGTGATGTAAAGGTGTTTACACCTACTACTCAAAGTACAGCATCAACAAAAATACCTATTGCAGTAAATGATGTAATTGATGTAAAATTTAAATCAGCGGCAACTAATGCAAATTTTTATTATGATGTGCCAGACCAAATAGAAAAAAATCCAAAAAATGAAAATATTGGGAAGGTACAATACAATCAATTTTATAATCATTTTCTTGATATAATTGAAAAACAAGTAGGATTGGTCGGCTCAGCAACCAGCAGTAATACATATAGAAATACTGCAAAGGAAGCTAATATAGGCGGAGCAATTCTTCAACATGATTCATCTATGTTACGTTTGGGATTACATTTAAACAGTTATGATTATGATATTATAAATGTATTGCGATATATTTCAGACGAATATGAACTATTTAAAAAGAAATTTCTTGTTAGGGTAAAAGAACAAAATGATAAAGAACCAGTTGCACTATCTGTAGGAGATTTAGTAGATAAAACGTTACAACTAATGACGTTAGGACGAGATGGAACATTTCCTTTTGCATATAGTGATATGATTTATTATAGTAATCTTGTAGAATTAACTTATAAAGGAGACGCCTCAACAACAGCATTTGCATTACCGAAAACACAAACAATTACAGATACAGCAAACAATCATATAATGGTATATGTATATGAATTAGGTGCATGGGTTCTTAAAACAATAGTAGATGATTACACAATAGATGAAGATAAGGCAAATCTAACTTTTGGTACTGCACCTGTCGTACCCAGCGGGTCCGACCCTATTAAGAATATTAAAATTAAAATGAGCACAGATAATGCTCAAAGTTTTTGTCCGCCTACCCTTGCAAAATTTAATATTATGCCTCTGCATAAGCCAGAAGAATATGCAGATAATACAGGAACAAATACAGTTAATGTTATTCAAGGGCATGATGGTAGTTTATTTGTAAAATATTCACAAACATCGGTTGTTGCTGATATTAGAGACCAAGCATTACTAGAGTTAGAAAAAAGAATTTATAATGCAATACAACCGACTGTAACATCAGCAACAAAATATTATTTGCATGATAATATTCCTGGTAAGTATCGAGAAACAACACATACAATTGCAGAATATAATACATATATTGATGAAATTATTAATAAATGGAAAAATGATAATGATATAGACAGTTTTGAGAATACCCAATATAATGCAACCAACGAATGGACGTGGAATTATTCTACTGTTGGGGATAAGTTAGGTTATTGGCGAGCAATATACAAATATTATTTTGATACAGATAAACCACATACTCATCCATGGGAAATGTTAGGTCATACTGTTAAGCCAACATGGTGGGATACAAATTATGATTGGCGGTCAAGTGCAAATGGTGGTAATGATACAAAACGAACTAATTTAATAAATGCATTAACACGAGGAATAACAAGTAATCCTGGCGGACTTTTATATCAAGATCCAAGATACATACGGACAGGAGCACCTATCGCAACATTGGTTACAGATGCTGGTGTTCTGCAAGATCCTGTTACTGCAACCATAGTAACTGCTCCAACTGCCACAAATGCAGCGAAAGAATTTCTTGTAACTGACCACAGTCCTTTAGAAACTATATGGTGGAGATCAAGTCAGCCATGTTTTGTTAACCAAGAATATCTGTTTAGTATGAATTCGGCTAAATGGTTTGAGAAACATTGGGATACTAGAGATAGAATAATTGCTGGACCTAGTATTATAAAAAATACTTTTATTGTTACTAAATCAGAATATGAATTAAACAATGTTACATATAATAGATTTGATATAGACGGAATATCACGAGATACGTTTAGATTGTATAAAGGATATACATATAGATTTGATGTTAGCGACACAAGTAATGATAGTCATGTGCTTGCATTTTCTAATAATTTTAACAATAGTTCGCCAAGTGCATATACAACTGGCATTACTTCAAGTGGAGCTGCTGGTACTGCAAATGCTTATATTCAAATAATAGTTGCAGATAATGCCCCGGATTTATTATATTATTATTGTACTCAACATGTTGATATGGGTGGTGTGATACGAGTTCAAACTATAAGAACTCCTGATCAAATTATATCTAAAGAAACCAAACATAGATCAACTACATATGATGCAAATTTATGGAGAAATGTTTCATCTGATTTATTTAAATTACATAGAGATGTTGACAAAAATAATAAGATGCTAACACGATTTGGATTACAACATCTTATTATAGAAAAACTTGTTAATCAAGGCTCACTTTCATTATCTGATTACTATGATAAAGTCAAAGGACTAACAGTTCAGTTAACACATAAAATGGAAGGATATTCTGATAAAGACACTCTTCGTCTTATGATGGATAGTTTAGTTGCTAGTAAGTCTAATAATTTTGTGCCTGAAGAAGATTATGAATTATATCTTTACAAGAGCCCTCCTATTAAAAAGTATTTTTATAGTGGTGTACGAATTGTAAAAAGTGCAGATGGTTATAAAGTATATGGTTATAATAATGTCGAACCTTATTTTAATATTTTGAAAACAAAACAAAATAGTAATAACATAAGAATAGAAGTAAGCAATTCTAATGTTATTGAATACCATGATCACGACGCAACTGCTACCCAAATAAAATACGGAACAGAATATACATCAATCCAAGATATGTATGATTTTATGATATCATACGGAAAATATTTAGAATCAATCGGTTTTAAATTTAAACAATATGATAGTACAGCAAGAGTAATAAGAGATTGGAGATATACTGGAAAACAATTCTTATTTTGGGCTGAGAGCAAATGGAAAACAGATAACTGGGTTGCATTATCTCCATTGGGAGAATATGTATCCTATGAAATCACCGCACCTGGTTATATAAAAGACTTAGGCGTCTATATTAATAATAATTATAATGTATTTGATGCAAATGGAAACGAAATAACATCATCCGATATTATAGTAACAAGGACAGATAACGGAATATCAGTCGAACCAAAAGATGTAACTAAATCAATATATGGTATTAGATTTTATATTTGTACATATGAGCATTTACTTACTATGAATAACACCACTGTTTTTAACGATTTGTTATATTCGCCTTTATTTGGTGAACGTAGATATAGAGTTAAATTAATTGGTAGAAAAACAACAAATTGGACAGGAGCACCAAGAGCAGATGGGTTTATTGTTAATGATACAAAGTTGTTATCAAACTTTACTAAATCAATAGATGATATTGATAGAGGATATTTTAACACAGAACAGACCTTAGTTAATTCGCAATTTGTTGATTATGCTAGAAAAAATATTGGGTACGATAAGCAAACATTTTTAAGAAATATGCAATTAACTGGCGATGTTCAGTATGAATTTGTACATGGTTTGTCTAAACAATTAGGTACTCCAAATGCGTTAGATAGATTAATGCGGACAACTACATTAGCAGGTAGCAATGTATCCATAGACACGAAAGAAAATTGGATGATTAGTGAAGGCGAATTTGGTGCCTCTGCTACACAAAAAACATATGAATTTCAATTAAAACAATCTGATGTAAGACAAAATCCGCAAATTATTAATTTTAAAGAAATATTTTTAGGGCAAGCCGAGGATTTAGACTATGACATATATCTTTCTCTATTACCAAGTGACGGTCGATGGTTAGAGAATCCAACTGATAATATTACGTTTGAACAAAGAGGAAAATACAGTCCTAATTTTACATATTCAACTTTTGCATCTATTGACAAATTTGAAAATGATTTACCAAATGCTGGTTATGTTTTAACAACAGAACCAGATTATACAATTTTTAATGTATCAGATCTCGGAACAATATATAGTTCTTTAAAAGGCCTTGCATTAATTAATGCCTGGGATAGTACAAAACCATATTATGCATATGACCAAGTACGTAGAGAAGGTAAACTATACAGGGTGCCAAGTACCGTAGCAAAAATATCTGCTAAGCCTAATTATACTTGTAAATTTAATACATTTGGAACTACAAGTAATCAATCAGATAGAACAAAAATTGTTGTAAAATCTTTAGTGGATGCAACCGAAGGAATAACTACTGCTCCGGTTACTGCAAATATAGCAACCCTTAGATTTACAGGAAAGAATAGTGCAGGAGTTGGTTATACCGGAAGACTAGCCGTATCCACTGTTACAACAAGCGGAACATATGATCAAACAGCAACAATTGAATTAGCATCAGCTATACCAGCAGAATGGACACCAAATGCTGATCATGGTGTTACTTTAGAAACATTTGATTCGACACGAGATAATTGGGAAACCATAAGTGCTGAATCAGGTTTGTGGATGGTTTGGACAGGTAATAATAATACAACAGCATTTAGTGGTGGCCAATGGAATATATTTAGATTAATGGATACAAGTTTAGAAATAAAAGAAGTTTGTGCAGGGACAAAAACAGGCAATGAAGCAGAAATACGGACAAGTGTCGTCCACGGTTTAGTTGCAGGAGATTTTGTGTATATAGCAAACACAAGTTCAGATCCCCTTATAGATGGTATTCATAAAGTTTCTGGATTCCCAACAGGCAATTCGTCTGAATATGGAAACCTTTCTGCCTTAAAAAGTTTAGATCATTTTTATCTTGATGAATATATTAATACAGTAGGCGAAGACGGAAAAGTATTTGTGTTTAAACCTGTTAGGTTTAATACACAAAAAGATATGTATCTTACTCTTGTAAGTTCCACTTATCAATGGCAAAATGGATGGAAGGCATATTGTGATGCAGAAAATTATATTGAAACATTTGTAGGTGGGTCTGGTACAACTGTATTTTCATATACTTCCGGAGTATCATATACAACTGTGCCCGAATTTAGTGATGTCACAATTTTATATGGTAACGCAGGCAGTTATAATTGGCTTCAAGTGACAGATGAAACTTCTGCATTAGGTGCTATTACGTTCGGCAAAACCGGAGTTACTTTTACCAATTCGCCGACAACAGGAACAACGGTTATTTTTATTCATAATTTAACTAAAGTCTCAACTGACAGTACATATGGTTATATTGTTCATAAATTTAGTACGGCTACTTCACATTTTGATACAATCAGAAATCAGCAAACACAATCAGACCCAAATAATTTAAAATCTGCTCTATTATATGATACTGGCAATTTTTTAAGCGGGTTATCTATACGACAAAGTAGTACACTTGCACAATTTGAATATTATGATCCTTTCAAAGGACAAATACCTGCTGAGGCAGATAAAAATATTGATATTAAAAATTCTTTAGATTTAGCAGTTTATTCTAATTCGACCGATATTAATAAGACAACGAGTACTGCAAGTAATTGGTCCGAAGATTATATTGGCACAGTATGGTGGGACCTGTCTAAATGTAAATTTATAGATTATGAACAAATTGATGTTAATTACGCCGCTAAAAATTGGGGAGCAATGATTTCTGGATCAAGTATTAATGTTCTTGAATGGACAAAAAGTACAAAAACGCCGGATGAATGGAGTAAATTAGTTGATGCTAAAACAGAAATAGACGGGATTAAATGTACCGGAGAAGCATATTATACAGTTGATAGTGATGGTATTAATACTCATTATCATTGGACAGAAGATCAATTATATGATAAAATAAATCAAACATGGAAAACATATTACTATTTTTGGATTAAAAATAAAACAACAATACCAATTACGTCATTTGTAGCAGGATATGAAAAAAATATAGGAAGAACACTAACATGTGACCAAGTTGCATCTTATATAACAGATCCAACTGCAAATGGGGTTATATGGGTAGCGCCAATTATGTCTAATTATATGTTGTTCGCCAATGTTGATCAGTTAATAAACGATACATCTACTGTTTTTCAATTAAATCTTAAAGCAACATCATACCCTTCAGCTGATGCTAATATACATAAAGAATGGCATTTTATACGAAAAGATGATTCGGTAAACATTATACCTGATAATTTTCATGATAGATTAGCTGAAAGTTTATTAGGAAGAGACAACTATGGCGAAGAAATTGCATATAGTCAATGGAGCATTGGATCAGATTATGTTACAGGAAATGTAGTTCATAAAACATTAGATGTTACCACTGCATGGGTTGCTACAACTGCATATTCAGTTGGAAATATAAGACATAGTGGTTCTAATAACTATTATTGCTTGGTTCCTCATACTTCAGGTGGTACTTTTTCGAAAGATTTTACAAATAGTAAGTGGCGTGTTTATAATGACAGATATTACTATCAAGCAAAACAAACAATATCTGCAGGAGTGTGGGCAGGACAAGAAGGCTGGGCAGAATTATTTCAAGATTTAGATTTTAAAATAGTAAACGACAAAAAACTTTATTTGTATAAACCAAATCAGGTTCCTGATTTAAATTTGCATCCCGCAAATAGGCGAGGCAATTTAATAAGACCTCAGAAACAATCATGGATTAAAAATCAATTAGATGCCATCAGAATCTGTATTTCTAAAGCAAATGAAATATTAATAAAAATTAATGTAATTGATACAATACCTGGTTGGGATAAAAACATAGCCAAAGTTATAACTTTAGATCAAACAACTGATATATCCTATAACACGTCTGATTATTGGGTATATGCAGATTGGTTTGATCCTAATTATGATTATAATAGTGATACAGTACCTGATATAACAGTTAATACTAGAAACGATTTATATGGCGTTGATTCTACATTGTATTCGTTAACAAAAGTAGATAATGATGACGGATTGGGAAATTATGCGTATTATTTGTATAACGATAACATATGGAATAAGGTAGGTAAAGAAAATGGTACAATACAAATATTAGATCTTTTATGGAACGGAGCAACAATAGAAGGATGGGACCAAACTGCTTGGGATTCGGGTACTTGGGATCCAAATACAAGAATAGAATTTGGTAATATATTAAAAGGTTTACGAGAAGATATATGGGTAGGACAATATCAAGATTATTATAACGAATGGTTTTTTACCATGCTTAATTATATTTTAAGTGAACAATTAAATGTTGATTGGTTAACTAAATCTACATTTATTCAATTAAAAAAATACTCAAAAATAGATGACAGGCCAAAAACATACCAGCCCGATAATGTTAAAGATATTATAAGTTATTTGGAATTTGTAAAACCATTTCATAGTAAAATAGATACGTTATATGATCATAGATCGCTAGAAGAAACAATGCGTTCTAATCCACTTGAGACTGTAGATGTGCAAGTACAAACAAATACAAGCGGAAGTACTGTTAATAATGATACACGAGCATTTAGAATGTTTATAGATAATAGTTATGTAAAAAAATATGAACGTATAAATGATGCAAACGAAACTACTATAAATATGACCAACGGTATTACTGTGGTCGGAACCACATTAACTGTTGCTAATGGTTCACTATATCTAGTAGATGATGTTGTAGTTGTCGATCAAGAAAGAATGTTAATTACCTCAATTAGTACTAATGATTTAACAGTAACAAGAGGATATGATGGAACTAGTCAAACAGTACATGCTAATTCAACTAAAATTAGACGTGCAGGTAATTTAGATGATTTTACAGAATTAGTTGTTCCGGATCCATTAACGTTACCAGCATTTAACGATAGTGGAGTAACAATAGGAAATAGTACTAATACTAGAGCGGCATTTATTAATGCTGGCGGAAAAGGGACGATAGTATAATTTAAGTCAAATAAATATACTTAATAATACGGAATGAATTATGGAAGCTGGACAATTTATAGAAACAAGTGTTAAAATAGGAATGATGGGCCATCTTAAAATTTGGGATCCTGAATCCGGCGATGTTTTTGTAAACAAGAAAAATAAAATTAACTTTGAAAATATGTCAAGGTGTATTGCTAATAAATTAGCAAATAATGATAATTTTAGCATTTATGAAATGCATTTCGGAAATGCAGGAACGATTACTGATAGTTCTGGTAATGTTACATATCGTGCTGAAAAAGTTAATTTAGATAGCGATAATTTATATAATGATGTTTTTTATAAAAATGTTGATATTATAGATACAGATAACACCGACACAACAAAAAATAAAATGGAAGTAAACTATACCACAGGTAATGTTTACAGTGATATTGTAGCAACATGTACACTTAATTATACAGAGCCAAGCATCAGCGACAATACATTTAACTTGTTTGGTCTTTCACAATCAAATGATGATACCGCTACAAGTATAGATGGGAATTTTATTTTTGATGAAATCGGATTAAAATCAAAAGCGGCCACAGGACGAAATACAGGATTATTACTTACTCATGTTGTTTTTCATCCAGTACAAAAAAGTGCAAATAGGCTTATCCAAGTTATATACACAATAAGAGTAAGAACGGATAATTATTAGGAGTTAAATTAAAATGCCTTATACAATTGATAGCTACGATGGTAATACTACGTTTACAGTTAGTGATGGAACTGTTGATAGCACAAATACAAGTCTTAAATTATTAGGACAAAATTATAGAGGATATGGAGAAATTGTAGCAGAAGACTTTGTCCATTTATTAGAAAATTTTTCAAAAACTACTGCACCAAGCAATCCTATACACGGCCAAATTTGGTATGATAAATCAACCGGATCGGGTACAAGTAATAAAGGTTATAAATTAAAATTTTATGATACTGCAAGTACTTCATGGAAAATGGTTTCAAATTTAGTAGCGGCAACCACTGCTCCAAGTGGTCCTTCTGTAGGAGATTTATGGTGGGACGAAACATCAGGCGAGGCTCGATTAAAATTATGGGATGGTACTGCATGGAAAGGAATTAGTGTTCCAACTGATGACAATTATACAATAGAATTTGCAAAGATATATGATAATTATGGTGGGACTTCTACGGATCCAGGGGTTTATAACTGTTTAAAATTTATTACTGAAGGCCTTGTAATAGCTATTATTAATATAAATGGTGCAACCGAAAATTCAGTCGAACGGCATGGTTTTAAACCACTTACTGGGACACATACTTGGAATACAGTAAGTTATACAGACGAATTAGATGCTGACGGTTCGGTATTATCGGTTGTTTTTCCTGTAATCTATCCTGGAATAACATTAAGAAAAGAATCCGGAGCTTCGCCTCTTCGTCGACCAATTATTGGTAATTTTGCATCTAATGGTATTGAAGATAATGTAGCCACCCTTAGTTCGGCAGGTAAACCGACAATATTGGCAACTAGACCTGTTATTATTGAAAAAGCAGATGGAACAGACGAAGCCAATTCTGGAACGGTAAATGATTATGCTTTAAAAATAAAATCTACTGCTGATGCTAGTAGCCATTCAGGAACCGATTCGTCAGGAGCGGCATTGCAAGTTTTGGGAGGTGCAAGTATTGCTAAAAATTTATTCGTTGGTGGAAATTTCGAAGTAGAAGGGTCAACCACAGGAACAATTACTGAAATTAATTCAGAATCTTTTAAAGTTGTAGATCCTATTACTCAGTTTGGTAGAGGAGCCGATGATGCGGTATTAACTACGCAAGACAACTTTGATAGAGGTTTTTCTTTCTTTTATCATAATAGTACCGCTGAAAAAATAGGCGGTTTTGCAATGGATAAGAATGATGGTTATAAGTTTAACTTAATTAAAGAAGGAACAGTCACTACAAATGCATTTAGTGCAGTTGCGACATGGGCAGATTTAAAATTAGCCAATATCGAAGGTCATGGTTCAACAATGATTGTTGCATCTCAAAATGGTAAATTGGTATTGTCAACTGCTAGTAATGATAATATAGAAATAACTGCCCATGGCACTGGCGACATTTTGACTAATGGGAATATTTTACCGCAAGATCCTGCATCAAGCATATCACCTGATGATATAGGTGGGGCAGGTAATTATTTTTCCGAAGGATATGCTATTAAAACATATTGGAATACTGATTGTCATTTTGATGGAACATCCAAAGCAACTGATTCAGTTATAATGACTGGTGACTATAATTTGGCAGTTGGTTCAACACTTGAATCAACATATTCTGACTTAGGTGAAAGATTTGCCGCGGACGAAATATATGATGCAGGCACAGTTGTTAAACTAGGCGGATTAGAAGAAATTACTAAAACAATGGAAGAAGAAGACACCGATGTGTTTGGGATTATTTCTGCAAAACCAGGATTTGGTTTAAACGGTTCTGCAGGACCAAAGGAAACTCATCCACACGTTGCAATGACAGGACGAATACCTTGTAAAGTAATCGGTCCAGTCAAGAAAGGGGACAGACTATGTTCTAGCGAAATACCAGGGGTTGCAAAGAAAGCCGATATTCAATCCGTATCGTCTTTTGCAATCATAGGAAGAGCATTGGAAGACTTTGATGGCGAGGGCGAAGGTACAGTACTTGTTGTTGTAGGTCCAATTAATTAAAATAGGAGTCACAGTTCTATCATATAGAACTGTGCCATTCCGATAGATAAATAAAATAGTAGTTAATAATGACGAACTTTATAATAGAAGGTCTTATATATGACAGATATCCTTAATAAAACCACGGTAGTGCAAGACGAACATGTCGACAACAATAGAGATCTTTTTAATAACGTATGGTGGTTTAAAAATAACAGTTCCTCTTCGGTAATAGGCGACTATACACCAGGCAATCATACAAGCCTTCACGATATTTCGTGTGGTTGGGGGCATGCCAAGTTAACCGATGCTCATTTTGATCCTGAAGGTGACCTGCCCCCCGGGAGTCAAGCTACCGCCACAAAAATAACAAAAGCCCTATACGATAAATTTGGGTCTTATGCTGGATTAGCACAATTACGCACAAATAAACCAAAAGCGGCAGATGAGACTCTCATATCAACAGACCCAAATATTACTACAGGAGTAACAACAACAGATGTTGTTATGGAAGGCATAAAAGATCATGCCAATACAGGTGGAATAGATACCGATAAACCACACCAAGATACAATACATATTATTTCCAATGAACTTCTTAAAGTAGAAAATAGATATCATTGTTTTGTTGATGCCGGATCATATACAAATACCTATGCCGCACAGACTGTTACACATTCAGGTAACTGGGGTAGTTATGCTGATACCCATAATCCGTTAAATTATGGTGATACACTTACTGCATTTATTGATTTGAATTTTGGTAATTTTTTATCAGCAAGAAAATGGTGGAACCAAGGTGGTAAAGTTACATTAGATATGAATCATACAGGAGGCCGAGATGGTTCAGTAGGTTGGAATACGTTTATGGATTCTTTTGGAAAATTATATTTTTCAATGGCTGGTGATATAAGTGGTTTAGCATATGGAGGTGTTCATTGGCAAAATACCAATCCAAGTGGTTCTGCTTCGTCTATTATATCATACCAGCATAATGGAACAACTGAAGCATATTCAAATGCAGGTGCTGATCTAGCGGCTGATTTTGGTACTTCTAATGCTAATTCTAATGCTTCAGGAAAAAAAATTGTTCCATATGATTATGGAACATCTTATAAGTTATTATTTAAAGCACAACAAGCATCTAATATATATGGTGGCGGAGGAGATTCTCCCGGTGGTTCTGATCCTGTTCCTGGTGAAGGAGCAGAGGTATTTGTATATGGAAAACGAAATGCCGATGGCTCACAATATACCTGGAAAGTTGTTTTAGATAATACAAAACAAGGGACAGTTCAAGATGGTAATGCAGTATTTCAATGGGGTCATATAATTCCGGAAGATAAGCCATTAACTGTTGGCGCCTATACTGCTAATTTTACTGCTGAAACATATTCGGGCACTAATGGTTTTGTAAAACAGAGTCCGACTGGTACAGGTGGCTCCGGTGCCTGGTCATAAAAATAAAATAAAAAGGAAATATGGATGATAGATTAGAAAGAGCATTAGATTTCTCTAATTTTAGATTAACACTTCACAATCAAAAACAATCAGCAAAGCAACGTGCAGAAAATATGTTGCAAGTTCAATATAGCAATTCGCTTTTTAAAGCAGATCAAACATTAATAAATTTTGTTAAAACTATGAGAGATGAAGGATATACTCCGTTTGTAGTTAGCGACGTACATGACAATCCAGTACAAATAGAAGACAGCGAAATTTTTTTAGAAAAGTTAATATCTGCTTATGCCAGCGCAATGAATGAATATATAATTTCACATGAAAAATTTAAAAAAGCAAGAAGCATTAAACGCCTCGTTGAATGGGAATAATGGTGTAATATTTTTTGCTTATAATAATGAACAAATAGATTATATTAGACTTGCTATTTTAGCCGCATCTGCTGTTAAAAAACATATGAAAAATAATCAAACATGTTTAATTACTGATAAATCCTCTTTGGATTGGAATTCTAAATCAACGACAAGCAAAGTATTAGACAAAGCATTTGATCATATTATAACAGAAGAACCCGAACATAAATCTAATATACGTAAATTTTATGACAGCCCGTGGACAACTTTTGAATGTCAATTTGAAAATTGGAATAAGAACGATGTTATAAAATTAACACCATTTGACAAAACATTAATGTTAGATGTTGATTTTCTTGTTAATAATAATTTTCTTGATATAATATTTAAATTAGACGAAACTTTAATGTTGTATACAGATGCAATAACACTACGCAATGAACCTCCATTTCATACATTAGAAAGAAGGTTACATAAAAAAGGTATTCCAATGTTATGGTCTACTGCAATATACTTTGACAAAAATGATGAGGTAGTTCAATTATTTTTTGAATTATGGGGTCATATAAAAGATAATTGGGATTTTTATAGATATCTTTATGGATTTTCTACTAAAATTTATAGAACAGATTTTGCTGTAAGTATTGCAACTCATATGTTAAACGGATTTGTTGAAAACACATTAGTTAAACCTTTGCCCGATAATCCAATGAAATATGTCGAACCAAAGGATGACATACAAGATGTGTTATCAGACGGAATACGATGTTTAAGTCATAAACCTGACGAAGAATGGCAACATATTTTTGTAAATTCTAAAAATGAAAATTTACATATTATGAATAAAAAAGCAATAGATAGAAACTGGGATAAATTGATGAGGTTATATGAGTAAAGGATTTTTAATATATGTTCCTAACAGCAATCAAAAAAACGTTGTTGATTCAGCTATTTTATCTGCGTTAAGTATAAAAATATCACAAAGGAAATATAATAATGTTGCATTATTGACAGACGATAAAACAAATTTTCCTTCACAATATTTTGATAAAATAATAGAATTTCCAATTAATGTTGCCGAATTAGAAGTTGATAATACGTGGCAAGCAATACATGCAACTCCGTTTGATGAGACCATTTTTAGCGTCAATAATATATTATTTTTTAAAGATCTGCAATATGAATTTGAATACATGTCATATTTTAATTTATTATTTCCTCAAGATACATTAGCATTAAATTGTGAATCTAACACATATATGGCAAAACATATAGAAGAATGTAAATTGCCTAACATTTCGTGTGATATATTTTATTTTAAAAAAACAGGAGACAAATTAGATAAATCAGAAGAAAATGCAAGAAGTATTTATGAATTTTTTAATATGTTAGAAATAGTTTCTAAAAATTGGCGAGAAAT
>Ga0208879_1001357_pt1 | contig 23251 bp, 22 predicted proteins | sample Knorr_S15_td_Bot_FD_185605 | JGI IMG/M metagenome (GOLD analysis project Ga0208879, IMG submission 185605) | Marine microbial communities from Southern Atlantic Ocean transect - Knorr_S15_td_Bottom_ad_5009_LV_A (SPAdes) (version 2) | ecosystem: Environmental > Aquatic > Marine > Oceanic | place...
TTTTAAAATAATATATGATTGATGAATTAAAATTAAACTATGGTCACTTGTTTGAAGATGCATTAATGCAAGAGGTTAATAATGTTGGCGTTTTTAAAGAAGTTCCTAAAGGGTTTACCCTAATAGAAATAGGGAGTTATATTAAGTCTATGCCGCTTTTGCTTAGCGGTGCAATAAAAATACTGCGTGAAGATGACAACGGAGACGAACTCATTTTATACTTTTTAGAACGAGGTGATACTTGTGCTATGACGCTATCTTGTTGTATAGGGCAAACAAAAAGTAAAATTCGTGCCATTGCTGAAACAGATACAAAGTTGATTATGATTCCGGTTCAGAAAATGAGTGAATGGATGAGCAAATATAAGAGTTGGCAAAATTTTATACTTCAAAGTTACCACAGTAGAATGATGGAACTGCTTGAGGCCATAGATGCTATTGCATTTTTAAAAATGGATGAACGCATATTAAAATACCTTAAAGATAAAGCAATGGTAATTGGCAACGATGTAATTAATGTGACTCACCAAGATATAGCGTACGATTTGCATACTTCCAGGGTAGTTGTTTCCAGACTTTTAAAAACTCTAGAAATTGATAAAAAAATTGAACTCCATAGAATTAGCATAAAAGTATTAGAACTTTAATTTTTATCGAAAGTGTAAATTTTAAAAAATAATTTTAATATTTGTATTAATAATGAACCCGTTTAAACTTTTTGTTTATAACCAAAAATGAGATGAAATTTGTTCAGGTGAGGCACTTTTTGCACTACATAACAGCGATACGTATAAGAAAAGTAACGAAGTTGGATGAATTTCAGCCATTTTTTAGGAAACAGAAAAAGTTTTAAACGAGTTCAATGATTTAAGCAACTAAAATTACATTTAATTAAGAGTTATTAGTTTAACTTTGATAACTAACTAATATTCACCATATACAATTATAGTAATATATGAAGTTTGGTTTTATTATTGACAATCGAAAATGTATTGGTTGTCACGCTTGTACAACTGCTTGCAAATCAGAGCATGATGATCCAATTGGAGTTAACCGAACCTATGTAAAACAAGTTGAAAAAGGGGTATTCCCAGATACACGTAGGATTTTTTCAGTAATGCGCTGTAACCATTGTAGTGATGCTCCATGTGTTGATATATGTCCAACGGAAGCTTTATTTATTCGTGAAGATGGTATCGTTGATTTTGATAACAACAGATGTATAGGCTGTAAAGCTTGTATGCAAGCTTGCCCTTATGATGCTTTATATATTGATCCTGATACACAAACTGCTGCAAAATGTAATTTTTGCGCTCATAGAGTAGATGTTGGAAGAGAACCTGCTTGTGTTTCCGTTTGCCCAGAGCATGCAATTATTGCTGGTGATATGGAAGATCCAACCACAGAAATTTCGCAATTACTAGCCACACAACAAGTCACAGTTCGTAAGCCAGAAAAGGGTACAAATCCTAACCTGTTTTATATAGATGGAGATTACACTTCATTAAATCCAGAGGCTACGGATAAATCAGGTGAGTTTTTATGGAATTCTCAAGCTCGTGGTGTTGGTCATTATGCGAAAGCTGCAGAAAAAATGATGCACACTAACGACGATGTCAATTTGCTTCAAATGAGTATTGATAATGATATAGAGGCTGCATATAAAAGAAAAGATAACGAAAATCCAAATTACATAGATGTTCTAAACGGAAAAGCACGTAGAGTGTACGACACACCAGATAAAGGAATACTTTGGGGTTGGGAAGTTGCGGCTTATGTAACAACTAAAGCAGTTGCAGCAGGAGCTTTTTTAATTCCGTTTTTGGCAATTAATTTAGGCTATGAAGTTTCAGATACTACCAAATTATGGTCAGTTGGAATATCATTAGTGTTTCTATCATTAACAGGTTTATTTTTAGTAATGGATTTAGACAGACCAGACCGCTTCCTTTATGTGTTATTCCGTCCTCAATGGAAATCTTGGTTAGTAAAAGGAGCTTATATAATTTCGGTTTTTGGCTTATTAGTAACAGTTTGGGGAGCAATGACCTATTTCGAAATTAAAATTGGAGAAACCATATTGTTATGGGTAACGGCATTTTTCGCAGTAATGCTAGCAATATATACAGCATTCTTATTTGCACAAGCCAAAGGAAGAGATTTTTGGGAAAGCCCATCATTACCATTGCATATGTTAGTACATAGTGTCATGGCAGGAATAGCAATATTTGCTTTAATCACCTTATTTATAGATTTAGAAAACTGGATGTCTATTTTAAAAATAACGTTAGTAATTGCTTTAACTGTAAATTTATTTACAATGCTTACCGAATTAACAATCACACATCCATCAACAGCAGCACAAACAGTTGTAAATATGATAACAAAAGGACGTTATAAAAATCTATTTTGGACTGTAGTTGTATTTATTGGAAATGTTTTACCGCTATTTTTAATGTTAGTTGTACCAAGTGAAATGATGTTAATTGTTTCAGCAGTATTAGTACTTATCGGAATATACGTAACAGAAAAAATATGGATAGAAGCACCACAAAGAATACCGCTTGCATAATTTAAGATTGTAGAATTACGATTTACGAATTGTTGATTGAATAATAAAATAAATTTTGGAAACTGATTTTAAATCGTAATTCCAAAATCAAAAATCTAAAATGGGCTACAAAAAACCATCATTTATAGAAAATATTGCTGAGAAAATAGGACTCATTCCTAATCTTCACAAAATTAATTCTGATGGCAATATGGATCAAGAGTTTGATGACGATATGCGACATTTTTCCGATGAAGAAGTTGCTCAAATGTATGAGAACTTTCCTCCACCTGAAAAATGGGATAATTGGGTAGAATACGACCCGAAAGTCTGGCCAAAAAAGAAGAAAACTACCTATCAAATTGTTCCTACAACATGTTTTAATTGTGAAAGTGCTTGTGGATTAACTGCTTTTATAGATAAAGAAACCCAAGTAGTAAAAAAGTTTGAAGGAAATCCTCATCATCCGGGTAGTAGAGGTAGACTCTGTGCTAAAGGTCCTGCAACAATAAATCAGATCAATGATCCAGATCGTATATTATTCCCACTTAAGCGAAAAGGAAAACGTGGCGAAGGAGAATGGGAACGCATCACTTGGGATGAAGCACTCGATACGATAGCTGCAAGAATTCGCAAAGCGATAAAAGAAGACAGACATAACGAAATCGCTTACCATGTAGGACGTCCTGGACATGAAAAATTCATGAACTGGATTCTACAAGGTTGGGGAATTGATGGTCATAATTCGCATACTAACATTTGTTCTTCAGGAGCTCGTTTTGGATATAATTTATGGTATGGATACGATAGACCTTCTCCAGATCATGCAAATGCAAAATTCATTTTATTAATTTCTGCACATTTAGAATCCGGACACTATTTTAACCCTCATGCCCAACGAATAATTGAAGGTAAAATGAAAGGAGCCAAGTTAGCAACTATGGATCCTCGTTTGTCTAATACTGCATCGATGTCAGATTATTGGTTGCCAACATATCCAGGAACAGAAGCAGCCGTTTTATTGGCAATGGCGTTAATTATTTTAGAAGAAGGATTGTATAATAGAGAATATCTCGAAAATTGGACTAATTGGCAAGAGTATTTAAAAGCATTGCATAGTGATAAAAAAGTAACATTCGAAAATTATATTGCAGCAATGATTGAGGAATATAAAGAATTTACTCCAGAATTTGCTGAAAAAGAATCTGGTGTAAAAGCTGAAACCATTATAGAAATCGCGCATTTAATTGGAGAAGCTGGTGAGCGTTTTGCTTCCCACAACTGGAGAGCTGCTGGAGCTTCTAACCTTGGCGGATGGGCAGTTGCACGCTGTTTACATTTTTTAACAGTATTAACCGGAGCAGTTGGAGCCAAAGGCGGAACATCACCAAACTCATGGAATAAATTTAGTCCAACGCAACCAAATCCTCCAAAACCACAAAAACAATGGAATGAGTTACATTTTCCAAAAGAATATCCTTTAGCATTTTTCGAAATGAGCCAGTTATTGCCTCATTTTTTAAAAGAAGGCAGAGGCAAAATGGATGTGTATTTTACCAGAGTATTCAATCCTGTTTGGACGTATCCAGACGGTTTTACTTGGATGGAAATGTTTATGGATGAATCTAAAATAGGCTTACACGCAGCCTTAACTCCGATTTGGAGTGAAACTGCTTTTTATGCCGATTTTGTTTTACCAATGGGATTGGCTTCAGAGCGACATGATATTAATTCGTATGCAACTCATGGTGGAACTTGGGTAGCATTTCGCCAACCCGTTTTAAGAGAAGCTGCGCGTAGAAATGGAAGTCCCGTAGAATTTACATACCAAGCAAACCCTGGTGAAGTTTGGGAAGAAGATGAGTTTTGGATTGAATTGAGCTGGAAAATTGATCCAGATGGTAGTATGGGAATCCGTAAACATTTTGAATCTCCATACAGACCTGGAAAGAAAATAAAAATTGGTGAGTACTATCAATATATTTTTGAACGCGTACCGGGATTACCTAAAGTTGCTAAAGAAGAAGGACTAACAGAGTTAGAGTATATGCAGAAGTATGGCACTTTTGAAATTGAAAAAGGAGAATCTTATAAAATGAATGAAACACTGTTAACAGAGGAAGAATTGCATGGTACAGAAGTTGATTCTATAACAAATGTTATTCGTAAAAATGGAAAAGATATTGGTGTGATGATTAATGGTAAAGCTATGGTTGGTTTTCCAACACCGTCTCGTAAAAATGAATTTTATTCGCAAACAATGGTCGATTGGAAATGGCCAGAATATGCAACTCCTACCTATATAAAAAGCCATATTCATCTTGATAATTTAGATAAATCAAAAGGAGAATATGTTTTAGTTCCTACGTTTAGATTGCCAACATTAATTCACTCACGTTCGGGGAATGCTAAGTGGTTGATGGAAATATCGAACAGAAACCCTATTTGGATGCATCCAGACGATGCTGCAAAATGGGAATTTAAAACAGGTGATTTGGTAAAAATGAATACTGATATAGGCTACTTTATTGATAAAGTTTGGGTAACACAAAGTATGAAACCAGGTGTTGTTGCCTGTTCACACCACCTTGGCAGATGGAAAAGACCACAGGATAAAGATGGAAACCGTTGGGCAACCAATACAGTAAATATTGAAAGCGATGGAAAAGGAGGCTGGAAAATGAATACGATTTCTGGTGTAAAACCTTTTGAATCAAGCGATAAAGATTCAAAACGTATCTTTTGGAAAGATGGTGGTGTGCATCAAAACATCACTCATGCTGTGCATCCTGACCCAATTAGCGGAATGCACTGTTGGCATCAAAAAGTAAGAATAGAAAAACCTGCTTCAGGCGAAAAATATGGAGATATTTTTGTGGACACTAATAAGTCGCATGAAATATATAAAGAATGGCTATCCATGTCACGACCTGCTCCTGGACCAAATGGCGAAAGAAGACCACTTTGGTTTAAACGCGCCTTTAAACCAGATATCTCTACGTATTATATTGATAAAAAAGAAGATTAAAAAATTATGATTTGATTTATTGTCATAAAGGACTTTAGATGATATTTAATACATAATTAATTAAATTTATAAATGCTTGAAAAAATATTTCCATTTTTAGAATGGTTGCCCAATTATAAAAAAAGATGGCTTAAAGGAGACTTTAATGCTGGATTAATCGTAGGCGTTATGTTAGTTCCGCAAGGAATTGCCTATGCAATGATTGCTGGATTACCACCAATTTATGGCTTATATACAGCAATGATACCTCAAATAGTTTATGCTATTTTTGGAACTTCCAGGCAATTATCAGTTGGCCCTGTTGCTATGGATTCGTTAATTGTAGCTTCAGGAGTTATTGCTTTAGCAGAAATTGGTACAGACCGCTTTATTGAATTTGCTATACTTTTAGCATTAATGATGGGTGTTTTACAAATTGCTTTCGGTGTTTTTAGATTAGGGTTTTTAGTGAATTTTTTGTCAAAACCTGTAATTAGCGGTTTCACATCTGCGGCATCTCTTATAATTGGTTTAAATCAACTGAAACATCTATTAGGAATAGATATTGAACGGAATAACAAGATTCAATATTTATTGGCAGATGCATTCAACCTCATTGATGAAATTAGTTGGGCTACATTTTTAATAGGAATACTTTCAATAGTAGTTATAGTGGTTCTTAAAAAGCAATTTAAAAATTTTCCAGCAGCTTTGTCTGTTGTGATTTTGGGTGTGCTTATTGTAAAAATATTCGGTTTAGACCAAATTGGCGTAAGTATTGTAGGAGAAATACCTAAAGGCTTGCCAAGTTTTCATATTCCTGTTTTTGATAAAGAAATATTAAAAGACTTAATGCCAATAGCTTTTACATTATCATTTATTGCTTTTTTAGAAGCGATATCTATTTCAAAAACAATAGAGGCTAAACATCATGGATACAAAGTTAAACCCAATAACGAGTTAATTGCCTTAGGATTAGGAAACGTAATTGGGTCATTTTTTCAAACATATCCAGCTACAGGAGGATTTTCAAGAACTGCAGTTAATGATCAATCAGGCGCAAAAACACCTTTGGCATCAATTATTTCTGCATCTATTGTAGCTTTAACATTATTATTTTTAACCCCTTTGTTTTATTATTTGCCAAAAGCTGTTTTAGCGGCAATTATTATGGTTGCTGTATTTAGTTTATTAGATTTTTCTGTGCCAAAACAGTTGCTAAAATATTCAAAAAGAGATCTTGTAATACTAAATGTAACCTTATTAGTTACAGCAGCGATAGGTATAAAAGAAGGTATTTTAACTGGAGTTATCCTCTCATTAAGTATGTTAATTTATAAAAGTTCAAAGCCGCATATTGCTATTTTAGGAAAAATTCCTAATACACATTTTTATAGAAATAAAGAACGTTTTAAAGATGTTGAGATAGACGAAAGAATTTTAATTATCCGATTTGATGCACAATTACACTTTGCAAATACAACATATTTTAAAGATAAATTACAAGAGTTTGCAAAATATAAAGGAGATAATTTAAGACTCCTTATTATTGAAGGAGAAAGTTTAAATAACGTTGATAGTAGTGCTATATATGCAATAAGTGAAATACTGGATTATTTTCATTCAAAAAATGTTGAAGTATTTTTTTCTGGATTAAAAGGTCCAGTAAGAGATACTTTTGATAAATCGGAGATAATATATAAAATTGGTGTAAATAATTGTTTTATAAGTATTCAAGAAGCTGTAGATAGCTATGAGTCTATGTGTAATGATAAACCAGTAACTAAGAAATATCAGAAATACACTAAGCAATCAAATAAATAAAATTTTGCTCATAAGTAAAGTGTAACATGAGTTACATATATAAATGTAATTTTAATTAACTTTGAAAGACAAAAAATATTAAGATGAAAATAGAACAAATATATACTGGCTGTTTAGCACAAGGTGCATACTACATTGAAAGTAATGGTGAAGTAGCAATAATAGATCCTTTGCGAGAAGTTAAGCCATATATTGATAGAGCAAAATTATATGATGCAAAGATCAAGTATATTTTTGAAACGCATTTTCATGCCGATTTTGTTAGTGGTCACGTTACACTATCAAAAAAAACTAATGCACCAATTGTTTTCGGTCCAAATGCAGAAACATCTTTTGATGCAATAATTGCAAAAGACGGACAAGAATTTAAAATTGGTGAAATAACCATTGTTGTTCTACATACTCCAGGACATACAATGGAAAGTACTACATACCTTTTAAGAGATAAAAACGGAAAGGATCATGCTATCTTTAGTGGAGACACATTGTTTTTAGGAGATGTTGGTCGTCCAGATTTAGCTCAAAAAGCGGGGAGTATTACCGAAAAAGATTTGGCAGGATTTTTATATGATAGTTTACGAACTAAAATTATGCCTTTAGCAGACGATGTAATTGTATATCCTGCTCACGGAGCAGGTTCAGCCTGTGGCAAAAATTTAAGTAAAGAAACTGTAGGTGTTTTAGGCAATCAGAAGCAAACCAATTATGCTTTACGTGCAGATATGACCAAAGAAGAGTTTATAGAAGAAGTTACAGATGGTTTATTACCACCACCAAAATATTTCCCTCTTAATGTAAAAATGAATAGAGAAGGTTATGAAGATATTGATGTTGTATTAAAACGAGGTACACAAGTTTTATCGCCAGATGCTTTTGAAACTGCAGCTAAAGAAACGGAAGCCATTATTTTAGATGTTCGCCATCAAGACGATTTTGTAAAAGGACATATTCCAAGATCAATTTTTATTGGTTTAGATGGAAGTTTTGCACCTTGGGTTGGTGTTTTAATTGCAGATGTAAAGCAACCTATATTATTAGTTGCACCAAAAGGAAGAGAGGAAGAATCAGTAACAAGATTATCCAGAGTTGGTTTCGATAATACCTTAGGATATTTAAAAGGTGGTTTCGAAGCTTGGAAAAATGCTTCAAAAGAATTCGATACTATAACATCTATAACTGCTGAAACTTTTAAAAGTCAAATTGATAATAAAAAAGCTCCAATTTTTGATGTTCGTAAAGAAGGAGAATATCAATCAAAACATATGACTAATGCAATCAACACACCCTTAAGTTTTATTAACGACCATTTATCAGAGTTTCCATCTAAAGAAAACTTTTATGTACATTGTGCAGGTGGTTATCGATCAGTAATTGCATCTTCAATTTTAAAAAGCAGAGGCATTCATAATTTAATTGATGTTAAAGGTGGTTTTAAAGCAATGAAAGAAGTTGGAGTTTCTATTTCAGATTATATTCGTCCTTCAACATAACATAAAATAATACATGAAAAATATTACACAAGTAGAGTGGAAAGCATTATTAGAAAATAATGACAACGCTGTTATCATTGATTGCAGAACACCAGATGAATGGAGGGATGGTATTATAGAAAATGCCATATTAATGAATATTAACGACCCACAATCCTTTATGGATGGTGTTAATAATTTAGATAAAGACAAAAATTATTTTGTTTACTGCAGAAGTGGTACACGAAGCGTTCAAGCTTGTCAGGTTCTGGAAAGTATTGGAATTAAATCTACTTATAATCTATTAGGCGGAATTCTGGAATGGAATAAATAGCGTATAACAAATTCAAATGAAAAAAATTTTAATTCTCATGTTTTCTTTAAGTTCATTATTAGGATGTAAATCTGAATCTAAAGCAATGGTACAAATTGTAAGTGTTGCTGAATTTAAGGAAGGACTGTCAAACAATGAAGTTCAATTAATAGATGTTAGAACACCTAAAGAATATAATGATGGTCATATTGAAAATGCTAGACTTATTGATTTCTTATCAGAAGATTTTAAAATAAAGATACAAGAATTGGATAAAGAAAAACCAATTTATCTGTATTGTAGAAGTGGCGGAAGAAGTGGTAAAGCTTCAAAAGTGATGGAGGAATTTGGTTTTAAAGAAATTGTAGATTTAGAAGGTGGCTACATGGCCTGGAGTAAAAAATAATTGAAGCTTTTAGATGCTTAAAAGATTGGGAGAAGTGTAACATTTGTTACAGTATGTTTATTTAGCGATTCGTACTTTTGTCCTTTCATAAAGTTTAGCATCTAACAAATGATGTTAATGTTGATTAATAGCTGAAAAAGTGTTCAAAATTTTGGACACTTTTTTTATATAATTTTAGTTGTTCAAGTACTGCAAATAATTTAACTAATATGGAAATAATTCTCAATCCTTGGCCTTGGTATATTTCAGGCTTTCTTATTGCTTTTGTAATGTTTTTACTTATTATGGTAGAAAAAAAGTTTGGCATGTCGTCTAACTTGCGTACACTTTGTACTATTTGTGGAGCAGATAAAACCTCAGATTTTTTTAAATTCGATTGGAAATCACAACGTTGGAATCTTATCGTTGTTCTCGGAGCAATTATTGGTGGCTTTATTGGCTCTCACTATTTGACTAACAATGTTGCTGTGGCTATACATCCCGAAGTAATACAAAATCTTCAAGCACTTGGTTTTGAAAGTGCTGGAAAAGCCTATTTACCAACCGAATTGTTTGATATAAGCGCATTGTCTAATATTAAAAGCCTATCAGTTTTAATAATTGGAGGTTTTTTAGTCGGATTTGGAGCGCGTTATGCAGGTGGTTGCACTTCTGGACATGCTATTTCTGGGTTGAGCAATTTACAAATGCCTTCATTAATTGCAGTTATTGGATTTTTTATAGGTGGATTTTTTACGATACACGTTTTATTCCCTTTAATTTTTTAAGCTATGAGAAGTATTATTTATTTGTTAATCGGAATTTTCTTCGGAATAGTAATGTATAAATCGGAAGCTGCCTCTTGGTTTCGTATTTACGAAATGTTTCAATTTAAAGCCTTCCACATGTACGGAATAATTGGTTTGGCAGTAGGATTAGGTATTATAGTAATTCAAGCTATAAAACGATTTAAAATAAAATCTTTTTTCGGTGCTCAAATTGTTTTTGAGCCTAAAGAAAAAGGTGTTAAACGCTATATTATTGGTGGTATTTTATTTGGGTTGGGTTGGGCTTTAGCCGGAGCTTGTCCTGGACCAATGTTTACTTTAATTGGAGCTGGATATATACCAATTTTGGTAGTAATTGCAGCTGCTCTATTTGGAACATTTGTTTATGGATTGATACGAAACAAACTACCTCACTAATACCCAAGGGGTTTAAACCCCTTGAAAAATATAATTTTTTTTATAACGTTTTGCTTTTATAAGCGTCATATAAGTATCAATCAAAATTATCTAACCATGAGACAAGACAGACGACTTATTGTAATTATGCACTTAAGTCAATTAGTGACATTAGTTATAGGTTTTGGAAGTCTTATTATACCACTAATCATTTGGCTGTCTAACAAAGAAAAAGTTTATGAAATGGATGAACATGGAAAAAATATATTAAACTTTCAAATAAGCTTAATAATCTATTCTGTAATATGTATTCCATTAATTCTATTGTTAGGATTAGGACTTATAGGCTTAATTATTTTAGCAGCAATATCAATAATTTTCCCTATTATAAATGCTATAAAAGCAAGTAATGTCGAAATTCCAAAATACCCTTTATCTCTAAATATTATTAGTTAGTTAGTTAGTTATTTAATTTTATCATTTAATGTTTGAAATGAGACCTAAACTTTTTATTACACACTTTCTTCTTTCTTTTGTAACGATGCCATGAAGGTGACATAGAGGCTTAACTATTCAACATCACAGGCATTACCAGCATCGTAATATGTTCACCTTCTTCCAATCCATCAATTGGTGTTAAAATTCCGGCTCGGTTTGGTAAACTCATTTCTAATTGAACTTCGTTTGCATTCAAATTACTTAACATTTCACTTAAAAAACGAGAGTTAAAACCAATTTGCATATCATCACCTTGGTAATCGCAGGTTAATCGCTCTTCGGCTTTGTTACTGTAATCAATATCTTCGGCAGAAACATTTAATTCGGCACCAGCAATTTTTAATCGTATTTGATGTGTTGTTTTGTTCGAAAAAATACTAACCCGACGCACCGAATTTAAAAATTGTGAACGGTCGATAACTAATTTATTTGGATTTTCTTTAGGTATTACGGCTTCGTAATTAGGATATTTTCCATCTATTAAACGACAAATAAGCACAGAATTATCAAAAGTAAATTTTGCATTCGTATCGTTATATTCTATGGTAACATTACCATCTATTCCTGCTAAAATTCCTTTTAAAAGGTTTAGAGGTTTTTTTGGCATTATAAATTCTGCAGTTTCACTTGCCGAAACATCTTTACGTGTATATTTAACCAGCTTGTGGGCATCTGTTGCTACAAAAGTTAAACTTTCGGTAGAAAACTGAAAAAATACACCACTCATTACAGGACGTAAATCATCATTTCCAGCTGCAAATATTGTTTTGCTAATCGCTGTTGCTAAAATATCGCCAGATAACGTGGTAGAACTTGGATTTTCGAGTGCAACAGATTTAGGAAACTCTTCACCGTTCACGTATGCCAACGCATATTTTCCTTGGTTTGAACTTATCTCAATAGTATTATTTTCTTCAACATTAAAAGTTAAAGGCTGTTCAGGAAACGTTTTTAAAATATCTAATAATAATTTAGAAGGAATAGCAATATTGCCTTTACTATCGCTTTCCACATCTATTGTTGAAGACATGGTAGTTTCTAAATCACTTGCAGATATTGTTAGACTAGAATTATCTAATTCGAATAAAAAATTATCTAAAATGGGTAGGGTATTCGAGTTGTTAATTACGCCTCCCAAAACTTGTAATTGCTTGAGTAAATTGGTGCTTGATACTATAAATTTCATGTGTATATTTTTATTGCTTTTTAACGGTCACATGCTGTTCGCTATTAATCATTCCCTTGGGTGATAAGCTTTTTAACATGCTCGATTCATGTGTTTATTTTTATTGCTTAACGGTCATCCCTATAATTATCGGGACTGTTCGCTATTAATTATTTTCTTTCAGATAGAAATATTTAGCATGCTCATTTCATCTGTATCTAAAGAATTTATGTTTTAAAAAATATTATTACAAATATATCTTTTTGAAGTTAATATATGAAACATCTGCAACAAAATTTGGTTCAAAACAGAACGATTATTTTAAACTCACTACTTTATCAACACTCCATGCTTCGGGTTTAGCATTAAACAAAGGTTTAGTTTTTGCCCAAATGTTTTTAAATAAATCGGAATGTCTGTAATGTTCTAAATCGTCTTCAGTTTTCCAATAACTATACGTAAAAAAAATATTTGAATGGTTTTTATCTCTATATAATTCTAAAAGCTGACAACCTTCAAAATGACGTATATTTTCTTTTTGCGAATGAAAATTTTCAAGAAACGTATCGATATGGTCTTCAGCAAAACTCATTTTAACTATGCGAACAATCATAAATTAATCTTTTAAAAATTGGATGGTAACAGTATCTCGCATATTCAATCCCATTAAAGTAGAAGCGCCACCAACATTCTCACAATTACTTTTGTAAATAGCGATTTCCATATAGTCGGAAGAGTTAAACACTACCAAACCACGACCTTCGTCGTTGCGTTTATCTATTGGGATTTTAAAATTTACAATATCGCTATATTTTCGGTGTATTTTTTTAAACTTATAGCTTCTTGCATAGATTTCAAAATTTCTTCCTTTTTGGATGCTTTCAAAAAAAGTACGGTTAATATTTGTAACAACATTCCCGTAATTGTCGATATAGATTACATTGCCAATAATTTGATTTTTTTCGTCATTAACAAAAGGAATGATGTTTTTTATGGGTTTAATGGTTTCAATTAATTTTCCAATAACTTCAAGCGTTCCACCTCTGGCAATGTGGCAGGCTACTTTTACAAAAACGTCTAAAACAGGAAAACTGGTTTCAATTTTATCATGAATATTTATTTCCACAATTTTTTCAGGTGCAATATCCGAGCAAACCATACTCATTATACCATTATTGGCACAGAGAAAATAATGTTCGTCTAATTTTATGGCAATATGTTTGTTTTCTTCGTTGATTTCGGAGTCTATACCAATAATATGAATGGTTCCTTTAGGAAAACTACTATATGCATTTTGTATAATATATGCTGCTTCCGGAATACTAAAAGGCGAAACGGAATGCGAAATATCTACAATTTTAACATCATGAAGCTCATTGTAAATAGCTCCTTTTACAGCACCAGCAAAATGGTCCTTTTCACCAAAATCGGTTGTTAATGTAATAATTGCCATAAGCAAAATTGTTGCTGTTTTATTAGTAATTTTTGATGTAAAATTATGTACTTTTGAGTTTTACAAACCTACATAATTTTTTTCGTTTTATTTTTTAGATTTAGATAGAAATTAATTAAATGCAGGTTTATTAAGACCTATTTGAAATAATAAAAATTAACTGTATAAATCTAACAAACCCTTTCAGATTTATAGTATAAAAAACAACAACATTTGAACGAACTTATCATTGAACTCGAAGAGATTAGTCCAAAAGAATTTTTTGGAACACAAAATGCAAACATTCAATTATTAAAAGAATACTTTCCTAAACTTAAAATTGTTGCACGAGGAAATAAGATCAAAGCTTTTGGTGACGAAGAGCTATTAAAAGAATTCGACCATCGTATTACAATGCTGTTGAAACATTTTGCTAAATACAATAAACTCGACGAAAATGTTATTGATCGTGTATTAACAAGTAATAGCAGTGAAGATTATAAAACATCCACTAACAGCGGAAAAGTATTAGTGCATGGTGTTGGCGGAAAACAGATAAAAGCTCTAACTGTAAATCAACGTAAGTTAGTTGAAAGTATGGGTAAAAATGATATGGTTTTTGCCATTGGTCCGGCAGGTACAGGAAAAACATATACTGCCGTAGCTCTCGCAGTTCAGGCTCTTAAAAATAAAGAAGTACGACGCATTATTTTAACACGTCCGGCAGTTGAAGCTGGAGAGAAGCTAGGATTTTTACCAGGAGATATAAAAGAGAAACTGGATCCATATATGCAGCCTTTGTACGACGCTTTACGTGATATGATTCCGTCTGAAAAATTAGACAATTATATCGAAAAAGGCATTATTCAAATTGCTCCTTTGGCATTTATGCGTGGACGAACACTTGACAATGCGTTTGTGATTTTGGATGAAGGACAAAACACAACCCATAATCAAATGAAAATGTTTTTAACCCGAATGGGTAAAAATGCAAAGTTCATGATTAATGGAGATCCGGGACAAATCGATTTACCACGCCGTACCATTTCGGGAATAAAAGAAGCCCTATTGGTTTTAAGAAATGTTGAAGGTGTTGGCATTGTATTTTTCGACGAAAAAGATGTAGTGCGTCATAAATTGGTAAAAAAGATTATTTCGGCTTATAAAGGAATTGAAAACAGAGAGTAAGTCAGTAGGCAGTATTCAGTGATCAAATTTATCATAAAAAATTAGCGAAACCTTTAGGTTCAACGATTCCTTTAAAAATCAATAAGAAAAGAGAGAGTTACATCAGCATTCTATTCAGTTTTCAGTATTAAGTAAGCAGTCAATAAATTAAATTTATTGTAACGATTAAATTCTTTCTTTTGGAGAAATCGAAGATTCAACGAAACAGATAAATAACAATAGATATCACTGAGTTAGATGTCCGAAGGACAGAGAGGCAATGGCAAACAAAACTATAACAGACACAAACTTCAATTTTCCAAATCAAAAAAGTTTTTATAAGGGTAAAGTGCGTGAAGTTTATAATATAAATGATGAACTTCTTGTAATGGTTGCTACTGATAGATTGTCTGCCTTTGATGTCGTGATGCCAAAAGGTATTCCTTTTAAAGGGCAAATTCTAAATGAGATAGCTACAAAAATGATGAAAGCTACCGAAGATTTGGCACCTAATTGGCTCATCGCAACTCCGGATCCAAATGTTGCAGTTGGGTATTTATGCGAGCCTTTTAAAGTTGAAATGGTAATTCGTGGTTATATGTCTGGTCATGCTGCTCGAGAATATAGAGCAGGCAAACGAATACTCTGTGGTATGGAAATGCCAGAAGGTATGAGGGAAAACGATAAATTTCCTGAACCCATTATCACACCAGCTACAAAAGCCGAAATGGGAAACCACGACGAAGATATTTCACGTGAGGATATTTTAAAACGGGGCATAGTTTCGGAAGCAGATTATATGGTTCTTGAAGATTACACACGCAAACTGTTTCAACGAGGAACAGAAATTGCAGCTTCAAGAGGATTAATTTTAGTAGATACAAAATACGAATTTGGAAAAACAAAAGATGGAAATATAGTCTTGATCGATGAAATCCACACCCCAGATTCGTCACGTTATTTTTATGCCAAAGGTTACCAGGACAGACAAGACAACAACGAAACCCAAAAACAACTCTCTAAAGAGTTTGTACGCCAATGGTTAATTGCAAATAATTTTCAGGGCTTGGAAGGACAAAGCGTTCCTTTTATGAGTGACGACTATATTGAAACTGTAAGTGAACGTTATATTGAACTCTACGAAAACATTACTGGAGAGATTTTTATAAAAGCGGATGTGTCCAATATACAAGAGCGTATTGAATCTAATGTTTTGGAGTATTTAAAGTAAAAAATTTATTTCCGAAAACTAAGCTCTATCTTAAAGTATTCTCCAGGATTACTATCAATTTTGAAATCGCCATTGTAAAGTGAAGTCAATAGCTTAACAATACTGAGGCCTAATCCAATACCCTGCTGTTCCCTTTGTTGCCTGTCAAACTGCATAAATCCATTAATTTTAGTAATGTTTTCTTGAGATATACCAATTCCTTCATTTCTAACTGAAATAATAAAATTTTGCATAATTATCATGCTAGAAACCTTAATCCTATCTCCGGGAACCGAGAATTTTATCGCATTGCTTACGAGTTCTTCTATAATTTTAGAAAGATCTTTTTTGTTAATTTTAAGTTTGAATTCCGTTATATCGATAGTTATATTTGATAGCCTATCTTCTTTTTCACCAATTTCTTTTATTTTACTTTCAATAATATCTTTTGTATAAATAGGTGATTGTTGTATATCCTTATTTTCAGAATTGGATACCTGTACAGTTAAACTTGAATATAAAATAAAATTCTCGATAAGATTATGCAATCTTTCACCACTTTCATAAATGCAAGATGCCATTGTTGTAATTTCATCGTCGTTATAATCTTTGGGATCTTTTAGTAATGATGAAAGACCTAGAATACCATTTAATGGAGTTCTTATTTTGATTTGGCAGGTTGTTTCATTGTATTAATTTTTTAGTGATTTGGGGTATTTTATAAATTCAATTTAATAATTTTTTATAATACTATAACTATAATTGTTACTGAGTCATATAATTAATAGTTCTATAATTAATACTATGTTCTTGAATTAGATTAAAAATCTGTTAATAAATTGTTAATAAATTTGTTAACTATTTTTCTTTCTGTATTTATTTTTTATATTTACACAGTTTTTTTAAGTTCCCTCATAGTTATCCCCTCAAAACAATCAGATATCCCTCACATTTTTTAGTTATTAAAAACATATTAGCGTGTATTATTATCAGTTAATCATTGACTTAAATTTTATAACCACATGAAAGCAAGAGTATTAATGAAAAGATTAAACACCAATATTTTAAGAAATACTAAATGTATAGTAAACGAAGAAGGAAATTATATTTATATTCACTTTGAATTAATCCAAGATTCAATAAGATTAAATAAAAAAACTCACAAACTTCAGTACCGTTTAAGTAAATGGGATTTATGGATAAAATCTCTTGAAATCGATCTCAATAGCGAAATATTCTATGAATTGAATATTTTGCAGGAACTAATTGATAACGAAAAGATTAAAGACATCATTGAGGGAGTTGATATAATAGAAAATTCACTGCCTGTTTACTCAATTATTAATGGGAAGATTGTTGAATCGGTTACTGATGATTACAATATACCTAACGTAACTATTGAAGGTGAAATAATGCAGGATCATACTCATTTCCCAACACCAAAACAGGCTATTGAATACAATATTAAAGAAAAGAAAGCCAGTATAAGTTTATTAACACGAAGGGTAAATGATGAAGAAAAGAAACTTGAAAAGGTAACTCATATGGAAAAAGAAATAGGGCTGAGACTTAATAAGATCAATAATTTAATTAATAAAGAAAACATAAATATCATTAATCTGCATTCTCTTAGTATTGACAACCAAGGCAATTAATTCCTCCTCATAAAATGTATTTTAGGTGAAGGTTTGATAAACTAAAAACAGTTATTTTCTACTTTTAAATAGTTCAGTTTTAAGGAAATCTTATCTTTGTAGTAGGGGGTTTTTAATTTCCCATTAAATTATATACATAGAGTTTCCAGTAAATTAATTTGATATCCGAACAGTATCTTAAAAAATGACAAAACTTTTACATAATCCAGATAAAATTGTGACAATCTACATTTATTAGAAATATAATTTTACCATGCTATTAATTAGTAATTTAGGAGAATTAGCGAAAGCTCTGGGTTATTTTTAATTCAGAGCTTTCAAATTAAATCTTTTGTTATACAAAAATATAGAAACACGAAAACTTCTAATATTATTTTTATCCGATTTGTCTGATGGCAAAATTCCACTTAACTACAGCACCTCAGATCTGTTGGCTCGTATATTAGAATGGATAACGCAAATATAAAAAAATAAGGATATTCTTAAAATCGAGGAATTAGTCCAGCATGTATCCGATTATTTAACATTAATAAATAATTACAAAACACCCATAGAATAATTTTTAAATGAGGAAAATTTAAAAATAGTAGATATTCCAATCGGGGATTATAATGTGTTAAAATCGGTATCGGGTATTACGGATGAAGGGTTGTTATTTAATAAAACCGGCTTGAATCCTGTGGGGTTTACTATAGACCTTGAAGAATTATTTGATCTAGTGAAGCAGCAACAAATCAAGAATCCAACAAGATTTGAAAATCAAATTGAACTGATTAATAATAATGGACAGAACTATTTATCGAATAGTGATTTGATTAACTTTTCAGAATTTTCACCTTATTTTAATTCGCATCAAATTAAAGTTTCATTGAAAAATGAGGATATTGTAAAAGAATATGTGTTAAAGAGAAAAATGATTTATGGTATTGGGTTTGTTTTATTGCTAGGGGTAATGTTTTTTGGGCTAATTCTTTTGGTACAAAATGTGAAAAGAGAGAAGCAAATGGAAGGGTTAAGAGCCGATTTTGTTTCTAACGTCACCCACGAATTAAAGACACCTCTAACCTCAATACATATGTTTGCTGATTCTATTTTATTAGGAAGAATTAAATCAGATATAGATTTAAATAGATATGCAAAAGTTATAGTTAAAGAAAGTGAGAAACTGAAAAGGATGATTAATAATATTCTTGAATTCTCTAAGACAGAAAGCAACAAATTAACCTATGCCCTTGAGACTGCAAATTTGACGAATATTGTAAATGAAACACTTAAAGAAATGAGCTACTTTCTTGAGATAAACAACTTTGATGTTAACTTAAACATAGAGAAAAATGTTTTTGCAAAGGTAAATGCTGAAGGTATAAAACAAACCCTATCGAACCTGATTAGCAATGCTATTAAATACTCATCAACCTGTAGAAAACTAAATATCTCCCTGACAAAAAATGTATCTAAAATCCTTATTGAAGTGTAGGATTTTGGGAATGGCATACCTAAAAATCAACTAAAGCTTATTTTTGAAAAATTTCATAGGGTGAATTCTACCGAAAACGAAACCATAAGTGGTACTGGTTTAGGATTAACTGTTACAAAGGATATTATTGAAGAACAACATGGAAAATTATTGATCGAAAGTAATTTGGGGAAGGGTAGTAAATTTACAATTGTTTTGAATACTATGTAAAGCACACTTATTATGGAAAAAAGAAAACATATTCTATTAGTTGAAGACGACGAGAGTATCCTTTTTGGATTACAGGATATTTTGGAAGATAATGGTTACCAAATTTCAACAGCGTCAAACGGCACCGAGGGTCTTAAATTAGCTACTGATAAAGAAATAGATTTATTGGTTTTAGATATTATGCTTCCAGGAATGAGTGGCATTGACATCTGTAAAAAAATAAAAAAGATAAAGTTTAAATTGCCTATTATTATGGTTACAGCAAAAAATTCTGAGCTGGATAAAGTTTCGGGATTGGATTATGGCGCAGACGATTATATTACCAAACCATTTAGTCTTTAAGAATTATTGGCGAGGATTAGAGCTATTTTTAGGAGAGTTTATCCAGAAAAAGAGCGTCTTGAACATTATACTTTTGGAAATGTTAGGATGGACTTTATAAAAATGGAAGTTTTTGTAAACAATAGTGAAGTTAAGTTTACAAGAAAGGAGTTTGCCATTTTAGAATACTTTATCAATCGAGTTGGAGAAGTAGTTCACCGCCACGAATTATTAAATAATATTTGGGGCTATAATAAAACTCCAACTACAAGAACGGTGGATACCTTTATACTGGAAATTCGTAAAAAATTGAAAAAATACCTTCTAATCCCAAACATATTGTTAGCATTAGTGGTGTTGGGTATAAGTTTAATCCTTAAATTTAATGTCTTTCTATCAATATTTTTCAACAATTAGGGATAAGTTCAAGTTCTTTATTACATTTATAACTTCAAAATAACTAATTAGCTAAATTGGTATAATATGGATAAACTGGATCAGCTTATCGCAGACTTCGCATCATTTGTTTGGGGTCTGCCACTAATTATATTATTAATTGGAGGAGGTTTATACTTCCTTATTCTATCAAAATTTTTACCGTTTCGATATATTGGTCATGCCATACAAGTGTTACGTGGTAAGTACGACGACCCAAACGATCCAGGACAAATCACCCATTTTCAAGCGCTTTCTACAGCTTTATCTTCAACTATTGGTATGGGAAATATTGCAGGTGTTGCTGTCGCCATTTCTATTGGTGGTCCGGGTGCTATGTTTTGGATGTGGGTAAGTGCTATTGTAGGTATGTCTACCAAATTTTTCACTTGTACATTAGCCATAATGTATAGAGGAAAAGACAGTAAAGGTAAACTGCAAGGTGGTCCAATGTATTTTATAATGGAAGGATTAGGAAAATCCTGGAAACCATTGGCCATTATGTTTAGTGTTTGTGGTTTAATAGGGGCATTGCCTTTGTTTAATGTCAATCAGTTAACCCAAGCCATTAATTATATTATATTAAAACCAAATGGTATTGAAGTCAATTTTGTGTCTAATTTAATTATAGGAATTGTATTAATTACCATTACATCCTTTGTGATTTTGGGAGGTTTAAGTCGCATTAGTAAAATAGCATCTAAATTAGTTCCTATTATGGTTGTGCTTTACTTTATATTAGTTCTAATTATTTTAGGAATAAATATAGAAGTTGTACCTAAATATTTAGTACTGATATTTACGGATGCATTTACTGCCGATAATTATACTGGAGATGCGATGTTTGGAGGAGTTCTCGGTGCTCTAATATTATTAGGCATACGTCGTGGTGCATTTTCTAACGAAGCAGGAATTGGTACAGCACCAATGGCACATGGCGCCGCAAAAACTAACGAGCCTATTCGCGAAGGTTTAGTGGCTATGCTTGGACCAGCAATTGATACTTTAATTGTGTGTACCTTAACTGCTTTAGCGATTTTAGTTACTGGTGTTTGGCAAAATGAAGTCGTTATTGATGAAGGTACTTCAGAGAGTTTTAAAGGAATTATACTAACTGTAACTGCTTTTGAAAGTTCTATACCTTCAGTTGGAGCGTATTTATTACTAATATGTATTGTAGTTTTTAGTATGTCTTCATTGTTTTCATTTTCGTATTATGGAACCAAGTGTATGTCCTTTCTATTAGGAGCCGACAAAAAACATTACTATAATTATTTTTATATATTCAGTATTATTGTTGGTGCAACAGCGTCTTTAAGTATGATGATTAATCTTATTGATGGTGTTTTCGCCCTTATGGCAATTCCAACAATGATAGCAACAATTATTTTAGCACCCAAAGTTGTAAAAGAATTTAAAGCCTATTCAAAAAGAATTAAAGAAGATAAGCATGACGGATAAACAAAAAGCAAAAGCATATTGGAAAAAGAATTTAAAGTACTTAAGCATATTATTATCCATTTGGTTTCTGGTGTCTTATGTTTTCGGAATACTTCTCGTTGAACAATTAAATACGATTAGAATTGGTGGCTTTAAACTCGGGTTTTGGTTTGCTCAGCAAGGTGCAATTTATGTGTTTGTAATCTTAATATTTGTTTATATCAGACTTATGAATCGGTTAGACAAAAAATTTAATTTAGACGAATAACTATGGATATACAAACGTGGACCTGGATTTTAGTCGGACTGACATTCACATTATATATAGGTATTGCTATTTGGTCTAGAGCAAGTACAACAGGTGAGTTTTATGTTGCAGGTAAAGGAGTGCACCCAATTGTTAATGGTCTCGCTACAGCAGCCGATTGGATGAGCGCAGCATCATTTATTTCCATGGCTGGAATAATATCATTTAACGGTTATGATGGTTCGGTGTATTTAATGGGTTGGACTGGAGGTTATGTGTTGCTGGCTTTATTGTTAGCACCTTATTTACGTAAGTTCGGAAAGTTTACAGTACCCGATTTTATTGGAGACCGTTACTATTCTAATGTCGCTAGAGTAGTAGCTGTGCTGTGTGCCTTAATTGTGTCTTTTACGTATATAGCTGGACAAATGCGAGGTGTAGGTTTGGTGTTCTCTAGGTTTCTGGAAGTCAATATTAATACAGGAGTTATTATTGGGATGTTTATCGTACTTTTTTATGCTGTTCTTGGCGGAATGAAAGGCATTACATATACTCAAGTTGCACAATATTGTGTATTGATTTTCGCTTTTATGGTACCTGCTATTTTTATTTCTATACAAATGACAGGAAATCCAATTCCGCAATTAGGATTCGGAAGTACAGGTGAAGATGGAGTATATCTGTTAGAAAAATTAGATGGTCTGCATCGCGAATTAGGGTTTCATGAATACACTTCAGGAAGTAAATCTAAAATAGATGTCTTCTTTATAACGGCAGCATTAATGGTGGGTACAGCAGGTTTGCCACATGTAATTGTTCGGTTTTTTACTGTTAAAAAAGTAAGCGATGCTCGGAAATCGGCTGGGTGGGCATTGCTGTTTATTGCCATTTTATATACTACTGCACCTGCAATAGCTGTATTTGCAAGAATAAACTTAATAGAAACCGTAAGCAACAAAAAATATGAAGAAGTCCCGGATTGGTTTACCAATTGGGAAACAACAGGATTAATCGAATTTAACGATAAAAACAACGACGGAAATATTCAGTATTTAACTGGAGATGCTTTTTTGAAAAATGAAGATGGTAAGTTTGATTTCACTAAACCAAATCCTAATACTGAAAATGAATTGTATGTAGATAACGATATTATGGTGCTTGCAAATCCTGAAATTGCAAATTTGCCAAATTGGGTCATAGCATTGGTAGCTGCTGGTGCTTTAGCCGCTGCGCTTTCTACAGCAGCTGGTTTGTTGTTAGT
>Ga0208879_1001360_pt1 | contig 23237 bp, 17 predicted proteins | sample Knorr_S15_td_Bot_FD_185605 | JGI IMG/M metagenome (GOLD analysis project Ga0208879, IMG submission 185605) | Marine microbial communities from Southern Atlantic Ocean transect - Knorr_S15_td_Bottom_ad_5009_LV_A (SPAdes) (version 2) | ecosystem: Environmental > Aquatic > Marine > Oceanic | place...
CAAATAATATTAAAAAAATATTATACTATGCGCCATAGGAGTCAATCCAGATGGTGCGGTAGACGTCTGCGGCGCTGCGCACGCCGAGGCGGTAGATGCCGTAGCCGCAGAGGGCGAAGAGCGCTCCGGCGACCAGCCCGAGGCCGTAGCGTGTCCCGTCGGGCAGCGAGTACATCAGCATCACCGCCGCCGGGAGCAGCACCAGCAGCGCCGACATGAACGCCGAGGCGCCGATGAGCATGAACTGTGTCAGCACGTCGGGATTCCCCCGGTCGTGCTCGTCGAAGCTGGCAAAAGCTGCGCCGGCCCACAAGCCAAGGCCGGCGTTGGCGAGCGTCAGCGCGATAGCAATCTCTCCGAAGAAGAGCGTCACCTGCCACGGGAAGCCGGCCGCCAGCGGCAGCGGCAGCCAGACCAGCACGATGCCGGGCAGCGCCAGCAGCAGTAGCCCCAGCCCCTTGCCCTGCATCACCGTGCGCGAATCGACCGGCAACCCCTTCAGCACCCACAACCGGCGGCCCTCGATGCCGAGCAGCGCCGCGCCGACCAGCGTGCATTGCAACAGCGCCGCCATATAGAGCGCCAGCGCAAGGAGGCCCGGATAGTAGTGGTGCGGAGCGAGGTCGCCCACTTCCTCACTAGGAATACCGGTCTGGTAATACCAGAAAATCAGAATGGCCGAAATCGAGAGCGTCGAAAGCGTCGCGGTGAGGAAATCGCGCTCGCGGATGGCCGAAGTGATTTCCTTGCGCGCCACCGCGGCGACACGCCGGCCCACCAGCCGCCGCAGCCAGCGCAGCTCCATCACGCGCCACTTGAGCGTCGTGCCGGTCGCCAGCCGCTGCGCCGCAACCGCGTCGAGGTATAGTCCGTCAGCAAGCCAGAGGTAGCCCAGCAGCAGCAGCAGCGCCGCGGCGGAGACCTGCTGCACCAGCGCCGGCGCCGTGTGCGCGTAGCTGGCGAGATACATCAGCAGCATCAGCAGCGGCGCCAGCGTCGCGAGGTAGCGCAGCTTGCGCGACATCGGCTGGAGGTTGCCGAGCACTGAGAAGAGGAAACCGCAGAGCGGCGCCAGTAGCGCGAACAGCGCCAGCAGCGTCCAGAACACCGCCGGAATCACGAGCGGAATACCGGCGCCCCAGCGCACCAGCAGCGAGAGCGCGACCCCCAGCGCGACTAGCGCCGTCGCGCCGAGCGCGACGGCGCCAAACTGCCCCATCATCACGCTGCGCGTCGCCACCGGCTGCGTCAGGTACAGGTCCACCTCACGGGCGCGTAGCGCGTGCCGCTGCGTCATCCCGGCCGACCGCAGCAGCAGCAGCACGAACAGCAGCAGCAGAATCGTGCCATACCCCTCGTCGGGGAACTGCTCGGGCCGCATCGCGACGAAGGCGATGATGCGCACGCCCACCAGCACCATCAGCAGCGCCAGCGCGCCCATCACGGCAGTCGCCAGCGGACGCCGCCCCACCGAGTGCGCGAAGCGGCGCCAGCCGCTTCGCAGCTCCGCCCGGCAGATTGCGGCGGCGCTCACCCGCCCATCCGGTCCAGCCGCCGCGTCTCGCGCGACGCACGCTGGTAAGCGCGGTAATGGTCGCGGCACAATTTCACGCGCCGCCCGCCCTCCAGTGCCAGCTCGGGCAGCGCCTCCGCCACGCGCGACCGCGGCTGCGAACGCTGTGGCGCTTTATCGCAGCCTGCGACCGCGCAGCTGCCGCCGCGAACGGCGGCGGGGGCATCTGAAACGGTACCATCAGCAGCAGCGTCAGAAACTTTGCGGTGGCGCATACCTCACCGGAGCACAGAGTTTTACTTAAAGAATCGGGAGCGATTATTTCTAGTGGGTCTTGCCGTCATCGGGGTTGACGTACAACGTTCCGCCCATCCGGTCCAGCCGCCGCGTCTCGCGCGACGCACGCTGGTAAGCGCGGTAATGGTCGCGGCACAATTTCACGCGCCGCCCGCCCTCCAGTGCCAGCTCGGGCAGCGCCTCCGCCACGCGCGACCGCGGCTGCGAACGCTGCGGCGCTTTATCGCACCCCTTAACCGCGCAGCTGCCGCCGCGAGCGGCGGCGGCGGGAACTGAGGCAGATTCGGGGACTTCGCGGTGGCGCATGGCACGGCAGCGAACAGGATAACTTAAAGCAGCCTCATCTCGAATCGAGGCCACCCGCATGCGCGTTGAGGTGCCCGCAAGCGGGGCAGAGGCCGTCTTCGAACAACGGGGTATCGCACTCAGGGCACCAGCCGGGCGACCCCTCGGGCGTGGTCTCGACGACCCACTGTGCCGCGAGCAGGCAGCCAATGGCCGCCACAATCATCACCGCCTTGAGCGCCAGCTGTAGCCAGCCACCAGCCGGGAGAAGCAACGCGTCGACGAACAGCAGCAGCCCGCAGGCGATGACCGAAAACGTCCACTTGGCGTGCGGGCCGGGGCGGTAGTGGTAGAGGTACGCGACCGCAATCACCAGCAGGATGAGCAGCTGGCTGTAGCAGACGAGCGCCTCGAACTCCACGGGGGGTCAGGGGCTGCTGATTTAATTCATAGGGTCGTCGGACGCCAGCAGGGGTGCCGAGGCAACACCAATCTGTTAAGAGCAGTTGGTGGTCCAGGGTCAGGGTCCTCTGCGATTGGATGTGTGTCGGAAGCAGCTGACGAGATGGTCATCAACCATTCCCGCGGCCTGCATCATCGCATAGCAGGTGGTCGGTCCGATGAAGGAGAATCCTATCTTCTTGAGCGCCTTGCTCATCTCGGTGCTCGCCTCGGTAGTGACGGTGATGTCCTCCATTCTCTCACGATAGTTAACCACCGGTTCGCCGTCGACAAAGGACCACAGGAATTCGCTGAAGGCATCCTCGTCGGCGCCGAAATGCTCGACGAAAACCTTGGCGTTGTTGATGGCGGACTTGATCTTGGCGCGGTTACGGATGATACCCGCATCGGTGACGAGGCGCTCGATGTCGTCGTCGCCGTAGGCAGCGACCTTAGCAGGGTCAAAACCGTCGAAGGCACGCCGGTAGTTCTCGCGCTTCTTGAGAATGGTGATCCAGGAGAGTCCCGCCTGCGCGCCCTCGAGAATTATTTTCTCGAACAGGCGCCGCCCATCGCGGTTGGGCGTGCCCCATTCCTTGTCGTGATAGTCAAGGTAGAGTGGGTCGAAGGTCGACCAGGGGCAGCGATTCGGCTCGTTCATGGTGTGATGGTGGTGAGCCACAGGTACTCATCCTTGCCGCTTCAGACCAACGCGGCCAGTTCACCCACCGATTCATAGAGGCTCGGCCCACTGCCGAGGTAGTAGACTGAACCCAAACGACTGCGGGAATCCTCGGGTTGGGGGTCCTCCATGGTGGCGCACTCGCCGGTGCAGCCGTCGGCGAACGCCACGTAGACGCGCCCCTCCCGGTCGATATGCAGGTCGTTGAAGTCGAGCAGGTTCCGATTTCCGTCGCGGCAATCTCCGCTGTTCAAGCAAATACTACCAATCTGGACCGGGTCGGCAGTGACACGCACGGTGTGGAACACCGGGTTCTCGTCCAGCGCATTCAGGCTATAGGTGACATAGAGGTAGTAGCTGACATTCGCGCTCGCGTAGTGTGGATTCCCGTCCCACGGCTCGCCATTGATGTCGGGCTGGCCCAGCTCGCTGGCATTCTCGCTTCCGAGGTAGGTGAATGCAATCCGCCCCGGGTCCCCGGCAGATGTATGGGGGAATGTCGTCGAGATTACTTCAGCGGGGCTGACCCGGATGCTGGTCTGCTCCCAGCTCTCTCCGGAGTCAGTGCTTCGCGACATGTAGATGCCTTCGTCACCACCAACCCAGACGTGGTAAGCGTTTGAATCAGTGTCAGTAGCAACTTCCGCGTTCTTGCGAGGATTTGGTGTGCCGACATCCTCGCCCATCGTGCGCGTCTCCCAGGTAAATCCATTATCCTTGGAGAAAATAATGGTTGGCGTCCCGACCCGGGGGGGCAGGTAGACCGTACCATCCGGCGCTGAGGTGATAGCACCATGCAAGCCTCCATTCGTAGTGGCCAGTCCTATAAGCTGACCCCCAGCCTCGAAGGAGGCACCGCCATCAAAGCTGGTGAAGCAGAAGATGCCGGCCAGTTTGTTATAACAGAAGTAGACCGCTTGCTCATAGATATTCTGGCTGATTTGCCCCGCCAGCCCATAGCCTTCGTCAGTCCAGGGTCCCGAACCGAGCTTGATGTGGTCGTTCAGGGGCGATGTCCCGGAATCCTGAGGGTTTCCAGCCCAGGTTTCGCCGTCATCGTCAGACCAACCAATCCAGGTGCTTTCAAGCCCCATCATATGGATATTGAATACCCGGTCCGTGACTGGGTCGACCCAGCCATACGGGTCGTTGGTGAACGGGGCCTGGGTGATGTCGCTTGTATCCACCCATGTCTCGCCATGGTCGCATGAGCGCATCGGCTTCTCGAAGGCGATGAAGAAGATGCAGCCACTCGCAGTGATGCCGATGCTCGGCTCAGCCCCTTCTTCGCCCACGTCGCTGAAGACGAAGCTGAGCGACAAGGGCGGTTCATCGACCGCCAGGCCATCGGGCCCAGTGACGAAGACCCCGTTCGGCAGCGACGGCTCCTCGGGCGGAGGCGGTGGTGGCGTGGGGCTCTGGAGGCAGCCCGAGAGGCCACTTGCCGAAACGATGAGGAAGGCCATCGCCAGCTGCATGAACCTTGACTGAAATCGCATCGATGAGTCCAATAAAGGGGTCGTCATAACAGTTTCCAGTGGCGTCGTTTCGTGTCCTCGCACCTAATCCAGCGTAATCGACGGCATCAGCGGGCGCGTCGCGAAACCCTTGAGCGCGAAGTTGGAGCCTTCGCCGACGCGGCAGACAAAGAGGTCGCGGTGGTGCCGCGAGAGGCCGAACTCGTCGAAGCAGGCGACGCCGCCGCACACCTCCATCGCCAGCGTCAGCAGGTCGCTGGCGCGGCGCGAGCACTCGACCTTGACCTTCGCGGCCGACTCGCGGTCGAGCGTCCTTGCATCATAGCGATTACACAGGTCTACGAGCCACGTCAGCCCCTGCTCGAGCGCGATGTCCATGTCGAGCACGACGTCCTGCACGCGCTGGTAACGGCCCAGCGGCCCGCCCATGATTTCGCGCTCCTGCGCGTATTCGCGGACGCGGTCGAGCGCGCATGCCAGCGACGCCAGCGAAAGCGCCGCGATGAAGAGCCGGCCGCCGTTGAGCGTCTGCGCCATCACCCGGAAGCCTTCGTCCAGGTCGCCGAGCAGGTCGCCTTCGGAAACGCGCACGCCGTCGAGCATAATCGAGCCGGTCGACGACTGCGTCCAGAGGTCCTTGCCTGCCATCTCCTGGTAGTACACTCCCCTCGCGTCCATCGGGACGATGAAGCAGCTCGAGCGGTGGCCCGGCTTCTCGTCGGGGGCGGTCAGCGCGTGGACGATGACGTGCGACGCCCACTTCGCGTTGGTCGACCAGCACTTCTCGCCGCGGATGACCCAGCCGTCGCCGTCGCGCGTCGCGCTGACCTGCGGGTTGGCGGCGTCGGTCCCGCGCGCCGGCTCCGAGAGGCCGAAGACGAACATGCGCTTGCCGGCAGCCAGGTCGGGGAGGTGCGCCGCCTTCTGCGCGTCGCTGCCGCAGAGCTGTAGCGGCTTGGCACCGAGCGAGAGCGCGGCGCCCGGCGTTATGGCGAGCGACTGCGAAAGATAGCCCAGCGCAAGGCCCATCAGCAGCAGATCCAGCTGCGAACCACCCTGCCCGCCGTATTCTTCGGAAACGGTAATGCCGAACAGCCCCATTTCGGCCATCTGCGCGATGGCGTCATCAGGAATCAGCTGGTGTCCTCGCTCCCACTCCAGCCAGCGCGGCGCGATGGCCTCGTCGACGAAGTCGTGAATCGCCCGGTGGAACGTCTGCTGCTCCTCGCTTACCAGTCGCTCGAGATAGTAATCCAGGCGCCTCTCCATAATTGACTACTAAGCTGTATGTTAAAGTGGTTATCGTGACCGCCCTATTGCGCCACGCGGAGGCTCGGGCTCATAATCTACCTGAAGTTCAGGTGGCCATTCCCTGGGGCTATCGTCCACACCTTGAAGAATGATGTAACCAATTATCATTACAAAAAGGAGAAATGTGATTGCTGCTGGTCTTCCAAGACCGAGCTCATCCACTATTATCGCCCATGAAAGAGGGCCAATGATAGTTGCAAAACGACCTACCATACTGTATAATCCATAAAATTGACCAATATAACGCGGAGGTGTCAAAACAAGCATGTATGGTCTATCTGCACACCATAGACCACCAAGGGCTACTCCTGCCAAGAAAGGAGCACCCCAAATAAGCCATGCTGGTAGTCCCAACCAAACTGTAGAAATTAATAGAGAAAATGTTGCAAACCAGATCCATAAAACAATATTCAAAGTTATTTTTGGACCTACAATATCGACAAGATAACCCCACAAAAAACCGCTGACAATAGAACTTAGAATTCCTATAAGCATATACTTTGCAATATCTGCAGTTGTCATTCCAAATTCCTCACTAACATAAATTGCGGCAAAGGCTGTAGCAGTGTTGGCCGCATCCGTATAGAACATTCGACCTACAAGAAATCTCCCTAGACCTGGGAAATCGTTTACCATGGATATTGTTTTACGTAACTGTTTGAGAGTGCCAGAAACTGCTTTCACAATTGATCCGTCGCGGAATAAAGGAGTTGACGGCGTATAGAAATATGCGAAGCCACATGCAATTACTGCAAAAGGCAGAACAAATCTCAGTGAATTATCCAATAAAACAAAAATCAGAATTGATAGAAATGAAAAAATAACCATTAAACCTGACCAGAAACTATCTTGTTCGTTCTCTTTAACAAAAACAAAACAGGGTATTGCAAAAATCAGGAAGAGCATCGCGGTTACCTGAAAGACTGTTTGCAATGGGAAACCAAGAATTTCAACTAGTGTATATCCTGCAATAACGCCAATTAAGGAACCTACGTAACCGATTCCTATACCTATACCTCCAATTCTACCTCTATTTCCTGGTGTCGAAATTGTAGCTAGAGTAGAATCATAAAAAATCAAACCGGCTTGATAGAAATAATTAGCAAGGACAAACAAACCTAATGAGAAAAAGAGCGTTGTATGTTTATCCCATCCCTCCTTTTCGTATCCTAAAAGAGCCGTAAAACTAACACAAAGAAGTGTTGTGAAAAACAAGAATGGCATTCTACGATTTGCTTGATCGGATAGCGCGCCAATAACTGGTGCGGTGATAAAAACCAGAGCCATGGAAATTGCGTTAGCATACGCATAGTCAGAATCAGAACCGCCTACACTATCATTTATAACCCAGAGAGTGAAGTAAAATGAAACAATCAAGATTGAAAAAATAGTATTACCAAGATCATAGAATGACCATGATACTATGCTGAACATAGAGGTCTTGGAAGTTATACTCTCCCTTGGTTTCTTTACCTCTTCTCTAAATTCCCTTACCTTGTCCCGTATCTTTTTGGTAGTTGATTTTCTTCTCTCTACCGGGCTCATTTAATTCTCTCGCACCGGTTCACTCCGTGTTACCACGTTTCCGCTCGTCCTCGGCGCGCGCGACGCGGATTCCCTCGGCGACATCAATCCGCTGGAGCAGCACGGCGCCAATAACCACCAGCGCGCCGAGGCTCAGGATGGCGGTGCGGCTGTCGAGCAGGCTGGTGACGACTACATAGATTAGCGGCCCGAGGAAGGCGGCGACGCGGCCGAAAAAACCGAAAAAGCCGAAGAATTCAGCCGAGCGTGTCTGCGGCACCATCTGGCCGAAGATGCTGCGCGACAGCCCCTGGCTACCGCCAAGCAGCGTCCCCGCCATCAGCCCCAAGAAGAGCCACTGTAGCGAAATGCCGAAGCCGAGCGGCGCCCAGAGGTAGTCGCGCAGGAAGCTCGGAAACGCGTCCACGGCACCGTCACCGAGCGAAGTGGGATGCTCCACCCCGAGCGCGGTCTTTCCGTCGAGCAGCCCGCCGCTGACGGAGGCCGAGAAGCGGCCGTCGCCACCAATCGCGGCGAGGAACGCGGTAGCGCGCGTTTCGTTGGCGGAGCCGGTTGCGTCAGTCGATATTTCGTCCTCCTCATCGAGCGGCAGTATATCCTGCCACGCATCGTAGAAGTCTGTGTCTATGTCAGAATCACCCAGCCAGACCGTGCTCAGTGCCGTGACTTCGTAACCGCTCCCGCCCCAGTCGAACTGGAAGTCATACTCGTCGTGCTCCGCCAGCTCGAGCGGCGCGAAGCCTACGGCGCCGAAGATGACGACGACCCAGCCTACCAGCGCCACAGTGAGCGCGGTCTTGGTGGAGGTTGAACCGGCCAGCCGCGTGAATAGCATCGCCGACGGTGCGGCGACAAACTGCACCAGCAGGATGACCGCCATGTTGAGCACCAACGGGATTCCCAGCACCCCGGCGCCGAAAGCACCGGCGAGGGAGGTGACAGAGTTGATGCCGTCGATGAAGAAGAAATAGGCGACGATGTAGAGCGCCAGCACCTTGAAGCGGCTGACTTCTCCGAGGGTCTTGCGCACTTCGGTCAGCGCCAGCCGCGTCGCGGAGCTGAAGGTGAGGTCGCGGACCGGGTCGGGAATGGGCGGCTCGGGCACCCAGTTAATCATAATCAGCGCGAAGCCATACCACCACAGCCCCGAGCTGGCCAGCGCCACCGGGACGACCCAGCTGAGCAGGTTCCCGTCGGCATCGACCAGGATAGTGACCATCGCCAGATGGATGGCGAGCAGGATGCCGCCGCCAAGGTAGCCGTAGGCGAAGGCGCGGTTGGAGATGTCGTCCATCTGTACCGGCCCGCCCCGGTGTGCCACCTGGTAATCAGCGCTGGCGCGCTCGCCCAGATAGGGCAGCATCGCATTGTAGAAAATGGTCGCCGAGAGCAGCCCCATGTTCGCCAGCACGTAGAAGACAAAGAGCCAGATGAAGCCCCAGTGCGACGAGAGGAAATAGGCGCCCGCCAGCAGCACCGTCGCGCCCGCGCCAGCCCACGTCAGGTATTTCGTAAGCTTCATCTTGATTTCGGCGCGGTCGGCGATAATCCCCATACCGGGGCCGACCAGCGCGATAATGATGGCCGACAGGAACGTCGCCCAAGCCCACATCGAGTCGCCCGTAAACGTGAAGCCGGCCAGCGTAATCTCGTTGCCATAGGCGTGCTGGAAGAGTGTGACGAAGTAGACCGGCAGGATAGCGACGACTACACTGGTCTCGAAGGCAGACTTGGCCCAATCATAGTAACACCAGCCACGAATTGCCTTCCGGTCACCGTCCGGAAGGTCGCCAATATTGCTGTCGAGGCCGAAAATCTGTCCAATCCTGTCGTTGCTACCCATGGTTACCACACCAGCGGGGCGAGAGCGACCCGCTAAAAACCGCTACCCTGCGCTGAGAAACGTCCCGCGAGTCCCTGTAAAACCACCCGCAAATGACTGCGGCGATGCAGCTACTACGGCTGCCACGCTTGCGCGTATTCGAGGAAGTTGGTGAAGAGCTCGGCACCATACTCTGTGTGCTCGACTTCGGGGTGGTATTGCACTCCCGCATATGGTAGCTGGCGGTGCTGCATCGCCTGCACCACGCAATCGTCACTCGCCGCCAGCACGATAAAATCGTCGGGCAGCCGCGTCACTTCGTCGTTGTGGCTCTCCCAGGCGGTGAACTCGTCTGGCAACCCCGCCATCAGCCAGCCCCGCTCGGCGACCGAGACCAGCGCCGCGCCGAACTCCGGCACGCGCGCAGGGCCAGCGGCACCGCCGAAATGGGCCGCCATATACTGGTGGCCGACGCAGATGCCAAGAATCGGCCACCGCACGGCGTCGAGATACTCCGCCGTAAGGCCGAGCGCGTCCGCTTCCGACTCGATGCGCGGCGCGCCGCCTGAGAGCACCAGCGCGCGAAAACGTTCGAGCTCAACGAGCGGCGTCGTGTTCGACATGATTTCAGCCGCGCAGCCGAGGTAGTTTAGCACGCGCCATTCGCGGTGCGTCCACTGGCCGCCGTTGTCGACGACCGCCACTGCCATCCCGGCGAAGCTCACGGCCGGCGGCAGGTGGCGGCCGCTAAAAGGCTGGCGGGAAGCACTTCAGACATGGCGCGCAAATTCCCGCCGCGTCCACTTTCGCCAGCCGCAGCACGCCCCGCAGGGCAACGGCCGGCTCATCGCGGGAGGCAGGTTGCCCCGGGCGGGAATTGAGATAAAAAACTGTGAGCTCTCCTCCGAAGCCCGAGACAAGTCTAGGGGCGCAGGGGTGATGATAAACGCTGCGGCGGCGCTAAGCTGGCGCCGCCACAGCGAAGCCGCGTCGCGCTACCCTGCCGTTTCTGGGTTGAGGCAGGTCGTCAGCGCATCCCCGCGGCAGCGTGCAAGGACGTTGTCAACCGCGATGTTGCCCATCGCCGTGCGGGTCTCCAGACTGGCGGAAGCGATGTGTGGGACGATGACGACGTTGTCCATCTTCGCCAGTTCGGGTTCCATCGCCGGCTCGCGCTCGTAGACGTCGAGCGCCGCACCGGCGATTTCGCCCGCTTTCAGCGCCTTGACGAGTGCCTTTTCGTTCACCACCGGGCCGCGGCTGACGTTAATCAGGAACGCACTGCGCTTCATCTCGCGCAGCTCGCGCGTGTCGATGAGATGGTGCGACTTCTTGTCGTAGAACGGGTGCAGCGAAACGAAGTCACTCTGGCGCAGCAGGGTATACATGTCCACATACTCCGCCCCGACCTCCTCCGCATACGGCTTCAGCTCCAGGTCGCTGTAGAGAATCCGCATGTCGAAGCCGCGCGCGCGTTGTGCCAGCGCGAAGCCGATGCGGCCGAGTCCGACGATGCCCAGCGTCTTGTGGTGGACGTCGGTGCCCATCAGCAACGTCGGTGCCCACCCCTCGTATTCGCCGCCGCGCATGTAGCGGTCGGCCTCGACGATGCGCCGCGCGACCGCCATCAGCAGCGCCCAGGTCAGGTCGGCGGTCGAGTCATCGAGTACGCCGGGGGTGTTGGTGACCGGAATGCCGCGCTCGGTGGCGGCCGGGACGTCGATGTTGTTGTAGCCGACGGCGTAGTTGGCGATGAGCTTCAGCTCGGAATTGCAGTCCATCAGCGCGGCATCAACCGGGTCGACCAGCTGGCTCAGCAGGATATCGCACCACACCGTGCCTTCCTCCAGCTCGTCGCGCGTCAGCGTCCGGTCGTGGGGATTGACCCGCAGCTCGGTGATTTCGTTCGCCTTCTCGAGCCGCCCCATCACCGTCTCCGGTAGCCGCCGCGTGACCAACACTTTCATGCGGCGCCAGCGACCGCCGTTTAATTACCTGTCGACCAGCCCGATGACGATATCCATCACGTTGGTGCCGGTCAGCCCCGGGCGGAACAGCGCGCTGGTCGGCGCCAGGAAGCCATGCGAGTCGTTGGCGTCGAGCGCCGCCTGCGCGCCGCGGCCCGGCCGCGTCCCGCCGTCCACCCACGCACCGGCGGCATCGGTCGGCCCGTCCTGCCCATCGGTCCCAGCGGCGAGCAGGCCGGCACCAGCGCTGCCGGCCAGCTCGATTGCAGCCGCGAGCGCCAGCTCCTGCGAGCAGCCTCCGCGGCCGTCCCCGGTAACCGTCACGGTCGTTTCGCCGCCCCAGAGCAGGCAACGGCGTCCGCGCTCGCCCGCGATGCGGCGCGCGACCTGCTTTCCGGCGTCGCGCGCCTCGCCCTGTAGCGCGTCGGTGACGATGCCCGCCGCATAGCCGCGGGCGACGGCCGCGGCGGCCGCCGCCTCGAGCGCGATGCGGTTCGAGCCGATGACCGCCGTGCGGGCATTAGCCGGCGTAGCCGCGGGCGTCTCCTCTAGGGCACCTGCCGCGCCGCGCTCGAGATGCGCCGCGACCGCAAGCGGTAACTCGGCGCCGAGCCGCTCGATGATAGCGAGGCAATCGCCGTAAGTCGAGGCATCTCCCACCGTCGGTCCCGAGGCGATGTCGGGCAGCGAGTCGCCGATGACATCCGAGATGGCGAGCGCGGCGACCATCGCCGGCGTGGCGAGCTGCGCTAGCTGGCCGCCCTTGAGCGCCGAGAGGTGGCGCCGTACCGCGTTCAGCTCGCTGATGGTCGCCCCCGCACTGGCGAGCGCACGCGTCGTCGCCAGCTTCTGCTCGAGCGTGATGCCCGCGGCAGACAGCGGTAGCAGCGCCGAGCCGCCGCCCGAGATGAGCACCAACAGCAGCTCGTCCGCGGACGCCCCCACGGCGAGGTCGTGGATGCGTTTGGCCGCCTCCATCGCAGCGTGATCAGGCAGGTTGTCAGCGGCGCCCGGGTGGAACGCGGTGACGCCGTCGTGCGGCGCCGTCCCAACGGGGACGCTCGCAATGCCGGCGACGATATGCTCACCGAGGATGGCCTCGACCGCGCGCACCATTCCCGGCGCCGCCTTGCCGAACGCGGCGAGCCTGACGTTGCGGTCCAGCTGCCATTCCAGCTCAATGGCGGAGAACCAGAGCCGGTCGCCGTCGCGCTGTATGTGCTGTGGCATCAGCACCTCCGGCTGCACCGCTGCGACCGCTGCGTGGAAGATGGCTTCAGCATCGTCGCGCAGCGTCATGGCGCGCGGAACCATCGCGGGTTTAAGCGGCTGCGGGCGCGGGTGCGGGCGCAATCACAGGTGCTCCACGAGCTCCGCTAGGCTGCGCATATCGCCACCTCCGTCGCGAGCGACGAGCAGAGCGCGCATCCCGGCTGCGCGCGCTGGCGCAACGTCGCCGTGCGGGTCGTCTCCGACGTAGAGCACCGCGTCGGGCGTGCAGCCAAGCTCGCGGCAGACGGTGTCGAAGAACTGCCGCGCCGGCTTGCGCCACCCCAACCCGGCCGCGTGCAGCACTGGCCGCACCGCGTCGAGCTCCGCGTGGCCGCCAATGATGCCCCCGAGCCGCGCGTCGAAGTTGGACGCGACCGCCGCGCGCAGCCCGCGGTCGGCGACGGCGGCAACCCCCGCTGCAACGTCGCCGTAGAGGCACCAGCTTTGAGCCGCGGCAAAGTTGGCCCAGAGCGAGTCGAACGTCGCCGCAGGGTCACTGACGTCAGTTAGCGTCGCAGCGACGACGCGCCGCCACCACGCCTGCTCGTCGTCCGCTGAGGTGCGGTTGCCGCGCGGCCGCACCACGCTCCCGAAGGCGACCGACAGCCGCTCGCGCACCACCGCCTCAGAGAGCCGTGAGCCGTAGCGCCGGCCGATTTCGTGGTAGGCGAGCGGCACGCCGGGGCAGGGATACATCAGCGTCCCGACCGCGTCGAAGACGACCCAATTCACGGACGCCTACTCCACCTGACGCGCCAGGAACTGCCGCGAGAAGATGGTCTGCGCAATCGCCCAGAGCGCGAAGAAGACCATCACCGAGAGCGCGCGGCCGTAGATTGTGTTGAACTCGATGGAGTTATGGAACCGCGGGGGGAGGACGTTGCCGAGCAGGTCGTGGAAGCCGAACGCCGCCGCGGTAAGGAGGGTCGTGAAGCCGAGCGTCAGCAGCAGCATCATGCCGAACCAGTTCAGTACCGAGCCGAACTCGCCCGAGTAGTTCATGATGCGCGCCAGCCGCGCGTAGCGCAGGTGGCCGTAGGCGAGCTCGATGTAGAGCATGAAACAGAAGATGAAGCCAAGGATGGCAAAGATGGCGCTGACGTCGTTCCCCACGAGGTTGAGCGGCTGCACCAGCACCAACACCGCGCCAATGGCGATGGTCGGCAACGAGTTGCGCCAGATGCCGAAGGTGCCGGTGAGCAGCGGCAGCCCCAGCCAGCCGAAGTTGGCGAGCGCGTGCAGCGGCTCGGGCGCGAGCGGCGAGCGGCCGGTCAGCGAGATCCACGACAGCAGGAACGGCAGCAGCGCCAGCGTCCCGCCGACCCAGTAGCCGTAGCCGCGCTCGTCGGCCAGCACCAGCACGCCGCCCAGCAGCAGCCCCAGCATGATACCGCCCGCGACCGTCTCGGCGCTCGCGACGAATATCGCGTCGAGCCCGAACAAGCCGAGCACCGCGTTGAGCGCCTGCGTCAGCAGCGAATCGGCTCCCGCCGAGACGACGAAGCCGAGCCAGACGCACGCCGCCAGTGCCGCCGTTGCGAGCACCTGCATAGCAAACAAGCGCGGATGCGCAATCACTTGACAACCTCCTGTAGTGCCGGCCCCAGCACCGAGTCGGGGTCCCAGCGCAAGGCGCGCGCGCCGAGCGAGCGCGCCTCGGAGATAGTATTGTCCAGCTCGGCCGAGGCGGTGAAGTAGACCGCCGGCGAGATGATGCGCGACTGCCGGTCATATTCCAGCGTGTCGGGCGCAATCAACGTCAGCTTAAAGCCGTGCGCGGTGATTTCGCGCAGCGCGGCGTGCACTGTCGGGTCCTGCTCGAGGGTCGAGATGACGATGACCGGCGAGCGCGGGGTGAAGTTGCGCAGCTCGCCGACGACCGTGTGCAGCCCCAACGCGCCGGCCGGCCGCACCTCGGAGAGCTTGGTCAGCAGCCGGTAGAGGTGCCGCTCACCACTGTCGACACCGATGGACTCAACCGCCTCGCCGTAAATCGTGAGGCCGACCCGGTTGCGGGTGTGCAGGAAGTAGTCGACCAGCGCCGCCGCAGCGCGGCAGCCGTAGTTGAGTGGGTTGTGGACTGGCGTGCCGGTACCGGCAATCTCGCGCGCGTCGAGCACCAGCATCACGTCGCTGATGTCCTCGCGCTCGAACTGGTTGACCATCAGCTTGCGCGTCCTGCCAAAGACGCGCCAGTTGATGTTCTTGAAATCGTCGCCGGGATAGTATTCGCGAATCGAGTAGAACTCGCCGCTGGTCCCGATGCGCCGGATGGGCATCGCCCCCTGGTACATCTTGGGGAAGTCGCTCGAGAGGTCAAGCCCCTCCAGCTCCTCGATTTTGGGGAAGACCACCAGTGTCGATTCGGATTCGACGTCCGACTCGTAGTAGAACAGGAACGACGGGTTGTAGAGCCGCAGCCGCGGCTTGCCCAGCTGGTACTGCCCGCGCAGGTGGCACTTTAGGCGGTAGTGCGCCAGCAGCGCCTCGTTGCGGTGCAGCCGCACGATGGTATGGTTGAGCCCCGCCACCAGCTCCACTTCGTGCGGTAGCTGGTCGAAGATTTCGAGGAAGCCGATGGAGCGACCGCGGTTCTGGATTACCAGCTCCACCTCCGCCTCCTGTCCCTCGAAAATCTGCGAGTCGGAGAAGCGGCGGGTGATGTTGACGCGGACCGGGCTCGTATTCACTAGGCTGTGGACTGCGACGAAACCGAGCAGCGTGATGCCGAGCAGCAGTAACTGCAGGTTGTTGATGAATGGCGCGAAGAGCACCAAGATAGTGCCGAGGCCGGTGTAGGTTACCGCCTTACGAGTCCACATCTACTCGTCTTCGACCTTAACGGCCGGGACATCGACCGTGGTCAGGAGCTCCGCCAGCACCTGTTCCGGCTTGACACCGCGGATGCGCGCCTCCGGCTTCAGGATAATCCTGTGCGCCAGCACCGGGATGACCGAGCGCTTGACGTCGTCGGGAACCACGTAGTCGCGCCCCGAGAGAAGCGCCAGCGCACGCGAAAGCTTGAACAGTCCCAGTGAACCGCGCGGGCTTGAGCCGACTGCGACGCGCGGGTCACCGCGGGTACCCTGCACGAGGCTCACCATGTACTGCATGATTTCATGCTTGACGAAGACTTCCTCGACGGCACGGTGCATCGCCACCACTTCTGCCGGAGAGGCTATGCTCTCCACCTCGAACCCATCGTGCTTGCGTTCGGCGCGGGCGGCCAGGATGGAGGCCTCGACCTCCGCGTCCGGATAGCCAACAGATAGCCTGACGAGGAAGCGGTCCATCTGCGCCTCCGGCAGCGGGTAGGTCCCCTCGTACTCAATGGGATTCTGCGTCGCCAGCACGATGAACGGTCGCTCCAGGATATGCGTCGTGCCCTCGATGGTAATCTGCTTCTCCTGCATTGCTTCCAGCAATGCGGCCTGCGTCTTGGGCGGCGCGCGGTTGATTTCGTCCGCCAGTAGCAGGTTGCAGAAAATTGGCCCTTCGCGGAACGTGAACTTGTTCTTCTGAGGATCGAAAAAATAGGAACCGGTGATGTCGGCCGGCAGCAGGTCGGGGGTGAACTGGATGCGCTTGAACTTGCACCCCAGCGTGTCAGCGAGCGTGTTGGACATCAGCGTCTTCGCCAGTCCGGGGAAATCCTCGAAGAGGATGTTACCGTTGGCGAGCACTGCCGCCATCAGCATCTCAATTTTCTGCTGCTTGCCCAGCACGACCTTGCCCACCTCGGCCTGGATTACGTCGGCCAGCTTGCCGGTCTCCTCGATTGAAAGTTTGGTTTTGCTCACGTTGACCACGCTTCTATCTTCTGCGCCAGCACGCGGATGTCCTCCTCCTTTACCGAATCGGGCCGGAAGAGGAGCGCACTCAGCCCGGCATCCAGCAGGATGTTATAACGCTTAACCAGTTCCGCCGCCTGCGCCAGCCGCTCCTCAGGAGCGAGGTCATCCAGTTCGTAGAGCTGGTGCCGCAGCCGCATCCGCTCGAGTAATAGTTGCTGTAGCCGCATGATGGAGGGATTCCCCAGCCCGCGCCACGGTCGCGGCCGGTGGATGTCGAAAAAGTGGCGCCAGCGCAGCGGTTCCGGCTGCCGCAGCGCGACCATCAGCGTCGCGAGGATGACGACAACGAGCACGTTGAGCCGGATAGCCTGGATTATCAGCGTCTGCCCCGAGAGCAGGAAGTAGAAGCCGATGGCGGCCTGAAACAGGCTGGCGCCGAAGGTGTCCTGCGTGTGGCGCGACTCGTCGAATAACACGGTCCCCCCGTCGGGCAGCAGCTCCGCCACCAAGTCGAGCATGAACTCAGCGTTGTCCTCGCGCTCCCACATGCGGTTAATCGCGAGTGAGGAGTCGCCGATGAAGACCGCCTGCCCCAGTTCTTTGCCTTCCATGCGCAGCCCGCACCAGACCCCTACCGGAAAGCCGGCTGGCCCCGCGACGTCGTCCTCGGGGGTAATGACGCCGTCGTCGTCGAGGTCTATATACGAATTGGACGAACTGGAGATAATCACGCTCTCGGTCAGCTCGATGCCGGCGCTCCAGAGCGGGCTGGTGACCGGCTGGCGCGTCCGCAGCGCGGTCGGCTCGTTGAGCAGCAGTGTGTAACTGCCACCGCCGAGCGAGGCGAGCACCTCGACCATCGAGACGTTACCCTGGTAATTCTGGTCCCAGAGCCGGTGGCCGGTATAGCTGGCGGTGAACAAGTCAGCTATCGAGTTCGAGTAGTCGAAATCGCCCAGCACCAGCACCCGCCCCCCCTGCTCGAGGTAACTGGCAAGAACCTCGACCTCGAGCGCCGAATAGGGCGACTCAGTGCCGGTGATGATTACCAGCGTCTGGTCGTGGACGGTAATGTCGTTGACTACCGCCGGGTTGGAAAGGATGGCGGTGACTTCGTACCCCTCCCCCTCGAGCGACTCGCGGAAGAGCGAGACGTCATTCCAGTCGTCGCCGTAGGCCGAAAGCTGCGGCGGTCGCGAAACGACGCTCTGGAACAGCGGAAAGAGCAGGAAACTACAGAGCAGGACTGTCACCAGCAGGATGGCGAGTCCCGCCCGGCTGGAGAGGCGCATACTTCAGCTTGCTTCCTGCATCAGCATTTCAAGGCTCTCGAGCACCGCCCGCAGCGAGCTGATAGCCGCCGTGCGGTCATCACCCTGCTGGTCAGTCGTCGAGTAGTCGGCCGCCTCGTAGAGCGACGTCAGCCGCTCGATTGAGGCGTGGTCCAGCGGTACCGCCTCGCGCAGCGCGTCGCGGAATTCGCGCACGGTCTCGAAGTTGCGCCGCAAGTAACCGTGTCCCTGCAGGACGCGTGACATCTCGCGGTATGAGCTGATAATCGCTTCGCGGTAGTCCGCGTTCTGCTCGAGCGCGACGGCGGTGGCGGTCAGCACTTTCCGGATAGCACGGATGTGGCGCGTCGCATACCAGTGCCAGCCGTAGGCGGTCCCGCCCGTGGCAGCGACCGCCAGTGCAACCAGCAGCCAGAGCAGGTAGTTCGGCACTTCGGGCGCCGCGCGCCAAGTGATGGCCGCCTCGGCCGAGTTGCTGAGGTGGAATTCGTCGCCCTGATAGATCACCCGCACGAAGAATGGCTGGGTGGCGTTGCCGTCGAACTCGGCGTTGAAGCGCGCGGTGCCGTTGGCGTCGGTGATCGCGAGCAGCGTCATTCCCGACGGCTCGAGGCTAACCAGCAGCGGTGCGTTGGCGAGCGGCGTGCCATCTTCGAGAGTCAGTGTAATCAGCCCGCTGAATTGCTGGCCCGACTCGAGCGAGGCGGGGACGTCCAGTTCCGTCAGCGTTCCCGCCTTTGCGCGTAGCGAAGCTACGGTCGAGTTACCGTAGTAATCCTGGCTGCCGGAGAAGGTGACGGGAACGTTGTAGTCGCCGACCCCGAGTGAGAACGGCAGCGTGAGCGGAATCGCGAAATTGCCCTCCGCGTCGGAAATTGCGGCGCCCTCGGTGCCGTCTGGCAGCGCCGCGCGCAGGATGAGTCCCGGCACCGGCCGACCGGCGCGGTCAACGACGGTGCCCTCGATGAAGGTCGTCTGGTTCAGGACGCCCTCGGCCGGCGCGACCGTCAGGTGCGTAGTGTGGTAGACCTGCACCGGCTGCCAAGCCGAAGAGGGAAGGAACCAGCCGCTGCCGGCGAACTGCACCGTTAGCGTGTTCTGCCCTGCAAGCAGGTCGGTCGGCACCGCGAAGTCGTAGCTGTAGGAACCGTCGCTGCCCGTCGCGAGCGTCGCCACCGGCAGGCCGCCGAAGTAGAACTCGATGTCGCCCTGTAACGTCGCGCCGAGGTCGTCGGTGAGGTCGCCGCTGACATGGAAGCTCTCGCCCACCAGCACCGCGTCGCCCGCCGACAGCGTCAGCTGCGTCGGGCTGACGACGGTAAGCGGATGCGGCGTGCTGCCGGAGAGGTAGTAGTCGCGGCCGCCAAAATTCCAGGTCGCCGTCAGCGGGCCGAGCGGTTGCGACGCCGGCAGCGTCAGGTCTATCGAGACCGTGCCGTCGCCCGCCGTCATCAGCTCGTGCGGGTTGCCGCGCAGCGTGAGCGTCACCATTTCGCCCCCGAGCGGAGCGCCGAGGTCGTCGAGCAGCGTCGCCTCCAAAGTGAATACGAGCACGCGCTGCACCTCCAGCGGCTCAAGCGCGAAACTGATCGCGGCAACGATGTCGCCGGTTACGGATCCGGTCGAGGGGAGGTAGAAATAGTTGCCAGCGAAACTGGCGCTGAAAGTATGCGGGCCGAGCGTCGTCGCTTCCGGAACGGCAAAGCTGAACGGCAGCGCGCCGAACTCGGCCGAGGCGGTCGCGCCAGCCGATTCGCCGTCGAAGCTCCACGCAATCTCCTCGCCCGGCAGCCCCGCGCCGGAGGAATCGCGCAGCCAGCCGGTGACCGCCGTGGTCGCGTTGCGGAAGCCCTGCTCCCAGGTCAGCTCGATAGTCGTGTAGCGCTGCACCGTGACCATGCCCGAGTCGGAAGTGCCGCGCAGCCAGTTCTGGTCGCTGGTCGCGAGCGTCAGCGTGAAGTTGCCGACCGGTGCGTCAGGAGGCAGCGCGAAGCTGCCGCTGAACTCGCCGTTCACCACTTTGACGCTTGTGCGCGTAATTCCGTTCCAGAGCACCGCAAGGGTGCGGTCGAGTGGTTCGTCGAGGTCGCTGCGCACCACCCCCGAGTAGGTGACGTTGCTGCCCGCCACGACCACCGGCGAGAACGTTTCGAGTGTCGTAATCGCGCGGCCCCAGAGCGACCACGACTGCTCCAGCTCGGCCGGCATATACCAGCCGAAACCGTCGAAGGAGAGCAGTACCGCGACCTCGCCGACCGGGTGCTCCGCGTCCCCGCAAGGCCATGCGGGGTCACATGCAATCGCGAAACTGCCGTTGGCGTCGCCCTCGAAGTTGGTCAGGTAATCCTCATTCCAGAACAGGTTCAGCGCCAAGTCCTCGACTGGCTCGCCGCGGTCGTCATGGAGCGTGCCGTTGAACCAGACCTGCTCGCCGCGCACCAGCTGCTGCTGCTCGAGCGTGATAACCATATCGCTCACGACGGTGAACGGCGCCGTTGTTTCGGTCGAGTCGTAGTGGGGCGCGGTCGCGTTGTCGAAGAGCGCGCGCACCTCGATCTCGCCGAGCAGTTGCGCGTTGGGTACCGTAAAGTCGCTCTCGTAGTCACCACTGGCGCCGGTGGTCGCCGCGGGCGGCTGGTTGGGCGCGTCGGGCCAGTCGAAACTGATTTCGATGCCGGCGACCGGAAGCGAGCCGCTGTCGCGCGCGTCGCCCTCTAGCGCGATAATCTCGCCGCGCCGCACTTCCTGCCCCTCCAGATCGAGGAGCACCGTACGGTGGAGCCAGATAGTCGTGGAATTGGCGACCGCGGCGTTGGTGCCGTCACGGCCGTAGTCCAGTTCGAGCGCGTGTGCGCCGACACCCAAGTAAGAGGTGTCGGGCACGTAGGAAAAGGAGAAAACGCCGTCAGCCGCCTCGACGCGCACGAAGACGCCGTCCAGCAACAGACTGAGGCTGCCGGCCAGCGGGGTACCATTGTCCATCGCGAGGCTGCCGTCGACCTGCACGCTGTCACCAGGGTAGAAATGGCGGCCCGCGACAGCCAGTTCGAGGACTGTCTGCTGCAGGACGTCTACATCAGCCGAGGCGGATGAGCTCGCATGGAGTGTGTTGCCGGCATAGCTGGCGCCCCAGCTAGCCGGGCCAAGTGCATGTGTAATCGGAAGCTGGTGTTCAAGCGCAAAATCACCGTCCGCCTCAGTCGTCGTGCTACCGATAGTTGCACCCTCCCAAAGCAGATTAACCGTCTCATCCGCCAGTGGCTCACCAAGGTGGTCAACCAGCCGCCCATCGAGTGTTACAGGGCCGTTGCGAATCGTGTCGGGCAGCGCGTCCAGCGCAATACTGCTCAGGCCGAGCAGTGTCAGCGTCAGTGAGACCCGCTCCTCGGGGAGGGTCGAATTATCGGGGTCGTCGGGGTAGAAAATAACCAGCACCGTGTAGTTGCCGGCCGGTAGATGGATTGGCGCCGTCGCCTCAAGCGACCAGGTCGTTGCCTGCACTGCGGTGCTGGCGAGCAGATTACCGTCCAGCTCCACCGTGATGGTGCCGTTGCCGATTGCCGCCTCGATGATAGTGCCGTTGACCCAGAAGTCGTCGCCAATCGTGACCGTATCAGGGTCGAGCCACGCTTCCAGTTCGACCGAAGATTCCAGGATGCGCAGGTCTGTAGTCTCAACCGTAGAGTAGCGATATGTCGAGCCTGTGAACAGCACCTCGATATGGTAGTTATTAGCGGCTGTTGGCTGGCCTGTCTCGGGGACCGTCCAGTTAAAGACAAAATTGCCGAATTCATCTGTTTCAGCAGTCCCGATATCACAGCGATATCGCTGCCACCCTCCTGTTGGGTTGCAACGCACACCTGGCTTCGATCCACCCCAGCCTGGTTCCCAGACCTCAAACTCCAGCGTTTCGCCCGATGCCGCTATTCCGCCGATGTCAAGCAGGCTGCCGGTAACGACCAGCTCCTGCCCCTTGCCAACTGAGGCTGGTGCATCTACGGTGAGCACGGTATCGGTGGAGACTTCGACATCCTCGGGACCATCGATACCGATAAAACCGCTCTCATAGGAAGCCGCATAAATTTCGTTCCACCCCGGCAGTGCCGCGAGGAAGCCAGTGGCGTTGAAATCGAAGTCGCCAGTGGCATTGGTAATGCCGGTACCAATCTCGAACGCTGGCTCGGCGTGGTTCTCGTCCCACATCCCGCCACCAACGGTAAAGCCGTCGATTCGTGTCCCGTTGCGGTTCTCAACATAGCCCCAGAGGCGGAACAACTCGCCCTTGTCGGCAGCCGAAGGCGCGACGCCCTCGAGCACGACCGTGACCTGCTCGCCGGTCATGTTGTCGATATCATTCGGGTCGAACTCGTCGAAGTTGAACTCATCGCCCCCCTCATCGCTGTCGGGGCGGTCGAGGGTGGTGCTCGAGCCGGTGCCGCCGAGGTTGATGCGCTTCCAGTGACTGTCAGAGTAGGTCTGGTTGTCCACGGGCACGTAGACTTCGACGAAGGCGTGCGCCTCGTTCGAGACGTAGCGCGTCGGCAGCCCCAGCACGTTGGCCGTGACGAAGAAGCCGAAAGAGCGGTGGCGGCAGGCGCCGATGCCGTTGATGCAGATGGACTGGTAGACATCGTAGGGCGGCTCGGGGTCGGGGACATCGCCGTCGCCCTCGCGGAAATTGGAGAAATACCAGGTGAGGTTGGTGACCAGTTTCTCGAGGTTGGTCTCCATCGTGCCGTTCTCGGGCCAGAGCCAGTAGAGCGGCGCGTTGGCCGGCTCGGTCCCGTTCTTCAATTGCAGGAACTGCTTCACCTTCTCCTCGACCTCGGACTGCCCAGTGATGGGGCGAATCGCTTCCGGGGGCAGGTCGGCGGTGGTGAGCGTGTCGGGGACGGGGCGGTTGAAGTAGGAACCATTGGTTCCCATGCGGTAGCGCAGGTCGATTGTGGCGCCCTCACTGCCGAGGATGTAGTAGTTGTCGGCGCCATCCTTGTAGAAGTAGATTTCGAGGCCGGTCAGGTTGGCGTCGTAGTCGATGATATCTGCATCGGGCGAGACCGAGGGAATCGGCGTGTAGACGTCGGTCGTGACCGTGACGCCCATCCAGAGCCACCCCTCGAAGATATGCGTGTAGTCGGTTGAACCGGTCAGCGCGATTTCGACCTTGGAAGTGTCATAGACATACATGGTGTAGGGGTCGGTGCTCGAGCTGTCATAGTAGAGCGCGTCCTGCGCCGACCAGCGCTTGAGCGACATCAGCGCCGGGTCGAAGATTTCGTAAATCGTGACGTTGCCGTCGGTGCGCCCGGTATCGGGATTGGTGCCGGGCGGCTCGCCCGGCTCGATGGGCGGCGGGTCCTCGCCGTCCGGGTCGCCATCGTCGTCGCTATCCTCATCGCACGGGTCGGTATTCTCGTTGTACTCGCGCAGGTTGTCCGAGCCGTCATTGTCGGGGTCAGCGTGCTGGTCGCCGAAGTCCGAGGGGTCGAGGCCGCACTGGTCGTTCTTCTCGGAGTAGTAGTGCTCCCAGCCGTCCGG
>Ga0208879_1001361_pt1 | contig 23235 bp, 17 predicted proteins | sample Knorr_S15_td_Bot_FD_185605 | JGI IMG/M metagenome (GOLD analysis project Ga0208879, IMG submission 185605) | Marine microbial communities from Southern Atlantic Ocean transect - Knorr_S15_td_Bottom_ad_5009_LV_A (SPAdes) (version 2) | ecosystem: Environmental > Aquatic > Marine > Oceanic | place...
TTTATCTGAGAAAGTATTTACCTCCTGGCGCTGGGAAGAAACAAAAGATTCACCGGACCTGGATATTATGAAATCCATTTCCGATCATTTTGCCGGTCTTATTGAAACTGAAGACGGCACCGGAACTTATTTATCCGTTTACAGCGGCTCCCGGAATGGGAAACTCCACGACTGGTTCTATCGTGAAACAGGCTGTATACAATATTTGGTGGAATGCGGGACCGCGAATCTTCAACCTGATAGTTCATTATTAGAAGATACGATTGATCGAACCAAGCCAGCCATGGTTTACCTCATGGATAGAACGATTGGCTATTATGCAGACGCAGCCCAGATTACCGGTCTTGTTTATGATGCAAACACAAATGAACCCATTGAAGGCGCTATTGTTGAAGTGCTTGAACACACTGGCTCGGTTCTTAAACCACGACTCACCAACGAATTTGGCAGGTATCGTCGAATTTTAGATGTGGGCACTTATACGATCTCCATCAGGGCAGAAGGATATTTACCCCAAGAGATCACCACAGTTGCCAATAATAGTGGTGTAACGAGTGAAAATATTCATTTAGAACTCGCAGCTAATCATAATATGAATATGATTTTATATCATGATACCGACGATATAAATACGGTTGATGGTGTATTGAAAAATGAATTTGGTGAAACTTCGATTCAAATAACATCTGGTGATAATTATTTTAACCTACCGTCTGGTATCTATACGATTTCATTTCCTATGCAGGATGAATTTATTCCGTGGGATAAAATTGTAATTCTTAATTCAGATGTAACGCTGCAAATCCCATATTTTTTTGGTACACCACAAAATTTAAGTGAATCTTGGCCTTGGGAAAATGCCGCAGGTCCATGGCAAGTGGGAAATGTGATACTTCGTTCGCAAGAAAGCGTGTATTATGATAATGGCGACTCTACATTATCAACACAGTGGATGGAATCCGAACTCGTAGATATTTCAGGCACGAATCGTGCCGTCGTTGCGGTAGCTCATAAATTCGAAACAGAGTGGGACCATGACCCCATATCAATTTCAATAGTAGATGCCAATGGCATTATCTTGGGTGAAAAATCTTGGACCGGTGATTTTTGGGGAGATTATCGAAATGATCTAGTGATGGCCACCACTGAAACAGAATTTTCTCAAGTGAAGGTCCGATTGGAATTTTCACCGGATCAAACGGTGAATTATCGTGGCTGGGAATTGCAGGATCTAACTTTATTCTCCATTAATGATGAATATTTAGGAATCACAGAATCCGCCGGTGGGTTTTCACCGAAAATTCCCATGAAAATAAACGGACTCTATCCCAATCCTTCCAATGGGCGTTTTCAGATGGATCTAACTAATTTTCCTGGTGGAAAGGCCACCATTCGTATTTTTAATCTTTTGGGGCAGGAGATTCAATCATTTGATCTGAAAAAATTGTCTCCTGGCAGACAATTTATAGACCTAAATCTTAATAATTTGAATGGTCGTCCCATGAGTTCTGGGATGGTATTTGTCCGGATTGAAACAGCAACTCAACAGCTTGTTAAAAAATGTATCATACTCAAAAATTAATCGCTGAAACTAAAAGACTCTTTAATGGATCCTTTAATCTTCTCCCCTGTTAATAGGGGAGAATTGCCTGCCTGCTCCCAACCAGCGAGAGGGCTGGCAGGAAGATGGGTCATATTAAAATTAAAGTTGCGAAATAAAACAATAGGTAAATCTTGTGAATCATAACAAAAAATCATTTATTCTAATTCTATTTTTAATCTCAATCTTATTGGGCGAAGGTTCTTCTTTCCGGGGAAAAACCAAAGATCAACTCATGGGGCAGCCTATTCCCTTGGCATTTGCCAATATGGTAACGAATAATTACAATATTCTACCCTCACAAATCAATCCGAAACGGGGAACCTTTATGATAATTGCACCGGATGGAATTGTTCAATATCTTGGCGATTTTGTGGCTTTCAAGAATTCCCAGGGATTTGATGTGGATGTGGTTGCCTTATCTGATGCGGGAGAAACGGCAGTGGCCATCAAGACAACTATAAGTAATAAATTGGCTGAAGATCCCATGTTGGAATATGTTTTGCTGATTGGTGATGTGGATGGCTTCGCCGCATTTCCATCTTTTTATTACGGTCCAGATAACGATGTGACCGATCAGAAATTCACGCATATTTTGGGGAATGATAATATTCCAGATGTTTACATTGGTCGATGGTCTATTGATTCTTTGTCCGATCTGGCAGTGATCATGGCTAAAACAATGAAATATGTACAGGATCCTTTGGCCTATAACGAAGATTGGCTGAGCAGGGGACTCATAGTCGCCGGAAACTATTCCAACTCTTATCCCATTCCCATTACACCCAAATGGACATCCTATTGGTTACGGGATGAATTATTGGATTATGGTTATAGCCAGATAGATACAGTTTTTTATCCACCAGTTCAGCAGGGTGCTCCTTATATTATTCCTTCCATTAATAATGGTGTCGGGATTGTGAATTATCGAGGTTGGGGCGACGCCAATGGTTGGCATTATCCGGAATTTCACGTGGATGATGTGAATGACCTGAATAACGGCTGGCTCACACCTGTTTTTATGAGTTGGGTATGTAACTCCAACGATTTCGCCAACAATGTTGATCCCTGTTTATCAGAAGCAATTCTTCGGGGCGGAACACCCACAGTGCCCAAAGGCGGAGTTGCATTTATCGGGCCTTCGGATCTTCATACCAGTACAAAATATAACAATGTGATCAATGCCTACACCTATGATGCAATGTTGAACCATGGCGTGGTGGAATTGGGTCCCGCCATGCAAGCAGGACAATCCGGATTATTGACCGAATTCCCGGCACAGAATGGTCCCGGTGAAGCACAGGAATTCTATGCAAATGTTTACAATATTTTAGGAGATCCATCTCTTCCGGTTTACATGGATACGCCTGATCAATTTAATATCTCAATTGAAGATGTTTATTTTAATGATGGTGTGGTGGACATTACGGTTACAGGAAATTCAGGACATCCGGTAAAAAATGCTGTTATTAGTATCATGAATGTAGACGGAACGATATTATTAGGGAGAGGTTTGACAGATGAATCCGGTCGATTTATAGCTTCTGTTGATGTCGAAAATGAAAATCAATTATACATTTATTCGAATAAGGGCGGATTCGTTCAAGGACAAGAAATTGCAACTTTAATGGCTGGAACAAGTGACTTGACAATTTCGAGTATGACAATTTTATCGGAAAATGGCGGAGAAAAACCATCACTTGGTGAACTCATTAATTTCACATTGGACTTAAAAAATAGCTCATCGAGTTCTATAGGTGCTTTTACGGGAGAATTCATTTTTTCAGATAACGTTTCGCCCAATACATTTTCAATAAGCATTCCCCAAATCGCTTCAGGTTCAACCACAACATTATCCAGCATAGAATTTGTTATTTATAACGTAGATGCTGGGCAAGGTATATTGGGAATTTTGAATGATGAAAACGGAAATCAAGTCTGCGAATTTGTTGTGGATATTGAAATGCCGGCTTTTGATATTTCATTTGAAAATACTTCTGTTACACCAAATTCAACCATTGAGCCTGTTTTATCCATTAAAAGTTATTCGAATGTTGCGTATAATGATATTTGGGTCAATATTTCTTGTATGAATGATTCCACTAATTGTATCATTGGGCCGAATGATGATAATTCTGTTCCTGTAACTTCGATTGCAGCCTTTGATGAACAATTGTTCACCTATTATGCTGATTTAGGAATTGGTGATGTGGCTTACGGAAGCGACATTACATTATTGGTTGAATTTCTAAAAGATGATCACCCATTATTTAGTCAAGAAGTCCCGCTCCATATTGAACCGCCCTCAGATAATATTCCGGTGGCGCCCAATAATTATGGCTATTGGGCTTATGATGACACAGACGCAGGTTTCGATGAAACGCCTACTTTTAATTGGGTTGAATTAGATCCTGCTCATGGCGGCAATAATGCCACTTTTTACCAAATGGATGATGATGACCATGAAGATATTGAATTGCCGTTTACCTTCAAATATCACGGCATTGATTATAACCAGATCACGGTCAGTTCCAATGGCTGGACCTCCTTTGTTCCTTGTTATATCGATTATTTCTGGAATATGTCAATTCCCATGTATATGGGACCCAAAGCCATGCTAGCACCCTTTTCTGATGATCTTGAAACAATCGATACAAATGATGATGGTGAAATCGATGTATGGATCAAAATTTTTACATGGCATGATGAAACCAACGGAAGATTTATTATTGAATGGTCCCGTGCCCTGAACGGCTATGATGAAGTAACAGAAGAAACATTTGAGATCATTTTATACGACCAAAATGCCATGCCCACAGAAAGTGGTGATGGTGTCATTGATTTTCAGTATTTGGAAATAGAAGATGTGGATGTGACAAAAAATTATTCAACAGTGGGCATTGAATCACCGGAAAAAAATTATGGACTCCAATACGTTTTTAACAATGTGTATGTACCGGGGGCTGCTCCATTAGCGAATGAAAGGGCAATTCGTTTTACAACTGAAGCGCCGGATAATTATGTGGCACCCTTGGCTGTGGATGATGAATTAACTCCATACGAATTTTCCTTGAGTCCGGCCTATCCCAACCCCTTTAATCCTGTAACGCATTTGGATTTAATAATCCCAACGGCAGAGCGTGTGAGAGTGACCGTGGTGGATATATTGGGTCGGGAAGTTGCCATACTCCAGAATGGGATGATGGTCCCGGGTCAGTATAAGATTTCCTGGAATGGGGCGAATCGTTTTGGGAAAACGGTGGCTTCAGGAACCTATTTCGCTGTCATGAGATATGGTGAAAATACGAAAGTCCAAAAACTACTTTTCTTAAAATAATAAAATTCTTAACGGAAAAAAGGATTGAATAATGATTAAAATATATTCAACCAGTTGGTGTAGTCCATGCAGAAATGCAAAGCGTCTTTTAGATGAACGTGGACTTTCTTACGAAGAAATTGATATCGAACAAAACAGCATGAGTCGAGAGTCTCTTTTTGAATTGACCGGAGGGCGATCTGTTCCCCAAATTGTGATTGATGAAAAGCCTATTGGGGGCTACGATGAACTCCTTAATCTGGACAGAGCCGGAGAATTAACCACTTGATCCAAACCTTTTCCAAATTCAACAGGGTTTTCGCTTTGGCGGGAGCCCTGTTTTTGTTTTCAGGATGTGCAGGGATTATACAACCCTGGAAATTCATGGATGTATACTCCATCGATGCCCAGATCCTGAATACCCGGCAATGGTCAAAAGCTGCAGCAAGGGATATGAAGGACTTGAGTCCCATTATGAAAAAAGAACTCAAGCATTATTTAAACATGGATCTGAGAATTTATGAAAGGTTGAATCCAAATTATTCATTAATGAACTCGTCTTTAAAAGATGTAGATAGTTTAACTAAAAACTTGATCAAGTCTGTTCGGAAAATGAAAAGAAAAAGAAATGTAGAGTTGGATTCTATTTCCACAAATTCAGAAATTTCATACCGAAATTTATTTCGAGCAAAAAGTGTTGGAATTCAAAAAGCGCAAAGAAACTACGAGATAGGAAAGATTGGTATAGAAAAAGGATTTAAAAAAGTAAGAAAAAATATCATATTTGTTGAAGATCAAACATCACCTTGGAAGCATAAAGTTTATACTCTAAAGATTAAACGAACACATCTCGAACCCCATATTGAATATTTTAATAAAATTTTGAATCAATCCCTATTTACGGATCCGGCGTCGGTGTATTCAAAAAGAGTTCAGGATTATTCCAGAATATTGGAAGGATTTAGAGTGGAATTAAATAATTATGAAGAATTTTTATCAATGGTAAATGTAATTGGACGAAAGGAAGTAGGTGGGCATGTTTATTTGCGATCTTTTGATCAAGAGCCCATGGAATATGAACAAAAGTACCAAAAGGGGATGGAGCGATACTTTTTTATCCTAAAAGAAATTAGAATGATTACTGAATCAATCTGATTTTTTAAGGTAAGTGACTTTCTTTATTTTTTTCTCTTTATCACCTTCAATCACAATAAAATAGATACCATTGGCTACTTTTTGACCTTGAATATTTTTCCCATTCCAAATAACGGTTGCTATTTCGGGTTTCGTAAATGAAAGAGATGAATGCCATACCTCTTTCCCTAGCAAATCAATGATTTGAATATTGATATCTTGTTCTCGAATTGCCTGTAAATCAAATTTTATTTTCTTTCCAAATGATGGATTTGGATAGGGCGAATAAACGGTAAAATCGTCAGAATATCCATCTTCAAGTCTAAGGGTAAAATCCCAATTGCTTTCATCTTCACCTAAGGCGGAAATAATGAGAGATATCCACTCAATTTCCACTGCAGGATCAATATTCAATTCATCACCGGAGCGAACATCCCATTTTTCAATTCCAGCTTGTTTGACCACGGAGGTTAAGGAAAAATCTCCTGCACTGGCGTTAAGAGAGACCAAGACAGGGCTATCCGTATATAATGAATAATAAAAAGATTCATATAGATCAAGGGATTGGCTTGATTCAGATTCAATATCTCCTTTTTCAAACATTAAGTATTTTTTTATGGCAGGGCCGGATACAACTGTCAAATAACCTTCAGCTTCTTTATAAGCGTAAATGCCTGCATTCTCATGAGAACTCAAGATCCGATTTGCAATTCTCATGCGAGTATACGCTTCTTCAAAATTTGAATCTTGAGATTCTAAAACTTCATTAATGGCTGAAAAACTTCTATCGATAAAAACTTCGGCCATTTCTCTGGAGTTCACCCAACAATCTCGAATGGTTTCAGGGCCGCCGATATGCTCATCAATGTATTGAAAAAATATAAATGTCCCATACATATGGCTACTTTCTGTATCAATTGCTTTATCTGGATTTGAGAACCAAGATGGCATGTAACGATACAAATCGTTAATATCATTATAGAGTTCATCTTCGCTCCATACGGCGGTGGCTTCCATAAACCAGTATTGTTCCCAGCAATTATATCCAAATTGAATTGCGTGAAAAAATTCATGGACAGTTGTGACTTTGATATTCTCCATTTCTGTGTATTCACTAAATTGGGGTGCAGAGTATGAGTTCCGCATTTTGATATAACTCACACAGGATGGAAAACCAATATCATCAATTGTTGTATAAGTTACACCAAAATAATTGGAAGGTAGGTTTACAATAAAAATATCGTATTTATCATCATCATTATTTGGGTTTCCAGGTGGAGCGTCATAGCCTAACGTATCTCCAAAAAATTTCCAAACTTGTTCAAATACCTGACCCATAAGGATGACATAACCCAAACTATCAACCTTGTCTATGGATTCACTATCTAATGTATAATTAAATCTAAAATGATCTGTTTCGTAGGTTTCATTGAGAGTGGAAGGAGTTTGTGCAATAATGCTTGTTCCCTCATTTATTAAACCAATTTCACTGAGTTTAGATATTTCTTCCTGAGTGAGTTGGTCAATCCCATGTCGAACCAAATTTGAAATATGGAGAGTTGCATGAACCTTCCCCTCTCCAAAAAATAATTCATGATAGGATTCTCGGGTTGAAATTCCTTTTGAAAAAATCAAGGAATGAATTAGGATGAATAGCGAAGCCTTATTTATCCAATTCATCAAATTTGTCTTTAAATTTAATTCTGTGGTAAATACCCAATGCAATAAACACTATTGCCCAGACTATGGATAAGAATATGAGAGAATCAGTCATAAGTAAGATAAAATTTTATCCATTAAAAATGTAACGATTAACAACCCAACGCCTGCCTTTGTTTGTGTGTTCATACGATTGTCTGTATCCTGCATTAATCCTGTAAATGTGAGTCCGGCTCCAGTTAAATAAAACCAATTCCGTACTCCTTCTGGAAATGATCTTTTGTGCAAGTCTAAATTCATTTGCTTTATGGTCTCTAAACCAGCCAAATAGGTAGTGGAATAAAGTAAGGTGGCTTCAATAGCGTTCTCATCATTCCCAAGTGAAAAATCAAATTGTTCAATGGGTTCAATTATTTTTAATCCCAATTGAATTGACTCTGCTGATTCAATCACTTGGAACTCTTTTATGCCTTGGGGTAATTCCTGATTTGATAAAGATGTTGTATCTCCTGTGCTTTTGTAAAGCGTGATATAAAACCACCCGGAATTGGCCTGCCACCCTGTAATATTCGCAAAATCAAATGACGAATTAAAAACCATAGAAATAATAATTCCATTTTTTTTGGATTCAATTTGAATCGACTTTAATTCATTCGATTGCGCATAAAGTAGTCCAGTCATTAAGATTGAAATTGGAATGTGTTTTAAAATCTTGATATTTTAACCTAATAGTAACGATGATAAAATTAAGTTATTCTAACGAACAGATGAGGATGAAAAGACATTAAAAGAGTAATTAATTTATCCAGAGTTATTCAAGAAACGAAAAACAAGGGTTCAAAGGAGAATTACCCATTGTTCAGATTCAAGTGGTAGGGTAATTTTCCCGTCTATAATCTTCCAATAAATGTATATTAAAAAAATCATATTAAGTGCATTCCTTTCCGCACAAATATTAGTAGGCCAATCTGAAATGGAAGTTCAGGGTGCATTTGGTACGGTCACTATTGATGGTGAACTATGGAACCAGATATCACTTAGACCCGTCATTCCGTTTGGAAAACTTTCTATCGCATTGGATATTGTTTTTTATATAGATGAAGATGGTAACATTCATGATGACGAATGGGATTTCTCATCAGGAGAAAAAGTAAAAAATTCACTGATTGATAAGATCTATTTTATTAAATACGGGAATGCATGGGACGGGAATTATTTTAAAATTGGTGCATTAGATGATGTTACAATGGGGTATGGAATTCTCATCTCGGATTATACAAATACGTTATTATATCCACAGGTAAGAAAAGTGGGGATGGAATTTGTTGCTGAAACGATGGGACTCACTATTTTTGGATTCACCAATGATTTTAAAGAAAATATGGGTGTAAGTGGTTTACGTATTTCTGCGCCTACATTAAATAGTTTTACCAGTGGAATATCTTGGGCAGGTGATCGAAATCAATATCTGGGGCTTCGTGATTCTGATGGTGACGGTCGTCCAGATATTGTTGATGATTTTCCAGACGATGAATATTTCTGGTTGGATACCGATGGCGATGGACTTGCAGACAGTGATGAATTCGAATGGGATATTGATGGGGATGGAATCACAGATACATTAGGCGCACATATCCCTGGCTGGAATTTGGATACAGTTATTGTATTGGATCATGATATCCAAACAAAACCAGAACCCATAGATATTCATGAAGAGAAAGAGCAGATTCAATCCTTTGCCTTGGATATTGGATATACGCTATTAAGTGATGGACCCATTATATTAGATGCATATGCAGAATATGCAAGTTTGTTAGGGAGAACGAACAACCCAATAACGGGTGAGCGAGAAAATGTTGGATATGGGATTATTCCTTTAGGATTATCTGCCCAATTTGGTCCGGCCACATTCAATTTCGAATTTCGGATGGTGCCCGCTGGAAATTTTGAGTTCGGTTATTTTGATCGAGCCTATGAAGTAGAACGAGCTACATTTCAAAGTAATTCATTGAATCAGGGAACGATTGTAACAAAATCAAGCAAGCTAGGAATGTTTGGAAAACAGAATGGGTTTTATTCGTCTTTAGATATTAGCATTGGGAGTCTTTTTGATGCAGGATTATCCTATCAAAATTTAAAAGGTGATCAGTACAACTCATCAATAAATGCTTTTGAAAACGCCACCAACCAAAGTTTTATGGCAATGTTAGAATTACAAAACTCTATGAGCAGGATTAATAATGCATCTTGGTTTTACCAACAAAGGAATGTACCCAATCCATTTGATTTTGAATATTCTGAATCAACCATTATTGGATATGATGTAGGGATAAGTCTTGGCAATGGTATGGTTTTGACTTACATGTTCAGAAAAACTTTTCAAGATATGAATGGTGATGGAGATGTACTGGATGATAATGAAATGATTAATATGACAAGTATTGAAACAAGTTTTTCATTTTAATTTTATCTGGAAGAGCAAAAGTTAATCAAATGATATTTAAGGATAATTTACCAGCCATGATAAACTTTAGTGGTAAAAAATGAAGTCAGGAGAGATTAGAAGTTCCTTTATCGAATATTTCGAAGCGAAAGATCATCAATTCGTTAGAAGTTCTCCTGTTGTGCCTAATGATGATCCAACTTTATTATTTACGAATGCCGGGATGAATCAATTCAAGCCAATATTTTTGGACCAAACTATTCCAGAAAATTCTCGAGCAGTTAATAGCCAAAAGTGTATTCGTGTTTCCGGGAAACATAATGATCTTGAAGAAGTGGGTGTGGATACGTTTCATCATACATTCTTTGAAATGTTGGGTAATTGGTCTTTTGGGGATTATTATAAGAAAGAAGCGATTCAATGGGCATGGGAGCTTTTTACAGATGTGTGGGGATTAGATAAGGACAGGCTCTGGGCTACCGTTTATGAAGATGATGATGAAGCTTTCAATCTTTGGACAGAGGTAACAGATATTTCTCCCAATCGAGTTCTTAGATGCGGGAAAAAAGATAATTTCTGGGAAATGGGTGAAACAGGTCCTTGCGGACCCTGTTCAGAAATTCATTATTATGTAGGGGATGAACCAGAGAATCAAAAAGCCTCTGGCGTGAATGTATCCCATGAGTATTGGGAATTATGGAATCTGGTCTTTATTCAAAATAATCGGAAAGAAGATGGGACTATTGAAGATCTACCGGCAAAACACGTGGACACGGGTGCAGGACTCGAAAGAATCGTAGCTGTACTTCAAGGTAAAAATAGCAATTATGATACGGACTTGTTTTTGCCCATCATTAAAAAAATAGAGTCTATTTCTGGGAAAGATTACTTAGACGACCCAATTCCATTTAGGGTCATTGCTGATCATATCCGAATGTTGTGTTTCTCAATAGCCGATGGTGGTTTACCGTCCAATGACGGAAGAGGATATGTAATTAGACGAATTCTTCGCCGCGCCGCGCGATTTGGCCGAACAATTGGGTTAACGGATCCATTTTTATTTGATCTTGTTCAAACGGTTGGAGAAATCATGGGAGAAACCTTTTCGGAAGTTCTTAAAATCCAACCCCATATTGAAAAAGTGATTCAAGCAGAAGAAACATCTTTTAATCAAACTTTAGATAGGGGAATTAACCATTTTGATAAAATGATTGATACGCTTGATGGAAAAGAGATTAGTGGGAGCGATGCTTTTAAACTTTATGATACCTATGGATTCCCATTAGACCTAACTCAACTTATGGCTCGTGAACGAGAATTAACCGTCGATGAAAAAGGATTTAATGTGGCTATGGCGGAACAGAAAAAGAAAGCAAAAGAAGCAGGAAAGTTCAAGGTAGGAACCACTACAACAGAATGGGTGATTGTTTCCAAAGGAAAAGATTCTGATTTCCTGGGATATGAATCCTTAGAATCAGAATCAAAAATTCGTCGGTATGTAATTCAAGATGATCAAATTCTGGTCGTTTTGGATCAAACACCATTTTATGCCGAATCCGGCGGACAGGTCGGTGATATAGGCACCATTTCGGGCGATGGGATAGATCTTAAGGTTTTGGATGTAAAAAAGGAAAATAATTCTTTTATTCACATTTGCACTGGCGCTATAGATAAAACAGGAACTGCCACTTGTCAGGTGGATGGACCTCGCCGACAATCTACTATGAACAATCATACCGCCGCACATCTGTTTTACAAGGCAATTAAAACTATTTTGGGAGATCATGTGAATCAGGCTGGTTCATTCGTCCATCCGGATTATTTTAGATTTGACATTACTCATTTTGAAAAAATCACTTCCGATCAAATAAGGGGAATTGAATTAAAGGTTAACGAGCAGATTTTACTAAATACAAAATTAGATGTTACAATTAAAAGTTATGATGATGCGAAAACATCGGGTGCTGAAGCTTTATTTGGAGAGAAATATGGCGATCTGGTCCGTGTGGTTCGGGTTGGCGATTATTCATTGGAACTCTGTGGCGGTACCCATGTGAAACGGACTGGTGATATAGGATCTTTCAAGATAACCGAAGAATCATCCTTATCCTCCGGTGTTAGGAGAATTGTTGCTGTCACGGGACAAAAAGCCGTTGAAGAAATGCAATCAAATGCATCTGTACTGCAAGCATTACAGCAAATATTAACGATTCCACGTTCGGGTATTAAAGAGCGAGTTAGCGGACTAATTAAAGAAAAGAAAAAACTTGAAAAACAACTCAAGCAAAAATCTGTAAATAAATCACTAGATATTGATTTAATGGATGACTCTGTGATTGTAGATGGTTTCCAATTGATAGTTAAAAAAATATCTTTGAATTCTTTAGATGAATTGAAAGAATTGGGGGATCAATTATTTAATAAAATTTCCAAAGGTATTGGTGTGTTATTTATGGTAGGTAAAGAAAAACCCTCTGCGGTTGTTGTTGTATCAAAAGACTTGAATAATACTGGAATTATTGCGGGTGCCTTGGCGAATGAAATTGGTGGATTTATGGGCGGTGGCGGTGGCGGTAAACCTCATTTAGCAACAGCAGGTGGGAAAAATAATGATGATATTGACAGTGCTATGGAACAGACAATGACATATCTCACAAAAATATTAAAGGGATAGTAAATATGCAGTATGATTGTATTGAGAATGACTATTTTATTTATATAGAAAAAAATGAAAAAGTTATGAATACCCTAACTCAATTTTGTAATGAAAAGGGAATACAGAATGCCAAAATCTCAGGAATTGGTGCGGTGAGAAATACAGAGCTTGGTGCTTTTGATACAACGGCAAAAGAATATATCCGGAAGCCTTTCGATGGTGTTTGGGAATTAATAAGTTTTGAAGGAAATGTTACACTGAAAGATGGAGCACCATTTGTCCACGCTCATGTCGTTTTATCTGATCATAACATGCAAACAATTGGTGGCCATTTATTTGAAACCACCGTTGCGGCAGTTGGTGAGTTTTTCCTTAAAAAATTTGATGGCGTCGCATTTCGTAAACTTGATGATGATGTGGGATTACCCTGCATTTGTTTAGAAAACAGGTTTGATAAATTATGAAAAAAATAATACACACACCCTATGCCCCCGCTGCAATTGGTACCTATAATCAAGCTGTAGAATCTAAAGGATTCCTATATACGGCTGGCCAAATTGGTATTGTTCCGGGAACGGGAAAATTGATAGAAGGGGGCGTTAAAGCTGAAACTTTCCGTGCTTTGCAGAATATAGATGCAATTTTAAAAGCAGCTGGGATTGATAAATCTCATATTGTTAAGCTTACTGTTTTTATCACAGATTTAAGGGGGTTTAATTACGTAAATGAATCTTTTAAAGCATTTTTTGGTGGGGTAGATTATCCTGCAAGGTCAACTGTAGAAGTGTCTGGATTACCCTTGGGCGCGAGAGTTGAGATTGAATGCATTGCTTTTGTGTAGGTGTATGAAATTCCGAAATATATTCATATTAATTTTGATCACTGGGTTTATCTTGGGCCAAAATAATAAATCTTGTAAGGCGAAAAAAACCAAAGTTGCTTTTTATTATTCATTGATTCCGGGACTGGGTCAGATCTATAATGGAAAATGGATTAAGTCAGCTATGTTTATCGGGCTCGAAATTGCATCAATTGATGCTTGGTCAAAAAACAAGTCTATATATAATAAGTTTGAAAATGGAGATTATCCATTAAGAAAAAACCGATATCTTGAAAAAAGAAATAAGTATGCTTGGTGGATTGGATTTATATACGTGTATGCAATGATAGATGCGATAGTTGACGCACATTTGTATCCATTTGACTCTATCATGGAAAGTCCAATTGAATCTGAAAAAAAGAGAATAAATAAACATGAAGACTAGAGAACAATGGGGTTCTAAACTTGGATTTATTTTAGCAGCATCCGGATCTGCTGTTGGCTTGGGTAATATTTGGAAATTCCCGCATATGGCAGGTGAAAACGGCGGTGGGGCCTTTACCATCGTTTATTTGATTTGTATACTCATTGTGGGGCTTCCAATCGTAATTGCAGAATTTGTTATAGGTCGAAAAACACAATTGAGTCCTGTTGGTGCTTTTGAAACGGTTGCACCAAAATCAAATTGGAAATGGGTTGGAATGTTGGGTGTTGCTTCCGCATTTGTGATCCTTTCATTCTATGGTGTAGTCGGAGGATGGACACTGAAATATACTCTTATTTCAATACTAGGAGGATTCAATGAATTGGCTGGTGACGCCAAAGTTTCAGGCGCCCTTTTTGACTCATTCATTACCGGAGCTTTTGCACCCATACTTTGGCAGGTCTTATTCATGGGACTCACCATCTTTGTTATTATTCAGGGTGTTAAAGGTGGAATTGAAAAGTGGAGTACTATAATGATGCCAGCCATATTTGTTATTCTAATTATCCTTATGGTTCGAGGTCTTACGCTTCCCAATGGAACAAAAGCGCTGGAATTTTTATTTCTTCCGAAATTTGATGATTTAACCGCATCTAGTATTGTATTAGCATTGGGACATTCATTTTTTACATTGAGTTTGGGGATGGGGACCATGATAACCTATGGTAGCTATTTAAGAAAAGATCAAAACCTTTTATCATCAGCATTATGGATTATCTTTTTAGATACATTAATTGCCATGATGGCTGGTGTGGCTATTTTCGCAACCGTATTTGCCATGGGTGCTAATCCTGGTGAAGGTCCAGGTCTTATTTTTGTTGTTTTACCTACAATTTTTCCAAAAATTGCTGGGGGTGCTATTTGGGGAACACTATTCTTCTTCCTTTTATTTATGGCAGCATTAACATCGGCAATTTCCATCTTAGAAGTTATTACAGCTTATTTCATAGATGAAAAAGGATGGAGCCGAAAAAAGGCGACGATCATTTTCGGATCGGTCGTTACAGTTGTTGGTGCTTTTTGTTCACTCTCCATGGGGGCATTTAATCTTACAGCTTTTACAGGAATGAGCTTTTTTGATGTGATGGATAAATTATCAGCAAAATATATGCTTCCGATTGGGGGGATGCTCACAGGCGTATTTGTCTTATATCGATGGGGTATTCCGAATTTTATTGCTGAAATGGTTGTCGGGATGGATAATCCTAATGTGAGCCCTGTATTAGTTCGGATTTTATTCGCTATTTCTGCTACTGTTGTCGGTTTTATTATTTTAAATGAAATAATTGCAACGTTAACCGGTTTCCCAATCGTTGGATAGTCTATGATTATAGAACGAATATTTCCACCTCAATCTGTCAGATATAATAAATGGCATAAATCGTTTTCACGATTGGGTGAATTCTTAGATGCTAAAGGGTTGATTCAACTATTCGCTATTTGGACATTAACGGTATCTGGAATTGTTTTGCAAATGGGTACAACAGATCGATTTGTATATTGGGATTGGAATGGATGGCTCGTTGGAATTATTAAACTTGCGTTTGTGACAGGTTTATTCTTTTTGGTGTTTAAACCTAAGGAATTGTGGGTTGCAGGTAAAAAACGTTTAAATAATAATGAATTAGTTACCCACACATTGATAGCAGTTCTATTTTTATTGATTGGGTGGATTAGTTCAGATAGTTCATTGGGTGGTTTGCTTCAAATATTTCCGTATTCACTTTCTTTCTTAGGTTTGTTACTTATTTACCAATTTGTGATTGAATTTGATGTAACAAAAGGAGAGTGGTTTAACGTTCAATGGGATAAAAAGATCTTCTTTTTACTTAGATCGACTCTTCTCATTTTTATATCAGTATTATTGGGATTCTATTTTAATGATCCAATCATTAGTACTGCGAGTATGGTTGCTATTCCTTTTCCACTTATTGCTCTAATTTGGCCTAGCCACGTTCGCCATTTACAACGTGCCCGGTTTTATCCGTTATTTATATTTGCCATGTTCGTTTGTGTCCGTGCCCCATGGTTTTTAATCCCTTTAGCAGGACTTTTTTATACTTTTAGAACGGTAAATTATTTCAGATATGGAATAGTGTATCCTTCTTTTGGCGTTAATCTTCCTGAAAATATTTAATAAATGATTGATGTTATAATTGTTGGGGCCGGCCCTGCTGGTGCGACGGCTGCATTATATGCACAAAAATTAAATCTTAATTGTATTTTGCTAGATAAAGCGGTGTTTCCCAGAGATAAGATTTGTGGGGATGCATTATCGGGGAAAAGTGTTCGAATCATGCGTGAGCTAGGCCTCTTAGATGATGTAGAAAAATTAGAAGGCTCTGAGATCAATCGTATAACATTTGGAAGTCCGAACAATAAACAATTTGATATTCATCTGAAAGGAACAAAGAATAAAAACCATATTACAAAAGGGTTTGTGATTCCCCGGAAGATCTTTGACAATTATATGTTTGATAAAGCGGCTTCAGTGACGGAAACCCGTCAAGGATTCACCGTTCAGGATCTGATTCTAGAAAATGATCACGTTGTCGGTATCGTTGGCAAAAACAAAAATGGAAATGTAGAAGAATTTCGTGCTCCAATAGTAATGGGTTGCGATGGGTCAAATTCTATTATTGCAAGAAAATTGGGTCTCTATGAAATGGATATGGAAAATACTTCGGTGGCTGTTCGTTGTTATTATGAAGGGGTAAAAGATCTTACTGACCAGATAGAAATCCATTATGTGAAAGAAGTAAATCCCGGTTATTTCTGGCTTTTTCCTGCTGGTGAAGGACGTGCAAATATTGGTATCGGATTGAGTAAAAGTGATATGAAAAAGGAAAAACGAACTTTAAGACAAATCATGGATGAAGTGACTCAGTCTGATTATTTTAAAGAACGATTCGCTGATGCTAAACAATTAGAAAGACCTGTTGGGTGGAATTTACCTCTTGGGAGTTCCCACAGAAAAAACTATGGCAATGGTTTTATGCTTTTGGGGGATGCTGCAGGCCTCGTTGATCCATTTACAGGAGAAGGTATTGGCAATGCAATGGTCTCAGGTCAATATGCTATGGAAGTTGCTGCTAAATCAAAATTATCAGGTGATTATTCAAAACATGCATTCGCTGAATATGACGAATTACTTTGGGGAGAAGTAGGGAAAGAGTTAAGAACGAGTACAAAACTACAAAGCCTTGCGAGATCAAAATTTTTACTTAATTTTGTTATCAATCGTGCTGCACGAAATGAAGAAGTACAAAATATTATTTCCGGTATGCTATCCAATGAAATTCCAAAAGATGAACTGAATGGCCCATTGTTTTATCTAAAAATACTCTTTTCTTAATTGGAGAAAATTTTGGACAGAAAAGAATTACTTAAAATATTTAATTTATCCCGATTTACAGCATTTGATTTTGAAACCACAGGTTTAGATCCAAATAATGATCGAATCATTGAAATTGCTGCAATTCGATTTGAAGATGGAATCATAACTGATCGCTATGTAGAATTAATAAATCCGGAACGACCTATCTCCACCATGATTACCGAAATTACAGGAATTTCCAATGCCATGGTTCAAAGGGCACCAACGGAAGAATCTATTATCGATGATTTTCTCCATTTTCTTGGTGATGATCCACTTGTTGCACACAATATTCATTTTGATGAAAAATTCCTGAATCAAATGTGCACGCGGTTAGGGCGAAGTGAAGGTGACCATAGAAAATATGATACTTTACAATTGTCTCGTAGTATGTTTTTTGAACAACCTGTTTTTAATCTGGGGGCATTATCTGAATATTTTGGTCTGTCTGCTAAAGGCGCTCACCGTGCTGAAAAGGATGCCGAAAATACGGGTTTAATTTTTCTTGAAATGTTGGATGAATTAGCCACATATCCATTGGAAATAATATCAAAAGTTATTGCATTTGTTAAAGGCACTGATATTCCAAACCAGCAGTTATATATTGATCTCGGAAATGAATTGACACGTAGAGGAGACCTTAAAACTGGATTAATTAATAAATCAGAACGTCAAAATTTTAAATGGAATACATTTAAATGTGACGGCTCTAAAAATATTAACCAATTATCAGCAGAAGATGTGTTTGGTCCCGAAGGTCTTCTGAAAAATGTACACCCAAATTTTGAGAGTCGACCCAATCAATCAAAATATGCATCACTCTCAGAAGAATTATTAACAGGTGAAAAAGGTGTGGGCGTTGTAGAAGCTGGGACTGGATTGGGAAAATCTATAGCATATCTTTTCGGTGCATTTAAAAATTCCATCAATATAGAAGAAGAAGGGCCAACAGTTATTGCTTGCCATACTAAACATCTTCAAGATCAGTTATTTTATAAAGATCTTCCTCAGTTAGCCGAAACATTAGATGTCTCTATTAAGGCAGTCATGATGAAAGGTCGGAATAATTATATTTGTAAAACAAGACTTGATTGGCTTATATCAGATTCGAAAACTCTGGACTCTTTAGATGTTGAAGCATTGATTCCTATTTTATTTTGGATGAATTGGACAAAAACAGGTGATTTATCGGAATGTTCGGGGTTTTTTAATGCTCGAAGAACATGGTTAAAATCAACATTTTGTAGTGAACCCGGATTTTGTACCGGTGAAGTGTGTAATCGGCATAATGGATGTTATTATGGAAGATTGAAAAAAGCCATTTTTCAGGCACATATCATTGTAGTAAATCATTCTCTTTTAATGACGGATGTAGCACAACCTGGGTTTTTACCAACGTTTAATTCTGTTATTGTTGATGAGGCGCATAATCTTGTCAAATCGGCTTATGATCAATTCAAGACCGATTGGAGTGAGCAAGGTACATCTTATTTACTTCAATCTGTTGATCCATCTTACCCAAGGTCTGCACGGTGGAATAATATTATTCACCGGATCAGTGAAATGGAGCCTAGCGTTGGAAAATTGAGAGATGATTTAAAAGAGGGAGTTAAGCAAGCTCAAAAAAGTTTAAAAGAATTTATGATGGCTTTAGCTGATGACAATCATAACAGGTTTACACCGTCTAAAGCTTATCAGGATAAACCAATTCTAGGTCAATTAGAAAAGGTTTATGCTGCAGTTAATCTTGATATCTATGCTATGAAACAAAGTCTAGAAGTTGTTTTTAGAATATTAGAGAGACTTCGGAAGGCTGTTTTAGAATTAGATCCCACTCGAATGGATTTTCCGGTTCTCCATTCTGTGTTAGATCGCGGAGTAGAAACCATCAGTGGTTTAATGACATCTTTAATCAGGTTAACTGAAAACCAAGATCATGATTGGGTTTATTGGATGGAAGGTGAATATCGGAATCCTAATACATCTAGAGAACAATTAATCCTATCGCTTCATGCTTCATTAATTGATGTCGCTGAAACGTTAAACGGAAAATTCTTTAAACGGTTCGATCATTGTTTTTTAACATCCGCAACTTTAAAGGTAAATAATTCTTTTGACTATTTTTTACGACGGGTTGGTCTGGATGATTTTGACAAAATTAAAACGAAAGAATTTCTAAGCCCATTTCTTTATAATGAGCAAGTTATGTATCATCAATATGGTGGTGCCAGAGAAATGTCAAATGATCCATCCATGATTGGAGACTTAGTATATCATTTACATAAAAGTATTGGGAAAAGGATTATGGTCCTATTTACTTCAAGGAAATCTTTAACAGATACAGCCAATTATATCAAAGGAAAACCTGGAGGTAGGGATTTACCTTTATTCGCCCAAGTTCGTGGTGCTTCCCGTCCTGGAATTATTAAAGGAATGCACCAAAACCCGAATGGAATCCTATTTGGGACCAATAGCTTCTGGGAGGGTGTTGATTTCCCGGGGGATCTATTGGAAATCTTAATATTAGTCAAACTTCCTTTCGATGTACCCTCCGAGCCTTTGATAAAATCTTATTCTGAATTTTTAAGTCGGCAGGGCGCTAATAGTTTTATGGAATATACTGTACCTGAATGTGCAATCCGATTCCGACAGGGGTTTGGCAGGTTAATAAGAACCACTTATGATGAAGGTAAATTTATTTGCCTCGATAATAGGATTGTTACAAAGCGATATGGTGAAATATTTGCACGATCATTACCTGTTGAAATGATCCCTTTTTCTGAAGTGGATTCTATTCGGTAAGAATGTCTGACCATTAATTGGGAAGTGAAATGTATTCTGCAATGTACATTCAATTGAGTTACTTTTAATTCATGAAAACAACTCGAACATTATTTGGATTAAAATGATACAAAATCATAAATTAACCAATGGAAACCCTACGTATTTCAACTCGATCCTTTACCTACAAGGATTTTGCCCCACTTTTTAAGAGTAATGTTCGCGTCTCACTAACGAAAGATTCGCTGAATAATATCGAACGTTCCCATAAGCGACTCCTTGCTAAAATAGAAAGTGGTGAAACGATTTATGGAGTTAATACTGGCTTTGGAAATCTGAGTCAGATTAGAATAGATCCAAAGGATCAAAAACAATTACAACTCAATTTAGTTCGAAGCCATGCATCTGGGGTGGGCAATCCGCTTGAGCCGGGATTAGTTCGATCCATTTTAATTTTAAAATTATTAACCTATACAAAAGGATACAGCGGTATTCGGCCTGTCGTTGTTGAAAAGATTGTCCAATTTTTAAATAAAGATATTCTCCCCGTCATTCCTGAAAAAGGTTCTGTAGGTGCCAGTGGCGACCTTGCTCCGTTGGGTCATATGGCTCTTGCATTAATCGGTGAAGGTAGCGTTTTTTATCAAGGGAAGAAAATGATGACTAAAACTGCGTTATCAATAGCTCGAGTTAAACCCTTGGTTTTAAAACAGAAAGAAGGATTGAGTCTCATTAATGGAACACAAGTGTCTACGGCAATCGGGATTAAAGGATTATTAGAAGGTGATAATTTATTAAAAACTGCGGATATTGCAGGTGCACTATCTGTCGAGAATAGTTTTGCAAGCCGAAAGGTATTTCGTAAAGATATTCATGAAACTAAAATGCATCCAGGGCAACAATTAGTTGCTCGGAATGTGTATAAACTCTTAAATGGTAGTAAAATCGTTCAATCGCATTCTAATTGCGGGATAGTTCAGGATCCATATAGTTTTCGATGTATCCCACACATTCATGGCGCAGTAAGGGATACATTCGTAAATGCAGCATCTATGATAAATAATGAAATTAATAGTGTTAGTGATAATCCATTAGTTTTAGAAAATGGTGATATTGTGAGTTCCGGACATTTCCATGCAGAGCATGTGGCTCAAGCGATGGATTTCCTTGCTATTGGATTTTCAGAGTTAGGTGCTATTTCCGAAAGGCGGTCTCATTATTTTATGAAAGGTGTAAAATCGAAATTTGAACCATTTGTAACTAAAAACCCTGGTGTTGAATCGGGATATATGATAGCGCACGTAACTGCATCTTCGTTGGCATCTGAAAATAAAACCTTAGCACACCCAGCAAGTGTAGATTCATTATCAACGTCGGGTGGTCAGGAGGATTTGGTAAGTATGGCGCCGTGGGCAGGAATGAAACTTTTACAAATTCAACAAAATGTAAGATATATAATTGCAGTGGAACTAATTATTGCTGGTGCGGCAAATAATATTGCATCTGAAAAAATAAGATCTGGTAAAGGAACTGGGATTGTATTAAAAATTTTATCATCAACCTGTAATTATGAAAATGGCGATCGAATTTTATCTGGAGAAATAGAATCGATTGCAAAAGTGATTAAGAATGGTGAACTCGTAAACGCTGTAACAAAACAAAATTTTATGGAGTAAATGTGAAAAATCGTCCCCCTTTTAATCTTGCTTTAACTTTTGATGATGTTCTTTTGGTGCCTCAGGCATCGTCTATATTGCCACGAGATGTAGAACTTATCACTCGACTCACTAAAAATATCTCATTGAATATTCCGATCCTGAGCGCGGCTATGGATACCGTAACTGAGAGCGGAATGGCTATTTCCCTTGCTAGATCAGGAGGAATGGGCATCATCCATAAAAACTTATCCATTGAAAACCAGGCAAATATGGTGGATCGAGTTAAAAGATCTGAAAGCGGGATGATCTTGAATCCAATTACCGTAAATGTTTCCGATACGATAGCAGGAGCAAAGAAAATAATGGCTGATTATAAAATCAGTGGACTCCCTGTTGTAGATAGGGATCGTTTGGTCGGTATTATCACCAATCGAGATATTCGATTTGAAACAGATAACTCATTAGCAGTATCTGTTAGAATGACCTCAGAAAATTTAGTCACTGTCCCAATTGGAACATCTCTAGAAAAAGCAAAAATAATACTTCAAAAGCATCGAATTGAAAAATTACTTGTTATTGATTCTGATGGAAACCTATCGGGACTGATTACTGTGAAAGATATTCAAAAGAAAGAAGATTTTCCTGATGCTTGTAAAGATGGAAATGGAAGGTTAAGGGTCGGCGCTGCAATTGGTGTTTCTGGTGATGCACTTGATCGTGCAGGTGCCCTCGCAGATGTAGAAGTGGATGCGATTGTAATTGACACAGCTCATGGGCATTCAAAAGGTGTTTTAAACTCAATTTCTAATATTAAAAGCACCTTTAGTAATCTTGAAGTCATTGCAGGGAATGTTGCGACTGGGGACGGTGCAAAAGCTTTAATTGATGCAGGCGTAGATTGTGTAAAAGTTGGAATTGGCGCAGGTGCCAGTTGTACCACTCGGGTGATTGCTGGTGTAGGTGTACCTCAACTGACTGCCATCATGGATGCTGTGGATGCCACTCGTAAATTGGGTATACCCGTCATTGCGGATGGAGGACTACGTTATAGTGGAGATATTGCAAAAGCATTGGCAGCGGGAGCAGATTCCGTCATGTTAGGTAGTATGCTGGCTGGTATGGATGAAAGTCCTGGTGAATCAATTCTATATGAAGGACGTCAATATAAATCCTATCGTGGAATGGGATCTATGGGTGCAATGCAAAAAGGAAGTGGAGATCGATATTTTCAGGAAGGTGCTGAAGCAACAAAACTCGTCCCTGAAGGGATTGAGGGAATGGTCCCCTATCGAGGGACTGTTAGTAATA
>Ga0208879_1001362_pt1 | contig 23230 bp, 26 predicted proteins | sample Knorr_S15_td_Bot_FD_185605 | JGI IMG/M metagenome (GOLD analysis project Ga0208879, IMG submission 185605) | Marine microbial communities from Southern Atlantic Ocean transect - Knorr_S15_td_Bottom_ad_5009_LV_A (SPAdes) (version 2) | ecosystem: Environmental > Aquatic > Marine > Oceanic | place...
CACCGCACAAGCACCATACTGGCCGGCTAACAGCATACGATCACGAAATGCTGTGACCTCGGCCCACGGGTCAAAACACTGATCGCGCAGTTCGATGTGCATGGAATTTCCTTTTAGCCGCCGGTCACAGGCGGAAAGAAAGCCACCTCATCACCGTCTGTCACAGTGTGATCCAGGCTCGCGTAATTATGGTTGATCGCAACGAGCACTTCCTCATCGAGCGGCTGCCGGCTGATCGCCTGCCAGACATCACGGACATCATTGACAGAATCAGCGGGAATTTCGGTCCGCGCAACACCAATGCGTTCGCGCAGGCTGGCAAAAAACCGAACATTGATCGTCATACTAAGGTGATAACCTCTGCATACGGTGTTCAGAGAAGGCAAACTATAATAGGCTGTCAACGACAAGGCCACAACAGGTATCGGGAGCAATGACGGCGATCCAACGTGAATTCATACCGGTGAACATTGCCGTATTGACGGTCTCGGATTCAAGGACTGAAGCCGACGATAAGTCCGGCAAGCTTTTGGTGTCGCGCCTCAATGACGCGGGTCACCAGTTGTTCGAGAAGACCATTGTCAAAGACAACATCTTTGCGGTGCGGGCAGTGGTCTCAAACTGGATTGCCGAACCTGACGCTCAGGTTGTTGTCACCACAGGGGGTACTGGTGTGACCGGATTTGACGGCACCCCGGAAGCCGTGTGTCCACTGCTCGAAAAAACGCTGGACGGATTTGGTGAAGTCTTTCGCATGATCTCCTACGAGGAGATCGGCACATCAACGTTGCAATCACGGGCCGTCGCAGGGGTCGCCAATGGCACCTATGTTTTCTGTCTGCCCGGGTCTTCCGGCGCCTGTGCTACGGCGTGGGACAAGCTTTTGGTACACCAGCTGGATTACCGAACCCGACCGTGTAATCTGGTCGAACTGATGCCCAGATTGCTGGAACACCGACAGGCTTGACCGATTCCCCGTTTGCTTAATGTACCGTCACGCTTGAAATTGGTTCAGGTGGTAGTTCTGGTTCTAGCGGTTCTATACCCATCTGTTCACAAGCATAGTTGACCCCGGCTAGACTTTCCGAAGAGCAGTGGAAGACAGCGAGGATCAACCGATGAATGAAAACGCGTTGTGTCCTGGACTCGGCGATTACCTCATAGCCCAAGCCAGAAACAACCACTGGAGCAATCATCGCCTGCATTCGGCATGTTTGCGACTGCCTGCCTCGGAGTACTACGCGAACCGCCCGAGCTTTTTCGGCTCCATACACATCCACCTGGATCACATCGTCTTCGTAGATTGGCTCTACTTAGAGCGCTTAACTGGAGAGCAGTACCTGCCCGCCGACGTTGGGGACGAATTGCACAACGAACTCGCGCCACTAGTGGAAGATCAGGTGACAGCCGATAGAGCGCTGATCGAGTACTGCGACGCCGCGACGCCCGAAATCCTTGCCTCAGAGGTGTCGTTCAAGCTTTTGGACGGTACACAGTACACGGAGGCTGTCTGGACCGTGCTTGCGCATCTGTTCACGCACCAGATTCATCATCGTGGTCAGGTGCACGATATGCTCTCGGCAACATCAGTGGCGCCGCCGCAGCTTGACGAGTTTTTCCTCAGCTCCGATTTGCCGCTTCGTGAGGCCGAGTTAAAGGCACTGAACCTACCCATTGAGTAACGTGACCAGTGATACTGGCAACTTCTATGACATTGAATCCACTCTCAAATAATCGTGATGTAGCCTCATGCCGTAAATCGTGGAACCGCAGACCATCAATACCGCAGTCATCGTTCAGTTTTGTAAAACGATTCCATTCTGTCCATCTATTCACACAAAAAATTGGTCTATCAGCCAGCTGGACTACCTTCCCTGGCGCTCTCAGTTGCTCTGTAAGCGCATTTAACGCTCTTTTGGACAAATGAAAAGATGGTGCGAGGTGTATCCGTCTTAGTCTGAGGAATAAGGAGCGTCTGATCTTTGAAATTAATATCGTGCTTCCTGATGTTATAGATTTCCCCCTGCCGCATAGCCGTTTCTATAGCTACAATAAATTGACGTTTTAAACATGGTGGAGCGTGACGTAAAAAAACCGCTTTGCAAAGTCACGGCTGGTAAAGGTCTTGGTTACTGGCGCATAACCCTTGCGTCTGACATTAGCCTGATAACGGCCCTCGCGTACTCTGATATAACCCATGATTCAGTCTCCATGTACGTACAATATTCAGCTATGGCGTCATTGATGGGCAAAAAAGACTTGGAAAAACGCCTGTGCTACGGCGTGGGACAAGCTTTTGGTACACCAGCCGGATTACCGAACCCGACTGTGTAATCCGGCATCGGCTATCTGCACCATCTCTGGAGTATGCTTGTTGACTGAACACATATCGACATCAGGTGCCATCCGCTCCATGTTGATGACCAGTTGAAATTTCAATCAGGGTGCAATACGACCGTACAGTGATCTACGAGGTATTGTCACGTCGCCAACAGACGGTTTGTATGGCGAACTGACATCCTCAGGTGGCGCTGTGATCTCCGAAGTGGAAGTGGGGGTGTTCCGGCGACAGCGGTGGTTTGCCCAGTAGATAATCTGCTGCACGCTCGGCGATCATCTGGGTAGGCGCGTTTAGATTCCCGCTGACTATGCTCGGCATCACCGAAGCATCCACCACGCGCAGACCGTCTATACCGTGCACCCGCAACTCGGAATCGACAACTGCCTGATCATCACTACCCATCTTGCAGGTGCCACAGGGATGGTAGTCGGTGTCGGCGGTAGCACGCACGTAGTCCGCAAGCTCCCGATCTGAGGTGACCTCCGGTGCCGGGGTTATTCGTTTGCCCCGAAATCCATCGAACGCCGGTTGTGTCAGGATGTCCTGCATCACCTTCAAGGCTTCGATCAGTTCCTTGAGATCCTGTGGATGACTGAGATAATTGAAATGTGCTGCAGGCCTGTCACGTGGGTCAGCGGAATGGAGTTTTACTTGCCCACGGCTGAGTGGTCGCAACTGGTCGCAATTGAGCTGATATCCGGGGTATAACAGGAGTTTACGGTCGGCCCACTCACTGTATACGGGTGTGAAGTGGTATTGGAGGTTCGGATGTGCGGCATCAGTATTGCCGTAGACCATGCCGCCCATTTCCCAGATATTGGAGGCACCAATACCTGAGCGTGTCAGCAGCCACTGTACACCGACCCGCAGCTTTGACAGCGGCTGAGTTAAATGATGCAGGGTGACCGGTTGGGTGCACTCGAAACCTGTAATGATGGTCAGGTGATCCTGCAGGTTTTGTCCCACGCCAGGCAAATCTAACTCGGAGCGAATATTCATGGACTTCAGATAGTCAGTAGGCCCGATACCGGACAACATCAATAGTTGCGGTGTTTTGATCGCCCCACAGCAGACAATCACTGCTTTGGCGGCCCGCAGCTCACGAGTGTTACCGCGTGAAACGTATTCCACGCCGACAGCTCGTTTGTTCTCGATAAGAATGCGATTGACCAGTGTACCTGTCTCGAGACTCAAATTTGGCCGCGTCAGTGCAGGCTTGAGATGGGCAACCGCGGCACTGCTGCGGCGCCCGTTTTTGGTGGTACTGTCTAGCCGGGCGATCCCTTCTGGCTTGTAGCCGTTCAGGTCCTCGGAAGTACCCTGGCCAGACTGTTGGCCAGCTTCCCATAACGCATCAAACAGCGGGTTCTCGAGATGACCCCGGGTCACTCCAAGGGGGCCATGGCCGCCGCGCCATTCGTTTTCTCCACGATCTGAAGATTCACAGCGCTTGAAGTAGGGAAGACACTGCGCATAGCGCCAGGCTTTCAGACCAGGGGTTTGTGCCCAGCGGTCGTAGTCCAGCGGATGGCCGCGCATGTATACCATCGAATTGATCGACGACGATCCGCCAATGACCTTTCCTCTTGGCAGCTGAATCTTTCGCCCGTCACACTCTGGCTCTGATTCGCTGTTGTAGTTCCAGTTGATACTCGGATCTTTATAAACGTTATAGACCCCGGCGGGTATGTGAATCATCAGTTTATGATCCATCGGCCCGGCTTCAAGCACGTGAACATCCAATGCCGGGTCTTCTGAAAGGCGGTTGGCGAGTACGCAACCTGCAGAGCCCGCACCCAGAATGATGTAATCAAACAGCTTGTCTTCTGCCAATCTGATCTGCTCCTGGGCGGGTTTAGCGCAAGGGTTGAAGCTTATCGCAGAAATGAATCGAGTTTTTCAGCGATGAGTTGCGGGGCCTCCACCAGAACACTGTGTCGCAGACCGGGCAGGATCTCGAGCTGTGAGGCGGGAATTTTTTCATGCATCAAACGGGCCATGCGAACATTTGAACCGGGGTCATATTCACCGGTCATAACTAGAGTTTCACATTGAATCTGAGACAGGTGTTCTGCAAGGTCACTGAGCACAAATACCCGGTAGGCCTGAAAATAACCTTCCGGTGAAGTGGCACGTAACTCAGCAATTCGTTTTTGAACTCGTTCGGGATGATTCTGCCGAAATTCAGGGGAGAACCAGCGTTCCAGTGCCAACTCGATGTTGGTGTCTAAATCCCCTTTTTCCAGGTTGCAAATCCTTTCCTGTACGTGTTGTCGCTCGGCATCCGTACGCCCGGCAACTGCACTGAGAATTGCGAGTTGTCCAACACGCTCAGGATAGCTAAGCGCAAACTGCTGAACGATTAAACCACCCAATGAAAAACCGACCAGATGCGCGTGCGGCAGGCTTTCGTCGATAAAGATCGCTTCAAGGTCGTGTACGAAATCCTCAAGAGACCAGTCACCAGCCGGCACATCACTTTGACCGTGGCCCCTGAGATCGTACCGGAGCACACTGAAACGATTCTCCAGAACACCCGCGATCGGGTCCCAGATATTGAGCGTGCCGCCCAGACCGTGTATCAGGATCACGGTAGGGTGCTGTGCTGGATCCTGCCCGGAACAAAAAACATGCGTATACATGGCGCCAGAACTCAAAGCCCTCAGTTGTATTCAATGATCTTAGGCTGCAATACCGAATTGTTAACCCTGTGCCACGCCCCAGATCTCGACCATCGAGTCTGCGGTCTGCATGTGGGGTACCGGCACCAGCGTGACCGGGGGTAGAACACCGCCACAGCAATCACGCAGCAGCTGTAACAAATGCGGAGTGTTGTCTTCCTCATCTGAAGCGGTGTAGTAACAGACTATCAGTTTGAGGTCTGCCGGACTGCGGCCGAATGGGCGCAGTAGATCGTCGATGTAACTCATGGTGAAGCGTGTCTGGGGTAATAGCTGACCGGACAAGACCCGTTTGCCAGTGTTGGAAAACGGCTCGGCCGGCACCTGCCCGCCCAGCCAGATCATGCCGCGCAATTTCTGAGCCTGACGGTAGGGCAGGCTCAACGGCCAGTCCCAGACCCGATCTGGCCAGGCGTCTTCTCGAGGGATGTACTTGTCATAACTGTGGCGGCGCTCGCGCATGGCGAGCACCTCGATCTTGGTCACCGTTTTATCCGGCCACAGCGTGTGACAGGGGACGACTGTTGCTGGCGGACCAGGTTCGCTGAAGTAGGATGCCCGAGCCTGAGCCAGTGGCGCCCAGTCCTTACGTGTGGTGCCGAAGTAATAGCCCTCCATTTTCACACTGTCCTGAAGTGAGGCACCCACTGCGGTCAGGCTGTTTTGGAGCGAGGGCATAATGATATGTGACTGACCTGCCCCATCCAGGGCCGTATCGAACGTGGCGTTGAAGTGCGCCGCGGTCCGGTTGGCCACAGCTATAAATTCCCCCGCCCGTAGGGCGGTCGTGACTACAGGGCATGTCGATGCATTGTTGCCTGCCACCTGCAGCGACTGGGTTTCAAATTGGAAATCTCCTGAGTCGCGCCAGTTGCGCACGGCAATGACCTGTACCTGGATTTCCTGGCCCTTGAAGGGCTGTAGCGGTACCGGCAAGGTCGAGATCACGGGTGAGGGCGCGTTGGGAAATGCGTCCTGCAGGGCCTGAACGATCGCGATTTCATCGCGGTTATCCTCGGGCCTGTAAAACGCTTTTACCCGCACGGCATCAGCCAGTGAGCAGTGTTCCTGATGAAGCGCTGCGGCAATGTTTTCGACAGCCCCTGTAATCTGCCGGGACATGTCACCGGGGTTGCGTAGGGCGCCGGTCGAATCAAAGTCACCGGCGCCGCCGACGAACGACAGCGCGCCGGCAGAGGCACAGACATTGTGAGTGAACGGTGTGGGTAATGACCAGATGGGTTTATTCGACATGGTATTCAGGTGGGCGTGTTGGCCATGTTGGCAGAGCGTGAATTACACTGTGCCACAGACCCGCGTCAGGATGCACAAGCCTAATTTGTAATTCGATCGTACGCAAATCGCAGGCGCGTTTGTCTGTCTTTTGTTTATTATTGGCTCATATTCAGATTGAAGATCATGTTGGCCGAATAAGGGACAACAGGAGAACATCGAATGATCAAGTCATTTTACGCAACTCGTCAATGGGCATTGTGGGCCTACGGTGGCGGCCTGCTGCTGTTATCGTCGATCTGGCTACAGGTACAAATGACTGTGGCCATAAACACTTGGTATGGACGATTCTACGATCTGCTGCAGAATGCGGCCAGTTACAAAGATAATCCCGACGACGGCATCTCGTTGTTCATAGCAGAGCTGGTCTCTATCAGTTACATCCGAAACGGATTTGAAGGCGATCTGTCATTTGTCGTCATAGCGTTTCCCTATATTCTGCTGGCGATTTTTACAGGTTGGTTTACACGCATCTACGGTCTGCGCTGGCGCGAAGCCATCACCTTTAATTACGTGCCGCGTTGGCGTAGCGTTCAGCAGGAGATCGAGGGTGCATCCCAGCGTATGCAGGAGGACTGCAACCGTTTTGCCCGGATCGTCGAGTCTCTGGGGCTGCAGGTTGTCCGCGCAGTCATGACCCTCATCGCTTTTATACCGGTGCTCTATGGACTGTCTGACAAGGTCGACCTACCGGTGTTAAGAGATATCGAAGGGTCATTGGTCTGGGGCGCTTTGATCGTCTCGCTCGGCGGTTTGGTTATTTCCTGGTTCGTGGGCTGGAAGCTGCCGGGCCTGGAATACAACAACCAGAAGGTTGAGGCGGCCTTCCGTAAAGACCTGGTGCTGGGTGAGGACGACAAAGCTCGTCACGCAGACCCCATAGCACTTCGAGGATTCTTCGGGGGTATACGATACAACTACCATCGACTGTATCTACATTACGGTTACTTCGACGCCTGGATCTCTACCTATGACCAGTTTATGGTTATTGCCCCCTACCTCGTGATGGGGCCCGGATTATTCACAGGCGTTATTACATTAGGTGTCATGGTTCAGGTGTCCAATGCGTTCGGTAAAGTGCACGGCAGCTTTTCGCTGTTTCTACATAACTGGACCACCATCACCGAACTACGCTCGATCTGGAAACGCCTGCATGAGTTTGAAGACAATCTCGACCGCTATGCGGTCCCAGCACCTGCTTAAGGGAGGTCTTTAATACGACGGTTCCGGTCACAATAGGGGCATTACTTACTGGTAATCCTACCGGGTGCTACTTGGGGTGTACCTCGAGATAAATTAGGCTGGCGTGGCCAGACTCGCCGTGGCTTTTGACCGAAAAGCGTCCGCTGGCGAAGGCTTTGAACTGCATTGCTGCGGGGACATGTGGGGTTACTTTGGTGTGTATATCGTAACCGTGGAGATGCAGCACATCGGGTTTGTCGCTGGACCAGTACAGTTCAACCTGGTCGCCCTGGCTCACGCGAATCGTGCGCTCGTCGGTCAAGATTTTGCCATGCTGTATGTACAGTTCAAACCGCTTGACCGGTCCGGGGCCATTTGCCGCTACTGAGCCAGTCTGGTCATGTTTATGGGGCGTCTGCCCCGCGCCCTACGTATCGACCATCTGCACCACGACCTGGACCAAAGTTTGTTCTGCCTGGTCAAATATCAGCAAAAGCGGGAAGCGGTCTTCCACCACGAGCGGTTGCTTAAGACCCATCAGCATAATGTGGTGACCACCTGGCGCAAACAGCACATCTTCATGGGGGGCAGGATCACCGAATCGACCCGACGCATCTTCATCATTCCGTCCTCGAGGATATGCGAATGAACTTCTACGCGCTCGGCAATCTCAGCCGATGCACCCAACAGTTTGTCAGGATGAGCGCCGTGGTTTGTCAGTGTCAGATAGACGGCGCCGTTGGGGCTGATGGGGGGTAGCGCTCGCGACCAGGGCGACAGGATATGGATGTTGCCAGCTTCATAATGCTGAGCAAAGGTAACGGCAGCTGCTAGCGGAAATACCAGCAGTCCAACAAGATATCGCAATAGTTTCACACTCAGGCAGGACTGAACGGTCGCGAGTTTGAAATGCCGCGCGGCCAGAACACGACCGACTTTCACAGACAATTCGATCAGACTCCCCATTACTGACTGCTCAAGACACTTGCCCCTACACGGAGCCTATGTTTATTCATCGACCGGAAAAAATCGACCAAGGCTCGAACGAAATGCCAGTGGATCGACAATTTCATTTCTAGGCAGCGCTGCCTCGGCGCCCGTCACTGCACCAAAACTGCGGACTACCAGGTGCGGACGAGCGAGATCAAGCACCGATGTTTGGAAGAACTTACGGAAGTCGTCCAGTGAAACTTCGTTGATTGCTGCTGCGAGCCGTTCACGACTATCAAATCCGTAGTCGTTCCGATCGATCTCGAGCCAGTAGCGACTGCTTCGATACGACAATTTTTCCTCCTGGCGCATCACATCACCCACCAAACTGCTGCGGTGCTGTTCAAACTCGGCGCTGGTCATGCTATCGATCGACGCTCCATAATCATGCAAAAATTCAATCATTGCCGCCTCTATCGCGTCAGGTGCTTGATTCGGCGACTGCACTATAAACACCAGGCCCGGCAACTGCATCACGTCCATAGCCCCACTGAACACGAAATACCCCATCTGCTGTTCAGTCCTCAAACTCTGATAAAACGGTGCGTTCATGACTTGCCCCGCTAAATAATATTTCGCCCGATCGCTAAGTTCGTGACTCTCCCCCTGCAGATACAGTGCTAGCACGGCATCGGGATGGTCGATCGATAAAGTTCGAACCCGTGCCTCACTCGCCGCTAGTCGGACTACCTGGCCGTGGGGAACGACAGCGGCGCGGTTCGTCCCCAGCAATTCTCCAGCAACAAGCGCAGCAAGCGACAGTGCTTCCTCCCGGGTGTAATTCCCATGGGCGAGCGCCACTGATTCGACCGACTCCAACAACTGCGGAACGAAAGCTTCTAGGGCTTCGCGGGTTGCAGCTTCAGCAGCTTCGATCTTAACGTTGGGCCACCAGATCGTATCGAGCAACAAACGTCGTAAATCCGCTATGGCCTGTTCGTAGGGCTGTTCGAGTGCCAAGTTACGAAGTTGTTGGACTAGATTATCCTGAAGTCGGTCGAAGCGTTCCGATGTTACCTCGGGAACTCGAAGTGCGGCGAGGATCGTCTCCAGCAACACTGCCTGTTTATCCGTATACCCCGAGATCTTCAATGTGAACCCACGCTGGTGATCGTATAACTCAAATCCAAGCCCGGCGAGTTGGGCGGGGTATGAAAATGCATTCAACTGATCGGCCACCACCGCCGCATACAAGTTTGTCAACACGGCTTCTCTTGGCGTCGTTCGCGCGTGAGGCGAGCGAATACTTACGTAAAAATTTCCGCGCGGCGACCCGTAGGAGGTATCGTGGTCGAACCACAACGTAAACCCATCTTGAATGTCGATGCGTGTGGGCTTAGATACCTCTAGTTGCTCCTGGCGCAACTCCAGATCTACAGCAAGAAACGGATTGGGCTTCGGAAGGTAAAGATCAGGATTGGTCGATAGACCTGACCAATCCTCGAGTACATCGCTAGGCAAAGTCTCCAAACTGTAGTGAACCCCATAGTGGGTCTCTACCTGGTCGGTTTCGAGCTCCGGCCCGACCAGTAACAAGTGGAGATTGCGGGGTTGCAATCGATCAAGGTAGGAAAGAATCAGTTCCCTATTGAACTTGTCATAACGATATGGCGCGAAATAAAGATCTTGAACTGGGTAATCATGCATGCGAGCCGCGAATGCCCGAACCAGAGTGTAGGCTTCAAGGTCCTCTCGAAATCGAAAATCAATCTCGGCCAGTTTGCGCTGCTCATCGAATACCCATGACGTTACGCCCTCTTCACTAATCTGCCGGATAAGTGCAAACAACCAAGCCCCGATACGCTGGTAGTTCTCGAGGCCCGACTCGGTTAACGAAATCGTGACTTCAAAGGTGCCGTAATGTTCGTAACTCAACCCGCCGCCGGCCGATAGCCCCTCGGCCCAGCCCTGTTCTTTCAATAACGCAAACAGCGAACCGGGCCCCTCATCTCCGAGGAGGCTCGCAATGTAAGACAGCGGTTTTGCCGCATAGTCGTCGAGCGCCGAAGGTATTGCAAACGAGAAAACAGCTTGCCGGATTTCCTTAACAGGGATGATCTTCTGAAGCAGCGGTAATGTCCCGAGCGGGTAGATTGGAACTTCCGTCTGTGGGGCAATGGCCTTCCCGGCCGGCACGCCTTCAAACAATTCTTCGACCCAGTCACGCAGCAGGACCGTTGATTCCCGGCCTAAAACGACCAAAGTCATACTCTCAGCCCGGTAATGTGCCTCGTAAAAACCGATGAGGTCTTCCCGCACCAAGTCTCCTTCACGATCAGCGAGAGTATTCTCGTTCCCAACAGCAAAACCCGACTCGGGATGCCGTGGGTCAAATGCTTGGCGTCTGGCTGCCAGATAGCGTCTTCCATCCGACTGCAATTTGGCGCTGAATTCGGCGTGTACGATACCGCGTTCTCGCTCTATAAACCTGGGGTTGAAAAGCGCGGCGACAAAAAATTGGGAGAACCTCTCCAGTGCACCCCTAAGATATTGGGACTCAATATCAAAATAATAATTGGTGTGATCCGGCATCGTGTAAGCGTTATCATTGCCACCGTGCAGCTGGATAAAGGCCTGATACTCCCCCGCTTCCGGATACCGCTCTGTACCCAGGAACAACATATGCTCAAGCAAATGAGCAAGACCCGGCCGTTCTTCCGGATCACTGCCACTGCCCACCCGAACATCGAGCGCCGCCGCCGCCTTGTCCGTATGGGGGTCGGATATTAACAATACCCGCAGTCCATTTTTGAGACGATGTGCGAGATAATCCCGATCATCGGATGGGCTGGTGATGATATCCGCAACAGCTTGGCCAGCTTCATAATGCTGAGCAGGAGTAACGGCAGTTGCCAGCAGAAATACCAGCAGTCCGGCGAGATATCGCAATAGTTTCACACTCAGGCAGGGGTCAACGGAAGTACATCGTTAGAACAATGACCGTCACAGGATCAGGTAGTCAGTATAGTGCGCCACCGGGCGACGATTACTAAGGTCGTCAGTATACCGGTCAACCCGAATATGACGGTAGTCGCCGGTACGCCAATCCACTCAATCAACGCCCCGCCCGTGAGTAGTCCCATTGGCATACCGTAAACGGCCAGCATGCGCACACCGGATACCCGTCCCCGATAGACCTCATCAGTAATCTTAAGTAACAGAACAGACATTGGGATCATCGCGAAACTCTGCGCGAGCCCGATCACTGTAATTACCACGCCGGCAACCATCGGTATAGAGAATAGACCCAACAACAAAATAAACAGGTGCCATATCACCAACCAGATCACCATCATGCGGACGGGTTTTGTGACACGAAGGACCGTCGCTGTTGCCAGGGACCCCAGCAATGCACCCATTGCCAACAGCGCGATCAGCTGTGCCAGACCGGTTTCATCCATTGCGTATACGTCACGGGCCAGGGCGGGCAACAGACCGCGGATCATCGGGAACCCAGTGAAGTTGGCGAGAAAAGCCAGCGCCATGATCGCGACGATAGTTTCATTACGGCGGATGTAAGAAAAACCCAGCTTCAGGTCTGTCCAGGGCCTTGAATTCTCGGTGGGTTGTCTGGGTATTGGCGTGATCCGCCAGGCGAGCAGTACGCTCGCCAGGTAAAGCCCCACGACAGCGCCATAGGCTGCGCCGATACCCAGAGTAGAAAACAGGCCCGCACCCAGCAGTGCGCCGAATATGCGCGCTGAGTCCATGGTCGCCCGTGAAAAGCCCATCGCATTGTGCAGATCTCTAGTGGGTACTGTGTCGGCGATCAGCGCGAACTTCACAGCAAAATCCGATGGTCGTACTAGCCCAGCTATACCGGAAATAACAAAGACCTGCCACGGCTGTACGGTACCGACAAGTGCCAGCAATAGGATGGCACTAGCCAGAGCGCCGTAAATCAACCGCAGTATGATCAGTATCGCCCGGCGGTCGACCCGGTCTGCCAGCACGCCGAAAAACGGGCTGAGCAGAGTTCCACTGAAAGTCAGGGCCGCGAATGCGGCCAGCAAGAAAGGTGAATCGGTGGTAACCAGTACAAACCAGCCCAGGATGAGCGTTTCCATTTCGAATGCCCATGAGTTAAGCAGATCCGATCCCCACTGGAAGCGGTAACTCTGAATCCGAAATGCACTCAGAAATTTCGGTAGTCGCACGGTGGAATAATTAAGCCTATGTTCTGCGCTTCTGGCTGCCACCGAAAGTCTGCGGCGAAGTGCTGGCATTTCGGGCGTTATAACGTGATAGGGTCATGTGTTACTGTCAGGCAGAATCCGCGCAAAGAATCCGCGTAGCATACGCGAAAACCCTGAGATAAGGCTGGGGGATGGTGGTTGATGAGTTTGGGTTTTCATGAGCACATGATGAAGATGAGTCTGAACGAGCCCCAGCGTGTACAACGCCATAACGTTTCACACCTCGTGAGTGATTTTGCCCGTAATGGTCGATCACAGCACTAGCGATCACATCATGACTCAAGGCTGGATCAAATCAGTCAGCTGCGATGCACTCAAGCGCGGCGGCCGAAAGGTGTTCCGTTTTGAGGGTCGTCAGATCGTGCTGTTCGATACCAGGCAGGGAATTTACGCGTGCAACAATCGTTGTCCACACGAAGGCTATCCACTGCGAGAAGGAGTATTGGATGAACAGTGTCGGCTGACCTGTAACTGGCACAACTGGAAATTCGATCTTCAGACAGGCGAAAACCAACGGGATGGTGACAAGCTTCGGGTTTATCCGGTTGAAGTACGCGGTGATCATATCTGGATACAGATCATCGATCCGCCACTGGCCGAACAACAGGAGAAAACGATTAATGATCTAAACCACGCTTTTTGTAATTATGATTACGAACGCCTGGCTCGGGAACTCGCCCGATTGTTCCAGATGGGTGTAGACCCTACCGTAGCGATAACCAAGGCGATTGAATGGTCCAGTGAGCGCATGGAGTTTGGCTGGACACACGCCTATGCGGGGGCTGCAGAGTGGTTGCAGCTTTACGATGATCACGACGGGAAACGGGAACAACAGCTGATTTGCCTGCTAGAAGCGATTGGGCACATGTCGGAAGATACGTTGCGCGAGTCCCGTTACCCGTTCGTTTCCGGCGCGCTTGCCTGGGATGAAGATGCTTTTGTTGCGGCCGTAGAGCATGAAGACGAGACAGCAGCGTTACAACGCACCCGTGGAGCGCTCGTAGACGGTGGTGCTTTTGCCACCATGGAACGTGGTCTTGCCCGAGCAGCCCTGGCGCACTACCACAGTTTTGGGCATGCCCTGATTTACATCCCCAGGGCTGCCGAGTTGATCCATCGCTTGGGTGAGGGTGTGGCGGCACCCGTGTTGCTCTCTTTGGTGCGCAGTATTGTCACTGGGTTCCGGGAAGATCTGATTCCCGAGTTCCGGCACTACGGTGAGGCACTTACTAGTTTTGGTCGGGGCCTAAATGGTCACTCACCACCACCCGAGGCTTATGTTGGCCTTAATCCAGCTAAAGCCATGGCTTTGACGGTAGAACACGGCAGCGCTCCACCGGAGGAACTCTACCGCAGTCTGCTGGCAGTGAACGCCCAGAACATGCTGACTTTTGATCTTACGTGCCTGGACGATATCGACCAGCCTTATGGCAGTGATCGGGGGTGGCTCGATTTTACGCACGGACTGACTTTCGCGGATGCTGTCTACACTTTGTGTGGGCGTTATCCGGAATTGTGGCCGGCAGGCCTCCTGCAGATGGCCTGTTTTGCGGGTCGTAATGTTGGCCATGCTGATCCGGCCGTGGCGCTTGAAGACTGGGTGGTGAGTGAACCACAGACATTTTTTCAAGAAACGACCGGCATGCTGATGGACCACGGACAATCGGAGTACATAGTGTCAGTTCATTTGCTCAAAACCGTTCAGACGGTGAAACGACTTTCAGCTTTGCCTCAGGTTGGCGCAGCCGGCCAAATCGCGCTGGCGGCATTGAACCGACTGCTCTCGGCCCCGGTTCGACGAAAGATGGTGAAGCGGACAGCCCGTCAGGCGATACGCTTTATCCGTCAGGACAAATGAAATTCTGTCGGCGTCAGTGACCGGGCACAATTAACGTTCTGGTGCCAGACGCTCTAGGACAGATTCTGTTTCTGTGACCAGCAGCTGTATCAGTTCGGAGGCAGGCAGGTTTCTCGACATCACGGCACTTTGACCGGACCATAGAGATAGAAAATCGGGGTTGTTTTCTTTTGCACTGGCTTTACGCAGCGGTCCTGTCAGGGTGTTGAGAATCGGAAAATCCGGATAACGGGCTTCATGACCTGCCATCTCAAGCAGATAACGGTTTTCCAGGCCTCGAGCCGGCCGACCGGAGAAAGCGTGTGTGATCCGTGTTTGATCGTCGCGGGCCGCGTTGAGTGCCCGACGGTAAAGCGGATGCGCGGCTGATTCAGGACAGGTTAGAAACGCCGTGCCAAGCTGCACGGCACTAGCGCCAAGGGCAAGCGCAGCAGCGATACCGCGGCCGTCGCCGATGCCCCCTGCAGCAATCACGGGGATGGATACCGCGTCGACAACCTGGGGAACCAGCGCCAAAGTGCCCACGTGACCCCTTTCGTAAGGTTCTGAAAACGTGCCGCGATGCCCGCCGGCTTCAAAACCCTGGGCGATAACCGCATCGACACCTCGGGCCTCGAGTTCACGGGCTTCCGCCACGTTGGTTGCCGACGACAGAGTGAACAGACCAGCTGCCTTGATCGCCTTGAACGCATCATCACCTGGCAGACCAAAGTGAAAACTCACCACCGGCGGACGAAGATCAAGCACGGCTTGCAGGTGGGTTTCATTGAAAGACGGTGCTGGCGTAACCACATCCGGTACTTGGCCGAGTCCCAGTTCACGATAGTAGGGTGCCAGCAGTGAGCGGGTCTCTTCAGTGCGCTCTGGGTCATCGACCGGCTCGCTGTGGACAAAAAAGTTGGCGTTATAGGGCGCATCGGTGGCATTGGATACTGTGGCACAGTCATTGCGCAGGGCCTCTTGGGTGTGCATGGCGAGGCCAAGCGAGCCCAGTCCGCCGGCGGTCGAGACTGCGATAGCGAGCGCCGGTGTTGACGCACTAGCCATCGGCGCCTGAATAATTGGATAGCGAATGCCAAGATGGTCGGTCAGTTCAGTATCAGGCCAGGCGCTCATCAGCTTATTTTATCCACTTTTAGGATGCCTACAGCGGTTGGTGTGGTCATCAGCGCCAGTGGATCTTGGACTAAACAAAGTACAGCACTAGGCTGGCGGCCAGCAGCACCGCGATCCACAGCACCATGCTGCCGGTTGGCCAGGTTCTGGCCAGCGTACCTTCGGGCCCATAGTGGCGGATTACGGAACGCATTAGGGTTCGACCAGCTAACCGTGTCGTTGCGGTCAACCGGTCTGTAACATTTGCCAGGTTGTTCGTAATGCTATGGATAACGTTAGGCGCCAGTCGACGGTAGAACCAGTCGGTATCGAGGTTGATGGCATTCTGCTCGGGCGGATACAGACCCATTCGTAGGAGTACGGCAAAGGCTAAAGCGGCGAAGAGCAGTAGCTGAATCTGTGTCAACGAGTGGCCAAAGTCAGCGTAAGGTTCGTAGTCCACCGGATAAGGCAAAAGGGCATATAGAGGATCAGGAAACCAGCCAATGCCGACGCACAGCACAGCGGTTGCGCCCATGGCAAGGCACATGTGAATCGGTGCTTCCCGACATCGAATCCCCGAATCGCGTCCGAAAAATGCGAAGTACGGAATTTTGATACCCGAGTGCTCCATGACGCCAGCAGATGCTACCAAAAGCCCTATAAAGGTCAAAACATAATATCCTTCGATCACTGCGGACATGGTCAACGACTTTGCGACAAACCCACTGAACAACGGAAAGGCAGAAATCGACATCGCACCGACGATGCAGAACGCCGCTGTCCAGGGCATCGACCGGTAGAGTCCACCGAGGTCAGACGCGCGGATCGTTCCGGTGCGATAAAGCACAGCGCCCATAGACATGAACAGAAGTGCCTTGTAAAGGATGTGTACGAAAGCATGGGCGACAGCGCCATTGAGGGCCAGTTCGGTGCCGATCCCAATTCCAACGACCATGAATCCCAGTTGGTTGTTAAGGCTGTAGCACAATACTTTGCGCAGATCATTCTCAATCACCGCAAAGAAAATCGGGAAAAGGGTCATCACGACACCAATACCGATGAGCGCTTCTGTGCCCGGGAATCCCCTGGCCAGCGCGTAAACTGCGAGCTTGGTTGTAAACGCACTCAGAAATACTGCGCCGGTTATCGTGGCCTGTGGGTAGGCGTCCTGTAGCCAGTTGTGCAGCAGTGGAAAGGCGCACTTAATCCCAAACGCGAGAAAGATCAGCCATACGCCCGGGCCAGCTGTGACAAGACTCTCTCCCGGGCCGATCAGTTGGGTGAATAACAGCGAGCCCGACTCATGGAAGTAAAACAAGATGCCGGAGAGCAACAACACCCCAGAACCGATTTGGATTAGCAGATATCTCAGGCCCGCCCGGTAGGCGCGTTCGCTGCGGTTAGCCCAGATCAGGAAAACCGACGTCAACGCGGTGATTTCCCAGTACACAAACAGGGTGATCAGGTCTCCCGCAAACACTGCACCTATGGCACTCCCGACATACATCATCGCGGCCACGTGTTGGGTTGTGTCCCGGACATGCAGTGCGTAGAGCGCCGCGAGAAAAGCAGCGATATAAAAAATGTAGCCAAACACCAGGCTCAGTCTGTCTACCCGCACCGGGAGCAGGCTATAGCCAGCGATTTCGACATCGACAGACATCCCTTCAGACAGAAATAGCAGCTGTAACAGCCCCAGTGCCGGCAGCACCAGTGCACCTTTCGCTTGGACTGACCGGGGCAACACAGGCAGGACTAGGCCACCGAGAATTAGGATCAGTCCTGGCGGGAGACTACTCATCGTAGTAGTCCTTATGTCGCTTTATGACCCGGCGCAGATGCTTGCCGAGGATGACGATGCCGAATAAGGAGACGAAGCCCCAAACCGCGTAAAACCCGATCCACCCCTCCCATGGGAATATCGGGTGTCGATTCACAATGATCTCCACGCCCACCAGTACAACGCACAGTGCTAGAAGCAAACGGAAAATCATGTTCTTGTGATCACTTGTGTTCTGATGACTGGCGCCGGCATGGGTCGTCGATCTCAGCGGACCAGCAGGGAAGCCAACTGCAGGATCGGATCCGGATAGAAGAACAGTACCAAACACATCGCGGTTGTGGCACCGATTGCGATGAGGCAGGGTACAGGCGCTTCCGTAATTGCCCCGGCAGTGTTTCGATCACCAGCAAAAAACGCTCGAATCGGAATCGGAAGCAGGTAGGCGATGTTCAAGAGTGTGCTCAACATCAGGACCCCCACCAGTACGCCATAACCCGCGTCCAGTGACCCAAGAACCAGGTACCATTTGCTCCAGAGGCCACCAAGCGGTGGCAGTCCGGCAATACTGATGCTGGCGATAAAAAATGCTCCCATGGTGAAAGGCATACGTCGACCCAGGCCATTCATCTCGCTGACTTCGGATTTGTGGGTGGCGACCAGGATAGCGCCAGCACAGAAAAACAACGTGATCTTTCCGAACGCGTGCATCGCGATATGAGTAGTTGCACCGATGATGCTACTGGCGTTGGCAAGTAATGCACCCAGGATGATGTAGGACAACTGGCTGATAGTCGAGTAGGCCAGACGACGCTTGAGATTATCCTGCTGTAAAGCGATGAGTGAAGCTATGATGATAGTGCCTGCTGCGATCCACAGCAGCCAGCCGGATGCCCAGCTCGTACTGACGAGGTCGAGTCCAAACACATAAAGGGTTACTTTAAGAATAGAGAAAACGCCAGCCTTGACCACGGCGACCGCATGTAATAGCGCGCTAACGGGTGTAGGTGCCACCATAGCTGCCGGCAGCCAGCGGTGAAATGGCATCAGCGCAGCTTTTCCAATACCAAAGGCGAACAGGGCGTACAGAAGCCCAATCACAAATGGTGATGTTTTGCCTGCCAAGATGCCACCAACGCGAAAATCGGTCGTGTCAGCAATAGTCCAGGTCCAGATTATTGCCAGCAGGAAGAAAACGATTGAAGTCGACAGGAGAATGCCCAGATAAACTCTACCGCCTCGCATCGCTTCTTGGGTACCGGCGTGGGTGACAAGCGGGTAGGTCGACAACGTCAGCAATTCATAGAAGATGAATAAAGTAAAGAGGTTCTGTGAGAAAGCGATACCCATAGTGCTGCCAATGGCCACGGCAAAAAACGCATAGAAGCGGGTCTGATTGGTTTCACCGTGACCACGCATGTAGCCAATCGAGTAGAGGGTAGTGACGATCCAAAGCACACTGGCAATCAACGCAAAGAGCATCCCAAGCGGTTCCGCTTCCAGTGCGATAGGTATACCGGGGATGGGTTCAGCAAGCACGCTGACGGGCCGCTCGCCGGCGAATACTGCGGGTAGCAGGCTGACGACCAATCCCACCAGGGTTATCCCGGCACCAAGACTCAAACATTCACGCAGGTTAGGGCGAGAACCAGTTGCCAACACCGCCACGGCGCCTATAAAAGGCAGCAACACTATCAGCGCGAGGGCGTTCATGCGTGAACTCCAAATAATAACTGTGCTGCAAGCCGAGCCACGTCAACCGACCATTGGGTGTCGATTCCAAAGTAAATGTTGGCAGCAATCAACAGCCAAACCGGTGCGAGCAAAGACCAGTGTGCTTCTTGCGGCGGCCCGTCTGCCGTTGCGGCTGACCTAAAGTAGATCATCTCAATCACTCGCCAGATATAGGCGACGGTCAGCAATGAACCCGCGGCGATGACAATCAGCAGTGGCCACCAGCCGGTCTCCAGGACGGCAACGACCAGCATCCACTTGCTGATAAAGCCAGCAGTCAGCGGCACACCGATAAGGCTCAGTCCTCCAACTACAAACGCAGCCGAGGTCCAGGGCATACGTTGTCCGGTGCCAGCCAGATCGGCCAGGCGCACACCGCCCAACTGATAGGCCATACAAGCCACCGCTAAAAACAGGCCGCCTTTCATCAGCGCGTGGTTCAAAATATGTACCAACGTGGCTGTAAGGCCGCTGACTGATGCGAGGCTAAGGCCCAAAATCATGTAGCCGATCTGAGCCACGCTGGAATATCCCAGCATGCGTTTGATATTGTGCTGAAATACTGCAATGGTGGACCCAGACAACACAGCCAATGCGCCGAGCACCATCAATATGAACTGCAACGGCATACTGTCGAAGGTAAAACTTGATCCGAAAACACCGTACATGAAACGCAAAAGAACATAGACCGCGACTTTTGTTGCGGTTGCGGCGAGAAATGCACTGACTACGTGTGGTGCGTACGCGTACGCGTTGGGTAACCACAGGTGCAGCGGAAACAATGCCAGCTTAAGCCCTATACCGACCGTCAGAAAAGCAAACGCGACACGCAGGGTGCGACTCTGTGCCAGAGCGGGGAGCCGATTGGCCAGATCGGCCATATTCAAGGTACCCGTGACCATGTAGAGCAGGCCAACTGCGATCAGAATGAAGGTTGCACCAATCGTGCCCATGATGAGGTACTGGTAAGCTGCAGTCAGTCCTCGTCGATCTGGCCCCATCGCAATAAGGACATAACTGGACAACGATGAAATTTCCAGAAAAACGAAAAGATTGAAGGCGTCACCGGTCGCGGTCATTCCCAGCAGACCGGTCAGGCACAGCAGATAAGCCGTGTAAAAAAGACTTTGGTCGGAAGACTTAATTTCGTAGGAAACGCCAACCCGTGAAAACAGCAATACGACGGTGCTGATACCAGCAACGATCGCCAGCACAAACGCGTTAGCAATATCCACGCGATATTCAATTCCCCAGGGAGCTGCCCAGCCACCATAGGAATAGATGACAGTGCCGTTTTCAAGAACCAGTCTGAGCAGCAGTACGGCAATTATCAGGGCTGTTGTACTGACCAGGATGCTCAGCAACCAGGCCAGACGGCCGCTGCGAAGCAGTAGACACACAGGTGCTGCGATCAACGGCAGTATGACCTGAAGCGCAGGCAGTTGGGTCAGTGTCACAGAGATTCATCCTGGCTATGGATTTCATCTTCCTCGGCCGTGCCATAGGCCTCTTTTATACGAACAACCAAGGCCAGTCCCAGTGCCGTGGTGGCCACCCCGACCACGATTGCAGTCAGAATCAACACATGGGGCAGTGGGTTGGAGTAGGTTTGCACTGTCTCGCGCAGAATAGGTGCAGCACCACCACTGACCTTGCCCATGCTGATGTAGAGGATGAAGACCGAGGCTTGAAACAGATTAAGACCGATGATTTTTTTGACGAGGTTACCGCTCGCAATAACCACGTAAAACCCCGTCATCATCAGAAATATGACGACCCAGTAATTGTACAGCGCGAACATATCCATGCTCAGTCCCTGCGTCCGGCAAAGGCCAGAAAAACAGTGATCATGACAGCGGCGACTGTGATACCGACCCCGAGTTCGACCAGGAAGATCCCCAGATGCTGGCCATGTAAAGGATTTTGGGCCAGTGTGTCGTAGTCCAGATAATGGCCACCCAGCAGCATGGTGACCATGCCGACACCGGCAAACAACAACAGACCCGATGCCGTCAGCAGTCGCAAAATTGACGGTGAAACTACAATCCGGACAGCCTGAGTACCAAAGACCAGGGCGTATAGAATAAACGCAGCGGCGAAAATGACGCCGGCTTGGAACCCCCCCCCGGGTCCATAGTCCCCGTGAAACTGCACGTACAGCGAAAACAGCAGGATGATCGGGATGGTGATCTTGGTAACTACCCGAAGTACAGGGTTGTCTCTCACGGTTCTTCTTCCGGGGAGTCGGCCAGGCGACTACGCCGCCGTCTCAATCCCAGTAGCGCCAGTACACCGATGCCAGCGGTGAAAATCACAGTTAACTCACCTAGCGTATCGTAGCCACGGTAACTGGCGAGTACTGCGGTTACCACATTGGGTATTCCGATCTCGTTGGGAGATTGTTCAAGGTAGCGGGGCGCAACATGCTGTTGTATAGGTGCGTCCGGGGCAGCAAAGTGCGGCATGTCAAAGGTGCCGTAAACTAGAGCCGCGCCGGTGACAGCTACCACGATCAACGGCAGCAGTGGCCGGTGCGTGGGTTGTTTTTCCTGCCGACCGACAAGACCGATAGTTGCCAGCATGAGTATGGTGGAAATACCAACGCCCACGGCTGCTTCAGTAAATGCAACATCGACCGCGTCTAAAACTACAAACAACACGGCGGCCAGAAGACTGAAGATCCCGAACATAATCGTCACGGCGAAAAGATCGTGCAGGCGAATCGCCGCTATAGCGGTAATAACCAGCAGCCCCAGTAATACAATGTTGATCAGTTCGATCACTGTTGTTCTGACTCTCCCTGCCATGGACTTCGAATGCCATGGACAGCTGCACGAGCCAGTGCGTGGCAGGCTGTCGGATTCAGCAACATCAGGAAAAGCAAAACAACCAAGAGCTTGATCAGAACAATCGTCCATCCAGCCACCAGCATAAGGCCCAGGATGATAGCTGCGGCTCCGATTGTGTCGGTGACGCCTGCGGCATGCATGCGGGTAAAAACATCAGGCATGCGCAGCAGGCCGATGCTGCCCACCAGGATAAACAGCGCACCGAGGAAAAGCAGCATCCCGCTCAACATATTGAGAGCTTGGCTCACGGTGTGTTTTTTCCTGAATCCGGTCGGGATTGCCCGAGGTCACCGAACTCAGAAACCTTGAGCACGGCAACGGTGACGATGAATCCTACCAGCGTGTACATCAGAGCGATATCAAGGTAGAGCTCGGCTTCCCCGGTCAAGAATCCCAGCACACATACCATCAGGACAGTTTTTGTGCTGAACGTATTTGAAGCAAGAATACGGTCGTAAACGGTCGGTCCCTTGATCGCTCGAATCAGCGCCAGCCCCATCGCTGCCAGCAAAGTTGTGGTCACCAGTAGCAGCATTAGCCAGTTTCTAGATGCTCGACGCGCTTGCCCATTTCTCCACTTTCGAGGTCCGCCGCAGATTCTGCAGTCAGAGCATGTACTTCAATCTGTTTCTCGAGCACATCGAGGGAGATGGTCCCGGGTGTCAGGGTGATCGAGTTGGCAAAGCTGACACGACCCGTCACCGTCCGCTGATTTGCGGGCACTCGGATTATGGTCGGTTGAATCGGAAGACTGGGCTGCACGATCCGCCATGCGACATCAATACAGGCGCGGACGATTTCTTTGGCCAGCCAGGGTGCATAGCGAAGCAGCCCGGGCATCAGTTCCAAAGGCTGTCCTTCTGCATCGATAATACCCATGCGCCGGCTGACGAAGGATACGGCTGCCGCGGAGAGCAGTCCGAGACTGAGCAGAAGCGGTTCGAAATGTCCGGACAACGCGAGCCACAAGCCGGTTGTTAGGAAAAAAAGTATTAACAGACGTAACAAGTCGGTGATCCAGTAGTCGGTGTCGCGATCGAGCGAGATGGTGGGTGTCTCGCGCCGATTCTAGGCTGTGGCTACCCCTAATGCTCGTCGGTTAGCACGTGCTTCTCGTTGCCGCTGAGAATCAGTATCAATTAATACCCGCTCTATGTAGTCGATATGTCGATCTGATGCAGAGCGCGCATCATCAGGTTCACCGTTTATGATTGCGGTCATCAAGTGA
>Ga0208879_1001363_pt1 | contig 23202 bp, 20 predicted proteins | sample Knorr_S15_td_Bot_FD_185605 | JGI IMG/M metagenome (GOLD analysis project Ga0208879, IMG submission 185605) | Marine microbial communities from Southern Atlantic Ocean transect - Knorr_S15_td_Bottom_ad_5009_LV_A (SPAdes) (version 2) | ecosystem: Environmental > Aquatic > Marine > Oceanic | place...
AGGAGATACTTCGCTGTTTGACAAAGGCCCCTATTCGCTAAATGATATTGCTGAAAAAGTAAAAACGCCGTTTAATACAATAGACCCCCTTAGCGGCCTTATATACTATTTATTTACCTTCTCTGTATCAGTGGTGGGAATAATCGCATTCGGGGCGATTATATACGCAGGAGTAATGCTAATGATGTCTGGCGCGCGCCCTCAACTCCGTATGGACGCGAAAAACAAAATACGCAATGTTATTTTAGGCATTGCCCTGCTTCTAGGCTCTGTAATCCTTCTCAACACCATAAACCCGGAACTTTCTATAATAAATGTGCCCGGGGCAGACAAGGGGTCAGGACTAAAATTTGCCTTGCCGGATCGGAAAAGAGGGATTGTGTCCGACGCAGAGCTGGCCAAGCTTATGTGTCCCCAAAAACCAAGACGTACCGAGGCGCCCTCAATTCAGGCAATAAAGCTTACAGCGCTTAGTATGAACACAGAATTTTATTCGCGATACAGTACCGACGACTTTAAGGTGGTGCAGGGCATTATTATAGATGACCCAGCTCTATGCGGATCAGGAGAGGCCCCAGGAAGTGAGGTGGAAATAATAGACCCCGAAAGCGGGGAGACAAAAACAGTTACAGTGCGAGAATCAACAGTTCCCAAAAACTTTTGCTCTAAGGTTCCGGGCGCCGCGGCTCTCTCGGGCGCTGCATTTAGAAAAAGTGGCACCGTGGGAACAAAGGCAGAGATGGGAGCACTGACTCTTGGAATATGTTCGTCCGGCACTGAGGAACAAAAGACAAACATTATTTCCGCCTTACGAGGTAACGTTGATGCTATTCTTACATTTTGTAGTGCGAACGACAGATCCTACTGCTTCTTACAAGACTTGGAATCCACCTCCGTGAGCGACGTCCCTGCCAGCGCTTTTGTAGATTACTGCAAAAATCTACTCGGCTGTTAGCTCCTCTCTTCGAATTCCTCCTACCACATACAAAACCCCAAAATAAATCCCCGCGCCTGCAAGCATCGCAAGGCCTAGTCCCGAAAATGATAGAGGAGCAGAGATGGGGGAGGCGAAAAATAACAAAACACCAACCATCACTGCCGCGGCGAACGCGGCTTTTATAACACCCGAAATATCGAGAAAAGCGCCTGTTTTCCTCCATACCAGCCAAAAGAGAAACGCGACGACCAAAAGCTCTGTAATTACCGTGCTCCACGCCGCGCCCATATATGTGTATTTTGGAATAAAAATTAAATTCAGCACGACGTTGAGCACAACACCCAGAAGATACGCGAACATCGCCTTTTTCTGAAGATCAAGGGCGATAATAGCGCGGCCCAGGATATTGCCGAAAAATATGATCCCTGTGGCCATAAAAAGCGCCTGCATTGGCGCGCCGGCGATGATAAAATCCTTTCCTCCTATGAGATTTGTTATGGAATAGGAAAGAACAACGCCTCCGCCTACAAGCGGCAGGGCAAAAATCGCTATAACCCTCATACTTTTTCTGAAAACCTCCTTAAAATGCGCGTGATTATTCACGGCGTCGCGGGAAAGAATGGGCATTAGGATGCCGGCAAACATCGCCGGGAAGAATATCAGCCCCTCAAGCACCCTGTATGCCGCCCCATATATGCCGACATCAGCCGCCGGCTTCATTAAAGACAAAAAAATCATATCTATCTTGAAATAAATCAGCGTCAGCACTATGGATAGCGCTATCGGCCAGGTTGTTTTTATGATCTTCAGCCAATAGGGGATATCAAAGCGCAATCCAATTCTTGTATATCTCTGCGCGAAAAGAAACGTCAGGAAGAATATTACAAAGGACGAAGCAGACATTGCCACAAGATACATAAATAGCACTATGTGCGGGGTTTCACCCCGCACATATAAATATATTAAAAATACAAACAAAAGCTGCGCGCCTCTGCCCGCGATTTCCGCGAGCGCGGCAAGGTGCATGGCAAGATGCTTTTGAAACACGCCAAGAAGCAGCTGGTGCACAGAAAGAAAAAAGAACCCCAGCGCTCCTATACCTATGCCTAGTTTTACTTCAATAGTATATGGGAAAAGGAATGCCGCCCCGAATCCGAAAAGTAAAAAAAATAGGCTCGCAATAAGCCGTAGTGTAAAGAAATTACTCGCCACAGGACCGGAATCCTCTTCTCGGGATATTTCCCGAGTCATCAACGAGTGCAGCCCCAAATCGGCAAGAATAACAAAAAGAGAGAGGAAAGCAAGGACAGTGACATATTCCCCAAATCCCTCCTGCCCAAGGGAGCGGGTAATAAGACCCACGATGATTAGGGCAAACGCGATACTGACTGCGCGGCCCGCGTAAGAAATTAGAGTATTAGAGACGATTTTAGAGGAGAGGGACATCTTATGGATAGGGGCGAACTACTATATAGCGGCGGTCTCCTTCTCCCATGCTTTCTGTTGTGAGGTCCGAAAAATCCGCGAGTGTAAGATGTATAACCCTTCTGTCGAATGATGGCATGGGATCCAGCTCCATAACTTTTCTTGCAGCCCTCACTTTACTGCCAACATCTCGCGCAAAATCCCTTAAAACATCCTCCCTCATCTTTTTGTAATTATTTATGTCTATATCAAGCATTGGAGAGGGCGCAATGTGCCTCGCTACGATCCTGCGGACAATATGCTGAAATAGAGGCAGTATCGCGCCTCTTTCTCCTATAAGCTCGCGGGCATCCTTAAGCCAGATTTCTGCTTTCACGCGGCCTTCCACTTCTTGCTCCTCAATTTCCGCATCCAAAAACCCCATATTGTCCAATAAATCCTTTATTACGTATGTTATTTTCGTACTCATGCCTTATTACTGCTAAAAGTTTTATTTACGACAAGCTGCTGGCCAAGAGAGAATAGCATTGTTACAACCCAGTAAAGAGCGAGTCCCGCAGGCAGGTTCCAGGCAATAAATACCATAAATAGCGGCATCATATAAATCATTGATTGCTGCATGCTCTTTGAAAAATCAGCTCCCTTGCCCGCAGCTCCCATACTAGGCATCTTCGCAAACGCGGTCTTTGCCTGCAGGAACTGCGAGACCCCCGCGAGTATAGCCAAAGCGTGGCTCGGCTGGGCAAGATTTACAAGGCCCAGGAACATCGGATCTAAAACACCGGGGCTTTGTACGAAAGAATAAAGAGACTCCAAACTGTCCGGATTAAGGCCTGTTAAAAAAACTCTATACAAGGCAATGAGAAGCGGGAGCTGTATAAGTAGAGGCAGGCAGCCGGAAAATGGATTGACCTTATGCTCCTTATAAAATTCCATCATTGCCTTCGCCTGCTCTTCCCGGTTTTTAAATTTCTTCTGGATTTCTTTTATTTTGGGCTGAAGCTCCTGAAGAGCTCTTTGGGCCTTAAGGGCCTTGTTAGAAAGGGGATAGAGCGCCACCCGCAAAAGCACGGTAACTGCTATAATAGCTATACCAAAATCCTGCCCGGGGATAATATTGTATATCCATACAAGAAGGTTGAATACGGGCCTTGTTAAGGATTCGTTAAAAATTGTAATTATTAACTCCATGGGTTGCACTTTAATATCCTTAAAATCCCCAGCCGCGCGCCCTTTATTGCCCCATACTTTTCAACGGACATATATGTATATTCGGAACAGCTCGGCCAAAAACGGCAGCCTGCCGTGGGGAACAGAACTTGAAATGGGGAGACAACAACTTGGTATATTCTCATTAAATAAAGAAAAAAAATTTTCATTGGGCTATTTTTTTCCGCCCTAGGCGGATCCGCCTAGGGCGGAAAAAATTTTTGCCAACTCCGCTGTAATTTGCTTGAAATCCTTACTAAGAATCTCCGACGTCGGCATTATAAAAGTTTCCGTGCCTGCCTTGGGCGCGACTCCTAATTTCAGAATCGCCGCTCTCAGCTGTCTCTTTATCCTGTTGCGTTCTGTGGCCTTTTTGGAAATCTTCTGCCCTACGACAAAATGAAATTTTTCGCGTCCTTTGGCCGCTATAGTCCTCAACGAAATAAACTCTCCTCTTATAAACATCTTTGACATATGCGCTACACGGTCAGTTTTTTCCTGCCCTTTCTTCTTCTTTTCGTCAAAACTCTCCTGCCCGTCTTTGTTTTTGCCCTCTCTAAAAACCCGTGGGTCCTGCTGCGTTTTCTTTTTTTAGGCTGATATGTAATAGACATATAACCAATACTATCACAACCCCGGCTCTTTATCAATTATTTATACCTATTTATATCTGCCCACAAACTATCCACAATCTTTCAACACGTTTTCCATTTTTATGGACTCTTTTCAAATATACATACTCTCATGTTATACTGATGGGTGATCATTCATAACAACAGCTCTTAACCCCGGCACATGATCGGGGTCCCGATGCAAAAAGTCGGGGCTTATTAATTTTTAGCTTCTTGGGAACGTCTTCAAGCTAAGGATTAAGAGCTACAAGCTACATCGGGTGAATAAAGACGAATTATGGCAATCCGCGCTTGCGGAAATTGAACTAGATACAAATATATCCAAAGCCAATTTTGTTACATGGTTTCGCAACACCTCTATATCCGCTCAAAAGGATGGGGGAGTTGTTATTGGCGTACCCAATGCCTTTTCCAAGGAGTGGCTGGAGAATAAATTCAACAAACTTATTCTAAGGACACTCCGAGGCATCTCGCCAGACATTAAGGAAATTTCTTTTATTATAGAATCCAAAAAACAGACTGCCGCAAAAGTCCAGCGTCAGCAACGAAAATCCGTAATGCCCCCGTCATTTAGTGATCAGCTAAGCTTTGAGCAATTCAGTGTAGATAAAGAAACAAACCTCAACCCTAAATATAAATTTGAGAATTACATAGTAGGCGCTTCAAACGAACTTGCGCACGCTGCTTCGCTTTCTGTCGCCCAGAACCCCGGTAAAGAATACAACCCGCTCTTTATTTATGGAGGGGTTGGCCTTGGCAAGACCCACCTACTCCAATCCATCGGTAATGCCCTAAAAGAAAAGCATAAAAATACTCAAGTCCAGTATCTCACCTGTGAAAAATTCACAAATGAATTTATTAGCGCTGTTCAGGGCCAAAAAATAAAGGACTTCCGGGAAAAATACCGCAAAATAGATCTTCTTATAATGGACGATGTCCAGTTTATTGCCCATAAAGAGCGCACTCAAGAAGAGTTATTCCATACCTTTAACGCGCTTTATGAAGATAATAAACAAATTGTCCTAAGCTCAGATAAAGCGCCTCATTTAATCGATTCCCTTGAAGAGCGCCTAAGGTCGCGGTTTCAGGGAGGGATGACAGCGGATATAGGACACCCGGATTTTGAAATGCGTGTGACTATTCTACGGGCTAAAATAAAAGAAAGGAATACAGAATTATCGGATGAGGTCATTCAATATATAGCAGACCACACACAAAGCAATATAAGGGAGCTGGAAGGCACGCTAAGCGTGCTCCTTGCCTCGTCTAAAATGGCCGGATTAGAGCTTACTCTAGAAAAAACCAAAAAATATCTTGCCCAGTCCATAAGACGCCCGAGGAGGATTATAAGCTTGAAAAAAATACTAAAAGTGGTGGCTGATTTCTATGATGTCACGGAAAAGGAAATTTTAAGCCAAAACAGGAAGCGAGATATCGCTCATCCAAGGCAAGTTGTCATGTATTTAATGAGAGAGGACTTAAAATATTCATATCCCTTAATAGGATCAAAACTAGGAGGACGAGATCACACAACCGTAATTCATGCCTGCTCTAAGATATCCCGGGAATTGAAAGATAATAACGAACAACTTCAAGAGGAAGTGTCCTTCTTAAAACAGGAAATTTATAACGCTTAAGGGTTGGTTATAATATGTGGAAAAGTATGTTTAAACTTGGAATATAAAAGGTGCATAAAAGCACATGTTCAAGCATCCCCGTATTTCACCCCATACAATCCACAGATATACCTCATTCCAATCCACACTATTCCCACACTATTCCCACAAAAAAACACCTTGAATTCCGTAATCAGTTACTGTAGATTGGTAACATACCCACAGAAATTAGCACCCCTTATTATATAGTAAAGATTAAATATATATATTATAAATAATACTATAATGAAATTCACCTGCACACAACAAAATTTCCTACAGGGGCTTAACATAGCAGAGAAGATTATTGGTAAAAACTTCGTATTGCCCATACTTCAAAATATTTTAATAACTTGTAAACAAAATAAAGGATATATAAAACTTTCTTCAACTGATTTAGAAATGGGGGTTGAGGTAATTATTCCTGCGAGAATAGAAGAAGAGGGGGGCGTGACTGTACCGGCTAAATTAATCAGTAGTTTTGTGAGAAGTCTTCCGGATGAAAAAATAAATTTTTCCGAGAAGAATAAAAAAGTACTTATCCAATGCAGGAACTATAAGTCCAATATAAAGGGGCAAGACGCAAGGGAATTCCCCATCATACCCCACAATCAGGATACCGATACGTTTTCCATGAATTCTCGTGATTTTATTTCCGGTATAGCCCCTGTTATTGGTTCGGCGTCTTTATTGGATATAAAGCCGGAAATTTCGGGGGTTTTTGTTCAATTTAGGGAGGATGATGTATGCTTCGTGGCAACGGACAGTTTTAGATTAGCCGAAAAAAGAATAAAAAATAATGGAAAAAGTACCTATTTAAAGAAGATTATCATACCCAAGCGTGCATGCGATGTACTTATGAGGGTATTTCAGGACACGAATGACACTATCAATATTCAGGCGAGTAATAATCAAATAACTATAAAAAACTCCCCGGAAGGCGGATTGTCCCCCAAAATCAAATTCGTGAGTAAGATAATAGACGGAGAATATCCGAATTACGAACAAATTATCCCAACCAGCTTTAAGATATTAGTGAAAGTGCCAAAAGAGGAGCTCATCCGCCACATCAAAACAGCGGGGATTTTTTCAAATAAAATACATGAAGTATCCCTGCGAGTGAACGCAAAAGACCAAGTGCTTGAAATTTCATCTCAAGATGCGGAGTACGGAGATCACTATTCGACCATACCCTGTGAAATACAAGGCGATGATGAGAAAACAATACTCAACTTTCAATACTTATTGGATGGCATACATAATTTAAGCTCTGATGATATTTTATTAAAGATGAATAAATCGGTTATGCCAATACTGATTTCATCTTCAAAAAATGACGGATTTAAATATATAGTAATGCCTATTAAGATATAATATATTCAACAAGGTCAATATAAATATGTTTATAGATATAAGGCCATCTATATTTAAATTTTCAAAGAAACCCGAGATTGCAGCGGGGCTCCACGAGCAGACATTGATAAAGGATTGGCAGGATATAGTGGGGTCTATAAAAAAAAGCGCCAGGGATAAGTCCGAGGCGCTTTATGTTAATGATATGGGGGAGCTTGTTGTGAGGGTTAGGGATCATCTATGGCTTCAGGAGTTTGCTTTTTTTAAAAACGAAATAGAGGTGGAGATCAGTAAAAATACTAAGATTAAATCAGTGCGGCTAATAACTTGAAGTCCCGGAGATTTTATAATGACAACGGAGCTGTAGAAGTTGATGTCCCCCAGGGGGGAACGTCAACGTCGTCTTTTGGGGGGAATAAATAAGGCGCAAAATCTTCAGCTTCCTCATATTCGTCTATCCATTTTTGTATGGCCTCTTCCCATGAATAAAACTGTGAATCGCTTGATGGGTCGGAGGGATTGGGCCCCTGTGGGTCGTCTTTCGAGATAAAGTATAACAAAGAGTGGGGCTCATAGAAAATCTTTTCCTCTATCATACTTATGGGAGTATCTTCTGTGGCGGGCTTTCCGGATATTGCATCCACTTCCAATATTATGGGAGTGCCCAAGGACCCCGTAAGTATAGGTTTAGTTGTGTTTATTGGTCTTGGGGAAGTGAAGTTTTTGGGGGTTAAATCCGTAATTTCGTATAATTTTTTCATAAAATGATACCAGATTGGCGCCGCCGCGGCAGCACCCGAGGCGCCCGGCATGGTGGAGGGGATATTATTTCCAACCCATACGCCGACAGCGATATCGGGAGTATATCCCAATGTCCAGGCATCGCGATACTCCTGTGTAGTGCCTGTTTTTGCGGCGGAGGGGATGTTCCCAAGATTGAGGTAGCTATTTTCTCCGAATAAGGGGGCGCGAAGGGAGTTGTCCGAGAGTATTGATGTTATGAGGCGTGCGACTTGAGGATCAAGCACTTCCCATGGTTCGTTTTTTGATTCATAAAGTATTTCTCCCTCTTTAGAGGTTATTTTAAGTATTGCCTCCGGCTCATTGTATACCCCCTCCTGTGAGAACACGCCGTACGCCGCTGTTTCTTCAAGGAGAGTTATTTCACCGCCTCCAAGTACCAGAGACAGGCCATAATGCGAAGGATCGTTTTTCAGACTTGTGATGCCGAGAGAGTGCGCGAGATTTATCGTATCTGCCAGGCCCGCGAGATACAGTATTTTTACAGCGGGGACGTTAATGGATTGGGCAAGCGCCTCTTTGAAAGTTACAGGGCCGCGAAATTTTTCATCGTAGTTTCCCGGGATGTATTCTTCAGCGCCCTGGACTCCGAAATTTGTCTCTACATCAAATACAATAGTATCGGGAGTATATCCCCTTTCAAAGGCCGCAGCATACGCGAATGGCTTAAACGATGAGCCGGGCTGCCTAAGGCGCGTAGTTACGTTCACATTCCCGTCATTTTCTTTATCGAAATAATCCCGCGACCCCACCATGGAAAGTATTTCTCCGGATTTGGGATCGAGCGCCACAAGGGCCGCGTTTTTGGCACGGAACCGCTTTTCGTTTTTTTCTGCCCATTCCAAAACGATTTTCTGCGCCTCCTGCTGAAGCTCCCAATTCAGGGACGTTATAATAGTAAGCCCGGAATTTTTGAGATATTCCTGTCCGTACGTTTGTTCCAGTTCTTTTATCACATACATCACGAAATGGGGCGCTTTTAGGCCTGTGGGGTCCTGGTGATAACTAAGCTTCTCCTCTTTCGCGCTATCAAGCTCATCTTGTGCGATGTATCCAAGGGAATGCATCCGCTCCAGTACATATTCGTGCCGTACCTTGAGTTTATCGGGATTGTTCCCGAAGGGGGAGTAATATGTAGGGGCTTTGGGCAGTGACGCGAGGAGCGCGGATTCTGATATCGTAAGCTCGCGCGCCTGCTTATTGAAAAACGTTAGCGCGGCCGCCTCTATTCCATAGGCGTTTGAGCCATAAGGCACGGCATTAAGATAAAAGTTCAAAATATCTTCCTTGCTGTACTTTACTTCCATCTCCAGGGCCAATATTAATTCCTTTACTTTGCGAGACAGCGTGCGCTCCGGGGAGAGATATATATTCTTAATGAGCTGCTGGGTTATCGTGGAGCCGCCCTGCTTCACTTTTGAACCCCTAAGGTTTGTGATTGTGGCGCGCGCTATGCCTTTAAAATCCAGGCCAAAATGATTGTAGAAGTTGTCATCTTCCGCTACGATTGTCGCCACTTTTACATACGAAGGGATCTCCTCAAAGGCAATTATGGTGCGTTTTTGCTCTCCATGTATGTCGTATAGCAGCACTTCGCCCGTACGGTCATATATTTTTGTTGACTCGGATATTTTTATTTCCGATATACTTGCCGGACTCGGCAGATCTTTAGCGTAGTAGGCGAAAATACCGCCAACAGCGACAACGCCAAAAACTCCGAGTATTACACCCATTTTGAATAAGAACTTTATTTTAGCTAACTTTGATTTTTTGCTATACATAGAGTAATATGTGATAGAGGATATATGAAAATACTATGACACAAAAAGGGAGACAAATCAATGAATTGTTGACCAGAGGGGTCGCGGAGGTAATCGATAGAGAACATCTCGAAAAAAGATTAAAGGCCGGCGATAAGCTTCGAGTTAAGCTGGGCATCGATCCGACTGCGCCTGATTTGCACCTGGGACACGCGGTAGTTTTGCGCAAACTAAGACAATTCCAGGAGGCCGGGCATAAGGCGGTTTTTATTGTCGGAGATTTTACAGCTAAGATCGGCGATCCATCAGGGCGCAGCGAACAGAGACCAATACTCACCAAGGGCGAAGTTGAAAAAAACATGGAAAGTTATATTAAAGAAGCCGGCAAAATTCTGGACATGAAAAAAGCGGAAGTAAGATATAACTCAGAGTGGTACGAAAATAAGAGCGCGAGTTTTGTAATGGAACTGACAAGCAAATTCACCATAGCAAGATCCTTGGAGCGCGATGATTTCCAGAAAAGGTTGAAAGAAGATCGTGATATAAGCATACTGGAGGTTTATTATCCTATCATACAAGGATACGACTCTGTAGAAGTTGGGGCTGATGTTGAGCTGGGCGGTACTGACCAAAAATTCAATTTGTTGATGGGAAGAAAGGTTCAAAGAAGGTATAGTTTGCCGGAACAAGACATAATGACAATGCCGCTACTGGAGGGTACTGACGGAGTTAGGAAAATGAGCAAGAGTCTCGGCAACTATATTGGCCTTTCCGAAGATCCCGGCGAAATGTTTGCGAAGATAATGTCCATACCGGATGATTTAATGGTAAAATACTTTATTTCGCTGACCGACATGGCCGAGAGTGAAATTGAGCAATTGCGCGAAGACAGATTAAAACCTAGCCTTGCTTCGCGTTCGCCTAAAAAATGGAAAGAAATACTATCTTCTGAAATTGTAAGAGTATATCATGGCGAGGGGGCGGCCAAAAGCGCGGAAGAAGAATTCGGCAGAGTTTTTGGCGGTCATGAGTCCCCAAGCGAGATAGGGGAGGTTGAGGTGGGGGATAAAAAGATAAATATTGTGGATTTACTCGTAAAAACACGACTTGCTTCGTCAAAAAGTGAGGCAAGGCGCCTGGTAGAGCAAGGAGGAGTGAAGGTAGATGGCAATATAGCCGAGGACCGAGAGGGGGATATTGCCGTAAAAGACGGCATGGTAGTCCAAGTAGGGAGGAGGAGGTTTATAAAATTAAAGATTAAAGATTGAAATTATTTTCTATCCCTTGGCTAAGAAATCCGGATTAAAGAATTTTCTTAGCCCCACAAACCAGACCCTCCTTAATTTGAACCGATTATGTGTTTTTAGCACAATTCGTCTTGCCCATGGGGCAAGATGTTTTTTATCCTTCGCAAGCACCCCGCGGAGAGTGAGTATTCTGCCTAGCCGTCTGTTTGGGCTGTAATGCGCCCGTTTCTGCAATACGCCATCTGTGAGTAAAAATTCGTCTTTGCGCTTCAAGTGCTTCATTGCGTATCCCGGTCTTATAAATTTTAGGTTGCCGTTTCGAAATCTATAGACGCCCGCTTTCACCCTTCCATTGCTCCGCATCCAGTGTCCTGTGAGGTTGTGGGGGAACATCTGCGCGCCCTTTTTGGGCTTGCGCATCAAGGAGTTTATTTTTTTTATGTCAATTTCGTAGTCGGCGTTCAGATACTCAAGGAGGTGAAAGGCAATGATTGGCGGCTCATTATTTTTCAGCTGAACCATCGCAAGTGTGGGAAACGAGCCGAGTAGACGGGGGTTCGACTCCGTAACGTAAAGTTTATTAGTAGATTCATCCAGTACAAAGTCCACTCCGAAAATACCCTTGTAGCCAAATTTTTGGAAGTATTTTCCTACTTTTTCTACTATATTATATGCTTGTTTTTCAACTTCGGGAGAAAATTGGGATGAGGACCAGTCATGCCCGCAAAAAAGGCCGGAACCCTTTTGGGGATTATAAAGCTCCGCGATGTCTATAAGCTGATATTGAAGGTTGGTAGAAAGTATGCCATGCCGCGTGACGCACCCCGTGATGCTGGGGGAAGGGCCGTTGATGTATTTGGCCACTATAACTTCTAAGTCCGAGATGTCTTCAGCGACTTCTTCCCCTTCTATTTCCTGTATGCGAAGTTTGCGTGCCGCCTTGTACCAGTCGTCCTGCGAGGTTATGAAAAAAGTCCCTTTCCCGCCGCCGCGCCGGGGATGCTGAAGTACAAAAGGCGTGCCGTACTTATTTTTCAGTTTGTAAAAATTAAGATTGTTGGCGGGCAGGACTTCGCCTGGAGGTGGGGAAGCGCCGATTTTTTCAAGGATTTTCCGGAATTTGATTTTATCTTCAAAAAGATTTTTTCCGAATTTGACTGCGGGGGCAACAAGCGTCCAGTCGTTTTCGCGGCATATTCGTTCCATCTTTGAAGAGGACTTATAGACAATGAGCGCGGGACTGGGGTCCGTGAAGCGCGACAAATATCCCTTTGTCCGCGGATGAGCGATGACAGTCGTTGAGTTCCTCGATTCTTTGATGTGCTGTGTCCCCATCCCCTTCTCAAGCGAGAACACTTCTATATCTTTTTCAATAAGCTTAGTATCTTTAGAGTAACGAAGAGCGAGAATCCGGTAATTCTCCACGACATCTTCTAGGCCAAGCCGGTCAAACGCGTAAACTCCCACTCCAAAGATGGGAGTTTTTACGTTATCGCGGAAATATTGCTTAAGGGAGGGAAGGTCAGTAATCATATTCCTTGCACTATAACATTTCTAGAGTTGTCGTGCTATTGATAAATGGGTTCATTCTTTAGTTTGGGCGGAGTCTGAATAATAGGCGCAGAATGAGTTGCCTATATTTTCAACGGAAGAGGCTAGGGTATCCGAGATTGCGCTATTGCCTGCCGAAATAGCTGCGTGAGTATAGGAGGTAAAATTAGAAGCAGCTTCGTCAATGGTTTCTGTAATTTTTTGCCGGTTTGACTCCTGTTTTTCAAATATAATATCGGATAAGTGGATGGTGGTAAAACCACCTGTAGCAAATGCAAGTAATCCTATGCCGGCAAGTGCGATAGCAAATCTCCGTTTGATGGTAGGGGAATCTATTTTGTTTTGCGCTGGCCCGCGGGTTTGTCTGCGATTTATCCGATATCGTCCTGATCGCCGTGCGCTTAGGTAGTCATCAAAATTTGACGTATATTCAGTCAGCCATTCTTTTGTTGTAAGCCAATTACGGCCGCGTTTTACGGCCCTTAGTTTTCCTTGCCTTGCGCGCAGGCTTAGATATTCCTGCGAGTACTTGCAATATTTTGTCGCCTCCAATAAGGAGATATAATCATTTTCTTCCATATTTCTCCTCATTTTATCACGTAGGAGCTTGCGCGAATATGGGGACAGTTAATTATTGAAAATATTTTGGTAGATATTTGGGGTCCTTGGTTTTCACGCCGAATTTCACAAGCGACTCGGCGTTTGCGATATTAAGCTTTCCCGCGTAGAGGAGCCGGGCGTCGCCGCCGCCCTCGATGTATTTTTTGACATCAAGATACCCCTTGAGATAGTGGTGATCCTTTGTGAAAGCGCCGGGCTGAGATGTATCCGATATCCCGCGTTTGACTCGCAGGGTAACATTCCATGTATAAGGAAGCGGGAGGCCAAGCTTGACTAGCCGGCAAAACACTTCGTAGAACGATCTCCGGCGCGCAAGATGAGCCACTATTGTGCGGGCGGAAACAAGAAGCATTCTCCGGGGGTCGTGTTCGTTGATTGTCTCATTGTAGAAAGCGAGCCCCTCTTCTGTTGTGGGAGGGCCGGCAAATCCTTCTCCAAAAAGAGAAGGGAAGCGCTGAAGCGCGCCATTTTCTTTTCTGAAAATATGCGTTTCTATTTCATGGACCGCTAAGCTCGCGACCTCTTCGGGTGCGAATCGTTCCCCGGTCTTTACCAGTAAATACCTGGAACGGGAATCTAGGCCTGCTTTAGAGCTTATATTTTTTCGCAGTTTCACCCTCCATGGCAGGTTGCTGTTTTCGACATGCTCCTGTAGTATTTTTGCGGTTTCGATATCGGATAGAGTGTCTTTAATTGTTGAAAAAACAGAACAAGAAGCGGGAGTGAATTGATTTTTGGCGTATTTCAGCTGGGATATGCCGGGCCTTCCGAATAGTTCAAGGGAATGGCGGGAGATATTAGGCGACCCCCGGGATTGCAGGCACTTAATTTTTTTTAGAATCCTTTTGCGTTTATTGGCGAGGTGTCTGGAAAAAAACCATTGCTCGTCCCTTTTTTCCGGGATGCTTATGGGCAGGGACTCGAGGTTATTATATAGCTTTACAAGGTCGGTCTTTATCGGCTTATATTTAAAAACAGGGTTATAGACCCTGTTTTTTGTGTATGCGTTTAGAAATTTTCGCTTCTCCGAGCTGGCGTTTGTCGGGTTCAAGCGGCTAAGTAGGGCCACCTTTTTATCCGCTATGCCAAGGTATTTATCGATTACTTTTATATTTGCCACACCGCCATTATAGCATATATTTTTATTTATGTAATATAAGATTTTTTGTGGGATCCACGAGGAATTTCTTGAGGTCTCTGCGGCCTATTATTACATCATGCTTCATCTCTTCCCGCGAGGCGATAAATGCCTCTGTGTGGACCTTTTCTCCGTCAAGCTCAAATACGAGATCTATAATGGGACGCTCCTCTTTGCCGAGAGCCCCTCTGACTTTTTTGTATTTAAGAATATGAGTAAGCTGTAGCTTATCTGCCAGGGATTTGGCTATGCTCGTGCGGTAGGCGCCCGTGTCAATTTTTGCAAAAGTTATGTGTCTTTCTTTGCCTGTGCCGTGAATTGTTATTTCTTCTCGCGCGCCGACTATTTTTTTGCCTGATATTTCTTCCAGCTCCTCTTCCAGGCCCCCTCCGAATAGGTCTTGAGCTATTTTTACCCCCTTCTTTACTGTTTCTACCTGAAGCCCGCGCACCCTCTCAAAGCGTTCGCGCAAAGGAGCCATGTTGGCAATTTGTATGGAAAGGCCCGGGCGCGCGTTAAGCTCAAGTATTATAGGGCCGCGGTCGCGATCTATGCTTATGTCGGCTCCGAGAAGCTCGCACCCTACTGATTTTTGCGCGCGAATCGCAAGTTCCAGAATTTCTTTCCATCCCGGTATTTTTATGCCGCGCAGAACGAGGCGCGATCCGGGGACATAGCTGATTGCGCGATCATTATGAATGGCATGAGTGGTTATGCCGGATTCCATGTCTATGCCTACGCCTATAGCGCCGAGGTGAAGATTGGCCTTTCCGTCGGATTCTTTGGTAGGTATGCGGAGCTCAGCCATAATGGGGATTGAATTATAAACTATTATCCGGATATCGGGAATTCCTCTAAAGCTATACTCCTTAAATAGCTTAAGTATCTTTATGCGTTCTTCAAAAAAAGCGACATCCGGCAAATTTCCCAAAGAAAAGGTGCCGTCTATCACATTTAGAATATGGTTTTTTATATCGGGTAGCTCAATGGCGGTGCCGTCAGCTTTTATCCAAGCGGGCTCGAGGGTTCGTTTGCCAAAAATACGCATAATTCTCCAGCTCGCAGGGTCAAGTATGCCTACATTGGCAAAATGCTGCGTTCTTTCTTTTTTTCTGGCAAATACTACAAGAATCCCTTCGCCCCCGAATCCTCTGTTTGGCTTTAGGGCAAAAGAAGAGGGGAGTTCGTTCCAGTCAAACTCAGTAAGCTCGCGCAAAGACGACACGGAGCTGAATGTTTTTGGAGTAGGTATGCCTTTTGCAGAAAGAATTTTTTTGGTAAGAATTTTGTTGTCTAAAATGCGAGCAACCCTCTTTGTGAGAGAGGGTTTTATGTAGAGAAGATTGCGGGCATTTATACCAAGGACTCCGGGCATATATTATTTAAATATTACATCCTTAAATCTGATGTACTCGGATATGCGCAGTCCCGTCCATTTTCCAAGGAAAAGGTTCGTTAGTATCGCGGTAAGGAGCACGATAAGGGGATAGGTAACTACTATATTCTGGAGCCATACTGAAGTTATGAGAAAGAAAATCGCCGTTGACATCACAAGAGTTTCAAGGGCAACTCCCAGAGTTTTTCTTGGGCCGCGCTCTATAAGCAGAGATCCAAACTGTTCGGTAGAAAGGATAAGGATTATAAAAGCAAAAGCGGCATGGGAGAATTGAATATCGTCTTTGTAGGGGAGGAATGGGGTAAGTGCAGATACAGCTACGGCTGTGATTAATAAGATTAGCGCCATCTTAGGCAGGTACAAAAGCCGCATATTTCGGAGCGCTGATTTTATAATAAACCCCACGCCAAGCACGGTGACAAATGCGATAACGCCCGATTGCAGGCCGATTGCGGCAAAGGCAAATCCTATAAGTATGGGGGCGGATATACTGAATCCTTTTATCCCTACAATCTGCCTTCCGATAACGACAAGAGTCATTGCTATGGGCAGCATAAATATCCAGATAAGAGTTTCTTCCGGAATGCCGTTTTGTGTAAAAAATGTGGTCAATTGAAGCATGTATTTGTATTTGCGCAGCAGATAGCAATAGCTAATGCGTCTGCCGCGTCGTCGGGCTTAGGTATATCCTTGAGGCCAAGAAGAAGCATGACCATTTTTTGTACCTGGGACTTCTCGGCTTTGCCGTAGCTTGTCGTGGCTTGTTTCACCTGAAGGGGAGTGTACTCGTATATTTCAACGCCGTAACTTGCAAGTGTTTCGAGCGCTACACCCCTGGCCTGGGCAACGGTAATTACGGTCTTTGCGTTGGTTGTAAAGAAAAGTTTTTCTATAGCGGCTGATTGCGGCTTATGTTTTTTGATAACGGATTTAAGCTCGGCAGACAGCATCTTTAGGCGCTCTGCCATATCAAGTCCCGCGGGTGTTCTGATGCATCCAAAGTCCAGGCAGGTAAGCGCATCACGTTCTTTTCTTATGATACCATATCCTGTTATAGCAATCCCAGGATCAATTCCCAGTATTATCATTTTAGGTTTGAGTAAATTTCCTGCACATCATCATGCTCGTCCAGGGCTTCAAATAACTTTTCCACTTTAGCGCTCTGCTCTTCCGATACATCCATTGGGAATTTGGCGACCCATTCATTGCCCTTGTAATCAAAAGCCCATCGCGCGCTCCCCTCCTCGCCAAGCTTTGCGTTGTGGTCGGAAAGAAGTTTTTTGACTTCAGAAAGGGTTCTGTTTTTGTTGTCGGTGATGGCTTTGACTATAACGGCAATTCCTTCCGGGCCGTAAATTTCAAGAATCATTTCTTCCAGCTTCGCCCCCGCCAGCTCCCCGGTCCCCTTCTTTATGGCTCTTTCTATATTCTCCTTTGGCATATTTTCCTTCTGGGCTGCTTCAACTGCCATGCGCAGGCTCGGGTTCGTTGCGGGATCACCTCCCTTCTCTCTCGCGGCTACCGATATCATTTTGGCAAGCTTGCCAAAAACTTTGCCGCGTTTCGCGTCAGTAGCTGCTTTTTTATGTTTGATTGTACTCCATTTTGAATGCCCACTCATGTCTAGATTGTGCCGTATTTTGCTTAAAAAATCAATATCAGGAGAGGCGTTTCTTAAGGAGGAAGACGAAAGCAGCGGAGAGGAGAGCGATTAGGGGGGCTATAATATAGACAAAAGTGTTTTGGTTTTGCGGGGCAGCGTTTCCAATGGCGGCAGTCAGGGATGACGACGAAGACGGAGCAACGACACTGTCATTAGTCGTCGTAGTTGCGCTGTTGCTATTAGTAGTCATTGTTTTTTTAATTACTTTTTTCACATCCTCTATCGTACCGGTTTGTTTTGGCGGAGCAGGGACAATGTTCGTGCTTCCCGGCGTCGGTACGCTGGACCATTTCCACACTCCTTTTGATCTTACATAAGATTTTCCCTTAGGGGCTTTTTTGTACGGCACTGTCTGGATTAGCTCGCCATCAGGCCTTATGAGCTGAATCGCGTCATTGTCGTTGTTCATCGTAATCTTGGTGGTCGGCCGGGAAAGCACAATAAAACTTTTTGCGGGCATGATTGTACCGAGAATATATGTACTGATATTTCCTAAGGTATCTTTTATCTGCCATTCTGATATATCGGCCGTCTCATCGCTTTCGTTTATTATTTCAATCCACTCTTCCAGTTCATCCGGCCCGAGGGGCGAGGGCATAATTTCATTGATAAAAATATTTGATGGGTATGTTGGCGGAGGGAGCTCTACGAGTGTGCTCGTGGCAGGCTGGGCTTGCCCCGCGGCCGATCCGCCATCCGCCCCGTCTGGCGGAGGTGGGGAGCTTTGCGGGGTTGAGGTTGCGGTTGATTCCGACGGAGGCGCTGGCGGAGATGGTAGTGAAGGAGAGGGCGGGGGATCCGAGATAGGGCTATTTTGAACAATATATGTGCTATTTTGCGCCTTTGGCGTCCCGCCGGCATCAGCGCTTGTCGCCCAGTTGCCGTGGTCTGACCCGGCAAGTTTCGGGTCTTTTCGTTCCATAGTATGTTTTGTTTCATTATCACCGCCAAAACCCTCCCACAAAACTTTGCCCCAAGCATTTACATTATCTATGAGATTGCCTTGCGCGTCTAAAAGTTCGAGATGTTCTCCGGAGTTTCCAAGGACTCCTGTATATATTTGGTCAGCTTGTTTATCCGATACGCTTGTATCATCCGTTCTTTCAAGCAAAAAGAAATCTCCGGAAGAAACGACGCCTCCAAGTGATATATTTGGTTTTCCGTCCGTGGACCCTAGAACCCATCCTTCAAGTGAGATAGGGCCCTCTGTATTGTTGTAGAGCTCCATCCATTCATCGCCATGGTAGTTTGTCGTGCCCATCCAGGCAATCTCGTTTATTACAACATCGCCCGGGCTTGCAGCATGCGCCCGGGCAATAAATAGGAGGAAAATAAAAAGTGAGGGCAATAAAAATTTCATTACTCTTAAAATAGAGAATCTTGCGCATCCGGCGGGCTAACCCCCAAGTGATTATACGCAAGCTTTGTAGCAATCCTGCCCCGGGGAGTTTTTTGGAGAAATCCAAGCTGGAGGAGGTAGGGTTCGTAAACTTCCTCTATGGTATCTCCCTCTTCAGAGCTTGCGGCAGATAGTGTTTGTATGCCAACCGGTCCGCCGTCAAATTTTTCTATAATTATTTCAAGCAATTTTCTGTCGGTTGGCTCAAGGCCAAGCTCATCCACTTCCATCATATTAAGCGACTCTTTTGCCGTGACTTTGGTTATAACTCCCTCACCTCTTACTTCCGAAAAGTCCCGCGCGCGCTTTAGGAGGCGGTTTGCTACTCGCGGAGTCGAGCGGCTGGACCGAGCAATCAGGCCGAGTCCTTCTTCGTCGGTATTTATGCCAAGGATGCCCGCTGATCTTTTTAAAATTTTTAGAATATCCTCCATATTATAAAACCCGAGGCGGAATGTTGCTCCAAAGCGGCTTCGAAGAGGGGAGGATAGGAGCCCTATGCGCGTGGTTGCCGCAATAAGAGTAAAGGGCGGTAAATCCAGCTGTATTGTGCGTGCCGAAGGCCCTTTTCCGATTATTATGTCCAAAACCCTGTCTTCCATGGCGGGGTAGAGCACTTCTTCTATTTGCTTGTTCAGCCGATGCGCTTCATCTATAAACAAAATATCTCCGGGAGAGAGATTCGTGAGGATTGCCGCGAGGTCCCCTATTTTTTCAATGGCAGGGCCCGAAGTTATTTTCATATTTGTCTGCATTTCACAGGCGATAATATGGCTTAAGCTCGTTTTTCCAAGGCCCGGCGGCCCATACAAAAGAATATGTTCAAGCGTGTCTCCTCTCTTTTTTGCTGCTTCTATGAATATTTTTAGATTTTCTTTTATGTTGTCCTGGCCGATATATTCTTCCCATGCTTTTGGACGCAGCGCAGTATCTAGCGAGCGGTCTTCTGTTTTTTTGGCAGGCGACGTTATGGGGGTTGACATAGTTGGATATTTCTGCTAATATTTAAGGTTAAACGCCATTATAGTACTGTAGGCACTTCTCCCGATTTCGGTCGGGAGAGGAGGGATATGTCTTAGTAATACGGATCAAGTAGCTCCGGCTCCTTGTCTCCTCGGGTATATCCTAATACTCTTGGTTCCCAAGCTAGAGATCGCCTACAGTCCTATGATGGCGTTTTTTGTATTCATTCTCCTGTTACTCTTTCAACTTCCTCTATAGTCGTTATTCCTTCGAGTACCCTAAGAAAGCCGTCTTGCTTCATGGTTATCATACCTTTTTCTTTTGTATATTGGCGTACTTTCGTTATGGGAGGGTTCTCAAGTATAAATTTTTCAAATTCCGCGTCGTTTACTAATATTTCATAAACTCCGACCCTTCCCTTGTATCCGCTTGAATGACAAGTATCGCAGCCCTTTGTCCTTGGAAGTTTGAGGCCCTGGGCGATTTCCTGCGGGAGCCTGAGCGATGAAGGAAGATTTGCAAGTTCGGCTTTTAATAGGGAGAGTTCCTCGGCAGAGGCCGCTTCGAGACGTTTGCATTTTTCGCATGTCCTGCGTACCAGCCGCTGGGCTATTGCCATGTTCATGGCCGGTCCTATCACGGAAGAGCTTGCGCCAAGGTCCACGAGGCGCGGTACGACGCCTGCGACATCATTTGTATGCAGGGTTGAGAGCAAAAGATGTCCCGTGAGAGAGGCCTGTAGGGCCGTGTCCGCTGTTTCCAGGTCCCTTATTTCTCCAATAAGAATAATATCAGGGTCCTGCCTCAGGATTGAGCGCAGGCCGGAAGCGAAAGTATAGCCGTGCTCCGCGGAAACCTGGGTCTGGGATATGCCCTCAAGGTGGTATTCTATAGGGTCCTCAACGGTGATGATTTTGACCTCCGGGGTTTTGAGCTTTTTGAGGAACGCGTAGAGCGTGGTTGTCTTGCCCGAGCCGGTGGGGCCGGTCGTCAGTATCATGCCGTTTGGCTTTTTGATTTGTTTTTCTACTATTTTTAATAAATCTTCCCGTATGCCAAGCTGTTCCATAGAAAGCAGGGATGCGGGGTCCAGTACGCGCAAAACAATATTTTCTCCATATGCTCCGGGGAGCACCGAGCTTCTGATTTGTATTTCGAATTTTCCGAAAGATACGCTGAATCTGCCGTCCTGCGCGGCATTTTTGATATTCAGCTTCATCTCGGATAGAAGTTTTATACGCGACAAAAGAAGTTTGTATATATGGGCATCTAGCGTTGAAGCGTCCCGCATAAGGCCGTCTATGCGGAGACGCAGGCGTATATCTTTTTCCTGGGGCTCTATATGTACGTCCGAAGCATCCAGGGCAAGCGCGCTTGCAAGCAGGAGCTCGGCTATTAACGAGGCGTTTTTTTGAGAAGATATTTTTCCGATGGCTTCCCCGAGATCCTCTATGGACCTTATTTCCTTGCGGAATCTTTCAAGCTCCCGGGGGGAGATATCAACTTCTCCGGATATTTTTTCTTTGCCCAGGGCAGTTTGTTTGTAGCCGGACCACGCTTTTTTTAGGCTGTGCGGCGAGGCCATAGCCATAGAAACATTCTCGAATCTGTCCTTAAGATTTTCTATGATTTTTTTTGTGTCGGGATCTTGCGGATCAGCCACCGCGACTGCCAAAGATTGGCCTTTTTTACTGATTACCGCAAGGCCTGCCTCTTTTGCTTCGTGCTCAGGCACGATTTCAAGGGCTTCACGGTCTATGGGTTTGAATGTCAGGTTTATATAGGGGAACCCCAAAAGTTTCGCGGATTTTTTTGCGGCCTCTTCTTCTTCTTTTACTCGGACTATGCCAAGTTTACGTTCTTGTGTCTTTTCTTTGGGGAATTTTATTGGGGACATTATTTTTATGATATCTCATTTTCTCCTAATGCGGAAGATATAGCGGATATAATTTTTTCCTGCTCCGATGCGTCTTTTGAAGGAAGAGTAAATACTATATTATTGCCGCGCTTTTCTTGCTTAGCGGCAGGCAGGGTGTTGCGAATTGCTTCCGAAAGGGGCTTAAGCTGCTGTTCGTAGGCGGCGTGTATAATTCCAAAGTAAGACGAATGGCCCGCCCGTCCGGGCAGGTTTTCCCAAAAAATAATAAACAAATTTGCCTGGGAAAAGTTATTTTTAAGTTCGGTAAGTATAGGAGGTATTTGCTTTGCATTGGCGCCGGATTCAGAAAAGTCCTCTTTGGTTATAATGATCCACATAAGCTTTGCGTCCTTTATGTACCTAAGCTTAGCCATAGCTATTCCCCAAAGTTTCAAAAATTCAAACGATTTTGTTTTGAAAAGATTTTTGATAATTTCTTGCTGGTCTGCCTCGCAAGACATGAGATATGCCGCTTCATGCAGCGCATTTGGCTTTGTGCGCGAATTTTGAAAGTTAGCGGTTGCTCCTATGATTCCCGCGAGCAAGGGCGTAGCAACATCTTTTGTTATAAGATTTTCGTCCCACTTTTTTAGCAATATCGTTGTAATTTCAGAACAGGAAGAGCAAGACGGTTCTATTATATTTATCTCCCCAAATCTTTCGTTGGATGGATTTTTATCTATATTTATTATGGCTGTCTCATAGAAGAGCGAGGCGTTGCGTTCAAATTCGTTTTCAAGCGACTCTAAATCATCTATGCCAATTGTGATTATTGAGTCGTAATTAAATTTTGATAAACTAATATGAACATCCTGCTCTTCTATGCGGATGCCGGAAGAGGGGGTTATATGGATGTCCAGGCGAGAGTCTGACCGGTCATAGCTTATTTGTTCTACGGATTTTTGCGACACATCCACCGAAATAATAAGATCTCGCGTGGAGTTGATTGTTCGCTGGGGGCTTGTTTCATCCCCAAGAAAATAAAAATGCTCCGGAATTTCGCAAGGCGTGAAAAGTGTTGCTTGCTTTTTGTTTTGCCGAAGAACTCGCGCAAGCGCGATGGAAGCGGGATATGTGTCCTCTATGTCCTGTTCCCCCGCGATAATTAAAATATTTTTGCTATTCCCAAGATGCGCATGGGCCTGTTGGTATTCGTCGAGTGCCATTTTTTATGCTCAATCTTTCTAATTTACTCTGTTTCATTTTGGTGGTCAACAAACGGAATTGGGGAAAAGTTTGTGATTTGGCTGTAAATATGGCTATAATGGGACAATGGAATTATCATCTATTACCACGAAATCCTCTCAAGCAACGATAGCTTCAGCTAAGAAATTTCTGGAAAAAGTGTTAAAGGAGGCCCGGGAAGATGCCCCCCTTATTTTTTATTTGGAAGGGGAGCTGGGCTCGGGCAAGACGCATTTTGTAAAAGGGCTTGCCGAAGCCCTTGGCATAAAGGACAATATAACTAGTCCGACTTTTGTGTTGATGAAGAAGTACGCTGTTTCCGGCAGTACTGCAGCACGACAGGCAGGTA
>Ga0208879_1001364_pt1 | contig 23195 bp, 20 predicted proteins | sample Knorr_S15_td_Bot_FD_185605 | JGI IMG/M metagenome (GOLD analysis project Ga0208879, IMG submission 185605) | Marine microbial communities from Southern Atlantic Ocean transect - Knorr_S15_td_Bottom_ad_5009_LV_A (SPAdes) (version 2) | ecosystem: Environmental > Aquatic > Marine > Oceanic | place...
GATTCAACAACGACCATTTTTGCGTTCTTTGTTTGTGGTAAAAACTTTTTTGCGATCCAAAAGCAAAGCCAGACGTCGTCGTCTGGGAAGCGATGACCAACTAAGGTCGTGATTTCCAGAGCTGTGTTTGAGATTGTGCTTGTTAGAATTCCTAATAGGGTCTCTAGCGCACCAGAATCCATTGTTTGAGATGCCATTTCTCCCCCCCTCTTTAGGTGTATTTAAAATTTTACGGAGTTTTGATAAACTCCTAACTGCTCTATTTATGCCACTTTATTTTGAATTTGTCAATTCTCCCCTTTTGGTGAGTACCCTCTTATCTCAGGTAAATTGAGAAATCTGATTTAGCGAGGAGATACTTTCCCTGGAGTCAAAATAGTGAGGGGCTTAAGAAATTAGCTTCAAGTCTCTCTTCTTTTGCAACCAAAAAAGACCTCAACGGGTCTTTTCAAGATTCTCTCAATATTTTTAATGGGACTACTCTGGCAGCTTTTCTTCTGGCTCTTGCTTCGTCTCTTTTGATTCTGGGGTTGCGGCGTCTTTTGTTGTCGCGAGTTTGAGCGACATGCGGTGTTCCTCAGGATTAATCTCTAAAATTTCAAATTTGTTGGTATCTCCCACTTTTAAAGCATCTTCCATTGCTTTTCTTGTTCCAAATTCTGAGATGTGGCATAGTCCTTGAATTCTTGGTTCAATTTCAACGAACGTACCAAAGGGATTAAGCTTTGTTACGATGCCTGTAACAATATCTCCCTTTTGATATTTCTTTGCTGTTTCCTTCCAAGGATCTTCCTTTAGTACTTTTAAGGAAAGAGATGCCCTGTTGTTTGAGATATCAATTATTTGAGCCTTGAGTTTATCTCCAATCTTTAAGAACAGTGAAGGGTCATCAATAATTTGCCAGTCAATCTCTGAAATATGAATTAATCCTTCAATCTCTTCTTCTTTTCCTCCAAACTTAATGAAAGCTCCAAAATCAACTACTCCAGTAATTTCACCCTCTATTACATCTCCCGCCTTATACTGGGAAAGGATTTCCTTAAGTTTTCTTCGTTCTTTGCTGCGTTCTGAAAGAATAATTTTCTTTTCCTTGGGATCCAGGTCAAAGATTTCAACCTCTAGTTCTTCTCCTATGAATGCTTGCAAGGCCTGGAGAATTTTTCCAGTGTCTCCGTCTTCTACTTTAGGATAGTGTTCTTGGGAAAGTTGAGATACAGGCAAAAAAGCTTGTACACCAAAGACGTCAGCTAAGAGGCCTCCCTTGTTTGCCCCTACAACTTTTACCTTTACGAGTCCTTCTGTTGCTTTTTGTTCTCGGAGTTTTTCCCAGGTAATTTCTCTCCCTGCTTCGCGAAGCGACAGTTCAATATATCCCTCGTCATTTTCAAGCTCCACGATTTTTGCAGCAATGTTGTCTCCTACCTCAACTCCTTTAAGTTGATCTTTTTCTTCTTTAAATTCACGGCCAAAGATAACACCAGTACCCTGAGGGCCTAGGTTTAAGTAAACAGAAGACCTTCCAATACCAACAACCTGTCCTTCTACAATGTCTCCTATGCGAAATGGGCGAAGAATATCCATTTTTTCCAAGGGTTTCTCCTCTATTGTTTGCATGTCCCTTAGTGTACCCCAGCGAGCGTAAAATGTCAAAGCTTGGTTCTAAGGACTTTTTGTGCTATACTTGGTATATATGCAGATTGTATGGAAAGGCCAGGCTTGTTTTTCAATAGTCATTACGCGAGGAAAGCAAGAGCAGGTAAAGATTTTAATTGACCCTTTTGAAGATTCTATTGGATTAAAACTGCCTCCTCAGGAGGCAGATATCGTATTGGTTACGCATGGCCACTCTGACCATAATAATGTAAAGATTGTAAAGGGAGATCCTTTTATTATTGATTCTCCAGGAGAGTATGAGGTAAAATCAGTATTTGTGCAAGGAATCACAACCTTTCATGACGATGTACAGGGAAAGGAAAGAGGTTTAAATACGATATATACCATAATCACAGAGGGCATAACTCTCTGTCACATGGGAGATTTTGGGCAAAAGGAATTAACCCCAGAAGAAGTAGATAAGATTGGGAATGTGCATGTATTAATGATTCCTGTTGGGGGTACGTACACTATTGATGGTAAGGAGGCAGGGAAAATCATTTCACAGATTGAACCTAAAATCATAATTCCTATGCATTATGCCTTGCCAAAATTAAAACCCAATCTTGCAAAAGTAGAAGAGTTCTTGCAAGTTATGGGTAAAAAAGGACTTGAACCCCAAGGAAAGCTAAGCTTGAAAGCAAAGGATGTAGCAGGAGAAACAAAAGAAGCAGAGATTGTGGTCATGCGACCCCAATGAACATTCAAAAGCTTTCAGTTGTCCAGCGTAAGATTATTCTATGGGGAATAATTGTAGTTTTAGGAGGCGTGCTCTTTTTTTGGTGGGGAGGAAATGTTATAGAAACTGTAAAGACCACTTCTCTTCCTGAAATTCCAAAAGAGCTCAAAGAAAGCTTACAGGAAACGCAAGATGAATTCACATTTCCAACATTTGAAGAAATAGATATTTCAGAAGAGATTTTACAAGAATTACAAGAATATGGCCAAAGCGCAAGATAACAGTGAGGAAAAAGCACCAATAGGCACAGTTGAGCCGCGAGAAATTGTGGAGGAAATGCGTGAGTCATATTTGGACTATGCAATGTCTGTTATTGTTGCCCGTGCCCTACCGGACGTAAGGGACGGATTAAAGCCTGTACATCGCAGGATTTTGTTTGCTATGCATGAGGATGGATTAACACACGCCGCAAAGTATCGAAAATCAGCTACGGTAGTGGGAAGCACATTGGGGAGGTACCATCCACACGGAGACACTGCGGTATATGATTCTTTGGTTCGCATGGCTCAGGATTTTGAATTACGATATCCTTTGATTGATGGTCAGGGAAACTTTGGATCTATAGATGGGGATAGTGCGGCCGCCATGCGTTACTCAGAAGCCAGAATGTCAAAGATTGGAGAGGAGATGCTACGCGATATTGGAAAAGATACGGTGGACTTTATTGATAATTACGATGGTACAAGAAGAGAGCCTGTTGTGCTTCCTTCTCCCGTGCCTCAGTTACTTTTAAATGGAACTTTGGGAATTGCAGTTGGTATGGCAACCAATATTCCTCCCCATAACTTACGGGAATTGATTGATGCTTTAACCCACTTAATTGAAAATCCAAAAGCTACGAGTGAAGATTTGTGTGCCTATGTTAAAGGACCGGATTTTCCAACAGGAGGTACTATTTTTAATAAACGGGAAATTATCGCTGCGTATTCACAAGGCAAAGGACCTGTTGTAATGCGAGGAAAAGCAGAAATTGTAGAGGATGAAAAGAAACCTCAAATTATCATTAGTGAAATTCCTTTTCAGGTAAACAAATCATCTTTGGTGGAGCAATTTGCAAAGTTGGTACAGGAAAAAAAGATTGAGGGAATTCGTGATATTCGAGATGAATCTGACAAAGATGGAATGAGAATCGTCTTTGATCTGCAGCGGGATGGCCATCCACAAAAGATTTTAAACCGTCTATACAAGTTTTCTGATTTTCAAAAGACTTTTCATTTAAACCTTTTAGCTTTGGTTGATGGTATTCAGCCAAAGGTCCTTTCGTTAGTTGAGATTCTTCAGTACTTCATAGAACATAGACGTCAGGTGACAATGCGCCGCTTGCAGTATGAACTAAGAAAAGCAAAGGACCGAGAACACATTTTGGAAGGCTTGTATAAGTGCTTGGCAAATATTGATAAAGTTATAAAACTCATTCGGGCAGCAGAAGACCGCGATGATGCAAAGACGAAATTACAAAAGGCATTTAAGCTTTCAGAACTTCAGGCCAACGCCATTTTAGACATGAGACTTGCCCAGCTAGCAAAGCTGGAGAGTAAGAAAATTGAGGATGAGCTAAAGGAAATCAGGATAAGGATTAAAGAGCTTACCAGCATTTTAGCTTCCCCAAAAAAGATTGACGAAGTTATTAAAAAGGAATTTGCAGACGCAAGAGAAACTTTTGGGGATGAAAGAAGAACAAAGGTGCAGGTTGCAGGGTTAGGTGAGATTGCAGAAGAAGACTTAGTTGCAAAAGAAGAAACCATTATTACTCTAACTCAAGGAGGTTATATTAAGCGTATTAATCCTGCCACGTACAAGCTTCAAAAAAGAGGAGGGAAAGGTATTGTTGGTATGAAGACTGTGTCAGATGATATTGTAGAACACTTTTTATATTGCAATACCCACGACTCTTTAATGGTGTTTACGGATTCTGGAAAAGTATTTCAATTGCCTGTGTATGAGATTCCAGAAGGAACCCGCGTTGCAAAAGGGCGAGGCCTCTTAAACTTTGTTGAGTTAAGTGCAAATGATAAAGTACTTAATCTTTTTGCTTTAGGGAAAAAGGATATTGAGCAGGGCATAAAGTATATGGTTATGGCTACCAAAGATGGGCTCGTGAAAAAGACTCCCTTGGAGGACTTTAAGAATGCTCGTCGCTCTGGCCTTATTGCTATCTCTTTGAAAAAAGGAGACGAGTTAAGGATTGTAAGAAAAAGTACAGGAAATGATCAAATTATTGTTACTACTAAAAAGGGTCAGTCTATTCGCTTTAAAGAAGAAGATGCCAGGGCAATGGGAAGGTCTGCTGCTGGAACTCGGGCCATTCGCTTAAAAAAGGGAGATGAAATGGTTGGCATGGATGTTATTTCAGAGAACGGAAAAGGCAAAACCCAAGACCCAAAGAAAGACGGCGACTACCTGTTGATTTTAACTGAGAGCGGATATGGGAAAAGAACTCTGTTAAAAGAATATCGAATGCAAAGTAGAGGTGGTTCTGGAATTAAAACTGCCAACATTACAGCAAAGACCGGGAGCTTAGTGTACGCAAAAGTTCTCACAGGACAAGAAGAGGACCTTATCGTTATCTCAAGAAAAGGACAGGTTATTCGTACGACTGTAGCTGATATTGCAAAGATTAGTCGCTCCACACAGGGAGTTCGAATTATGAGACTGGACGAAGGAGATAAAGTTGTTTCTGCAGCGTGCTTTTAATGTGGTATACTTAGAGAATACAATGAAGCAATTCAAACTGATTCTCTTTTCAACTATTCTAGGAGCTGTGCTTTTGTTTGTAGGTAGCGCCTCTTTTGTGGATGCAGCTCCTACTAGTACTCCAACACCTAGCTCTCCTGGTAATGGATCTACTACGGTAATTGAACCTGTGACATTAAGATGGAGCGGAGTAACGTTTAATGCGGCAGGAGGATATATACTGAAGATTTCGGGAGGAATATTAGGAGCGGCAGGAAGAAAAGAGTGGATCCCAAGTACTTCTACTTCTTATACCGTTCTTGAAACTCTGCTCGTAGAAGATGAGCATATATGGACGGTCCAAGCATGCTATGGATTTAATATTTCTGCTGTTGATTGCGGTCCACTAAGTAGTGCATCGAATTTCTTTCCTGTACTTGCCAAAGCTCAGTTAGATTATCCTGGCAATAATGATTTTGTATCTCCTGATGAAGACGGTACGATAACATTGCAGTGGATTGAGGTACCTGGTGCAGATTGGTATAGCGTGATGCTAAGCAAGGACTCTGATACTCCTTTTTCTATTACATTTGATAAAAGTAATTCTAATATCACTACTACTTCTTTTAAGATTCCTGTAAATTTAATTGAGTTAAATCGTTTTTATACTTGGCAAGTAACTCCTATTCAAGGTGACACTTTGGGACCTTTGTCTGGGCCTGAAAAGTTTTTTGTATCTTTGTCAAAACCAGTACTAGTAGCTCCTGAAAAAGATGCCATAGAAATAATAGCATCTCTAGGGAATATAAGTGCAAACGTAAAATTTGAATGGAATAAGGTAGTGGGCGCAGAGGAGTATAATCTTGAGCTTTTTGGTAACACTGATCTTAAGCCAGCTGGAACATCTGACTTAGTCGTCGAAACATTTGTTTTTAAAATTGGAACATATGAATGGCAGGTTACTGCGTGTGAAGCAAAGCTTGTAAACTGTGGTTTATCAAGTGAACGCAGAAAGTTTACAGTTAGAAAAGATACAACTAATCCGGGAATTGAAACGTTTACGGTCGAACCAGATGAACCGGCTTGGCTGAGTAGCGATAATTCTAATCTGACTATTTCCTGGAAGGTAAGTGATCAAGGTGGCACTGATATTAATAGGGTTGAGATATGGAAGGCGGAATTTGATGAAGAGAATTGTAAAACAGGAGGAGACAAGAACAGTGAAGGAAAGGAAACATGTGGTTGGGAGAAAATTCAACTTTCCGAAAAGTTAAGTAAGACTGTTGCACTATTGGGGAAGGATAGCTGGTCAGATTCTATTTTTATTCCTTCCCCTTCTAAAACTTCATGGTATGGGCTCCATGTTTATGATTGGGCAAATAATAAAACTACAGAAAGAGATGCTGGAAAGAAACCAATTAAAGTACAGGTGGATAAAAGCCTTCCCACCATAAACAAGTTTGAAAAAACCAATCCACCAGGCAATGATTTTGTTAATATTAAAAATCGTACTGTCACCTTTGAGTATGAAGTTGCAGATAGTATATCTGGAATGAAGACTATAGAGTTATGGCGTAAGCCAAATAAGGATAATAAGGATGAATCAGGGAAAGTGGATAGCAATACTGGATCCAGTAACTCTATTTTTACCGATACGCTTCCTCTCGGGATTGAGAGAACTAACTATAAATATGGGTTGCATGTTTTTGATCAGGCAGGCAACAAATGTACCGATGGTGATGATGAATGTCGTAAAGAAGGTGCCTTTGTGAGTCCTTTCATTGTAGATACAGAAGCTCCTAGAAAGCCAGGTATTCCAACAACGCCCTCAACCAGTGACCAAACTCCTACTTGGACCTGGGAAGCGTCTGAAGGGAATCCAACATCATACACGGTATTTTGGGATACTACTGTTAGAGGAGAAGCAAACTCAGAGTCTGTTACCACTAATTTCTTTACTCATGCTGATGGTTTAGATGAAGGAACTTGGTTTGTGAAGGTGAAAGCATTTGATGCCGTAGGCAATCCTTCGGCATTCTCTAAGAATGGATCAGTGGCTATTGATATCTCAGGCGGTAGTCCCGGTGAAGAACCAGATTCAGATCCCGGTAAAGAACCAGATCCAGGTTCTGAAGAGACTAAGCCTGTGGTTTCTTCTACTCCAGGTGAGTGTAGTTTGTTTTGCGAGACTCGTAACCTCGGTGACCAACCAGATGACACTACCTGTATCTGTAATCCTTTACGTAGCACCAATGTTACGGATATTGTTACTAATATCTTGACCCTATTATTCAATTTTGCTTTAGTATTAACTCCTGTTATGGTAGTGGTAGCAGGTACTATGTTTGTTACAGCTGGTGGAGATCCTGGACGTATCTCTACTGCAAAGAGTATTCTTCTATGGACTGCAGTGGGACTTGTAATTATTGTATTGGCTCGTGGATTAGTTGCGGTCTTGGGGACTATTATAGGGTTTTGACAATGACTTATTTGGTGGTATAAGTAAATAAGGTCGATATTTTACAATATTGAGATAGAATTAACAAAAATTAGATAAAACAATGAAAAAACTTTTAGGAATTTTGTTTATAGTAACACTCCTTCTGGGAGCTGGATTTGCCAGCGTTGCTGTAGCGCAAGAAGCTCCTCCTTCAGGGTTTGAGCTGCCTACCACCGGGATACCTGTTACTGGTGGAACACTCCTTGATCGCATTGCCTTAATTGGCAACTGGGTCTTTGCCATATTCTTGGCAATTTCTCTTATCTATATTCTCTTGGCTGCTTTCCAGTTTGTGACGGGAGGAGGAAAGCCAGAAGATATTACTGCAGCACGCCAAAAGTTAATATATGCCATAATTGGTATTGCCATTGCCTTGCTGGCTGCGGGAGTTGACGATATTTTAAGGAGTATCTTGGTAGTAACATAAAAAATTTGAGGATGAAGATTGTGAGGTATATTCTTCCTGTAATTCTTTTAGTTTCCTTATTAACAGGAGGATTTGTGTTTGCTTTGGAACTTGGTGATTCTTGCAGGACTGATTCTCAGTGCTCTAGCTTAGGAGGGAGTGCTATATGTCTGGGAGCAGACTCTACTCGAAATATTGAAGGAGCCTGCTTTCTTTCAGCTCCTCAAGGACCTGAAAGTGCAGGAGCTTTCCTGCAGATTATTGATAACATTGGTGATTGGGTTTTTGCTATATTCTTGGCAATTTCTGTCATTTTTCTGATTTGGGGAGCGTTTGAGTTCGTAACAAGTGAGGGAAATCCAGAAAAGGTTTCTTCTGCTAAGAAGCGTCTTTTGTATGCCGTCATTGGTATTTCACTTGGCCTCCTTGCCAATGGGGTAGATGATATTCTAAGAAGCATACTGATAAAATAAGATTGGAGGGACGCGAATCATGAGCTTAAAGAACATTGCGGCGTAAATATTTTTTAAGATAAGGAACACAATACAGCCAGGAAATTTTCCTCGCTGTATTGTTTTTCTCTCAGTTTTCCGCTATATTCAAGGCGCACTCTTTTATTAAGCCGGAGTGGCGGAATTGGTAGACGTGCTGGCCTTAGGAGCCAGTGGGGCAACCCGTGAGAGTTCGAGTCTCTCCTCCGGTACAATCAAAACTCCCGCATTGTTGCGGGAGTTTGTGTAGTTCAATCTTATCCTCTTACTTTTACCTTCTTTATTTTCTGCCGCTCAATTTTTGGAATACGCAAAGTGAATACGCCATCTTTCATACTCGCTTCTGCTCTTGCCCCATCTATTTCCTCTGGGAGAATAATCTCTCTTGTGAAAGCTCCCCAGAAACATTCTTGATAAAAGTAATTCTTTCCTTTATCTTGCACAATGTTTTTGCGCTCTCCTGAAATGGTAACGGTGTCACTTTCAATGGAGATATCTAAGTCTTCTGCTTTTACGCCTGCAATGGTTGATTGAATAATAATTTCAGTGTCTGTTTGATATACATCAACAGCTAATTCACCTTCGGGCTCAAACCAATCAGGAGCTTCCTCTTTTGAGGGAATCGCAGCTTCTTTGCTTAAAGATTTCACAGGTATCTTCTCTTTTTCATCGTCCTCGTTTTTCTTATCTTTAGCTTTGAGAAGAGACTTTTTTTGCTTGGGCCGCTCCTCTTCAACCTCTTCGTTTTCGTATTCCTCTTCTTCTACACCCATGCTGTTTTTTAATTTTTCAAAAAATGATGGCATATTATGGTCGTAATTTTATTATCTTTTGTAATTGTTTAAAACTTAATGATACAAAAATTGCCAATCCGATTAGAATGATAGCAGGAATAAGGAGTTTTGTTAACCCCTCTGTTTGTAGTATATAGAAATTGAAAAGACCATGCAAGAGGGTTGCTACAAAAAGACCAGTTGCCACATACAAATACTTCCTTTTTCCATCAAAGAACGAGCGAACAAGAAAGTATCCAAAGGTTCCAGAGCTCAGGGCGTGAAGGAGTGTGGCTCCCACAAGGCGTACTAAGGTTAGAGCTACAATACTTGAAACGGGAGATGAAGGCCCCAATCCAAATAGAAGTAAGATATTTTCAAAGGCAGCAAATCCAAGAGCAGCTATTATCATATAGAGCATGAGATCCACAGGTTCGTCTAACGCTTTATTTCTGTACACAAAGAAGCGTACTACAAAGAACTTAAGAACTTCTTCTACTAGAGCTACTCCAAGAAAGATGTATAGAATCAGGATGACTCCTTCAGAAAAAGGAAGGAATGAGAATAAAGAGCGCAAACCAAGCTCCAGCACAATGGCAGGAAGCGTTGCAAGCATGCCCAAAAGAAACACTTTTTGAATTACTGAATTGGGCTCTGGATGAGCATCTTTTCTTAAGTAATAAGCAAGCCAGATTATGCTTGGAACAAGCCCAAAGAAGAGGAGTAATGGATAATTCATGCTGGCCAAGATTCTATCATTAAGTTTTTCTTTTTATCTTTCAGGAAAAGTTGTTGGTATAGTTCTTCTGTAACAAAGGGAGTAAAGGGATGAAGAAGGCGCAAAAGTTCTTGTAATACCATAGAAAGGACATACTGCCTGGCACTTCTTGTTTTTTTATTCTCCAACACTTCTTTTGAGTCTTCCAATATTTTATCTGCCAATGTGTGCCAAGTGTAATGATATAGGGTTTCTGCGGCCTGGGAAAGACGATATTCTTCAATAAGCTTTGTTACTTTTTGTTTAGTCTTTTTAAAGTCAGAGAGAATCTTTGTATCTTTACTTGAGAGTTTAGGATTCTTTTCTTCTTTGTAATCCTTGGTGTTCATTTGAATAAATCTTGCAATGTTCCAGAGTTTGTTTGCAAAGTTTCTATATCCTTTCACGCGGTCCTCTGCAAGCTTTAGATCGTTTCCAGGAGCGGCTCCAATAATTAAAGATAAGCGGGTAGCATCGGCTCCGTACTTTTCTACCATGGTTAAAGGATCAATAACGTTACCAAGTGATTTTGACATCTTTCTTCCTTGTTCGTCTCTTACCAAGCCATGCAAGTATACAGTGCGGAAAGGAACTTCACCTATAAGGTAGGTACTCATTAAGATCATTCTTGCAACCCAGAAAAACAAGATATCATATCCTGTTTCAAGAACCGAGGTTGGATGATATGTATCAAAATCCTTAGTCTTCTTTGGCCAGCCTAATGTAGAAAAGGTCCAGAGTCCCGAAGAAAACCAGGTATCTAGAGTATCTGGATCTTGTTGCCAGCCTTGTTCTGTTGGTGGCGCAGTTCCAACCTTGATGTCTTTGTCTTTATACCAAACCGGAATTTGGTGCCCAAACCATATTTGGCGGGAAATACACCAGTCGCGCAGATTCAGAATCCAATGAAAGTATATTTTCTCAAAACGCTTGGGAAGAATCTCAACTTGTTTTGTTTTTACCACATGAAGCATGAGCTTCTTTAACGTGGTTTTTTGTCCTTTTTTTATTCCTGCGAGCCCTGTATGTGGAAAAGAAAACTCTTTTTTAACATCTATAAACCACTGGCGCATAATTTGGGGCTCAATTATGCCTCCTCCCCTGGAGTTGGTTGCAATGCGGTGGGTATAGGTTTTATCTATCTTTTTTAAAAGACCCTTTTCTTTAAGTTTTTCCACAAGCAAAGGACGAGCTTTTTTAATATGTATGCCTTGAAATTCTCCTGCAATAGAAAGGAGCTTTCCTTTCTGGTCAATTATCTGTTCCTTTTCTAAGTTGTGGCGTTCTGCTATCTCAAAGTCAGTTCTATCATGCCAAGGAGTTATCGTCATTACTCCGGTGCCAAAATCCATATCAACGGAGTCATCTTTAATAATGGTTGCGCTAATGATTCCTGAAATCCATTCAAGCTGAATTTTTTCTCCTTGTTTGTATTTTGCGTATCTTTTATCCTTTGGGTGCATGACTACGTACTTGTCTCCGAATTTGGTTTCGGGCCTGGCAGTACCAATAGTAAAGGGACCATATTTTAAATAGTAAAAAGGAGCTTGCTCTTCTTTCCACTCAATTTCATCGTCTGATACTGTGGTCTGCATTTTGGGGTCCCAGTTTACAATTCGATCTCCCCGATACACCAGACCTTCCTTATACATTCTTTCAAATGCAGTTTTTACAGCAAGGCTTCGCTCTGTGTCTAAAGTATATGCTTCGCGGCTCCAATCCAAAGATGCCCCCATTTTTTTTACTTGATGGATAATGGCATCGTGGCTCTCTTTTGCAAATTGTTGTACTTGAGAAAGAAATTTTTCTCTGCCCAAGTCATGCCTAGTTTCCCCTTCTTTTTTTTGAAGAATTTGTTCTACCTTAGATTCTGTTGCAATGGCAGCGTGGTCAGTGCCGGGCAGCCAAAGTGTTCGCTCCCCTTTCATTCTATGGTAGCGGATAAGAATATCTTCTACAGCTAGCATGGCAGCGTGACCCATATGCAGAGCGCCTGTTACGTTTGGCGGAGGAAGAACAATGGAAAATGGGTTTGCGGTCTTTTTTATTACCTTATTTTTAATGAGAACATCTGGATTAAAAAAGCCGCTCTTTTCCCAGAGTTGATAGATTCTATCTTCTGTTTCTTGTGGATTGTATGCTCGCGCTAATTCTTTCATGAATTTTTAGTCTAATTGAAGATTGGGGTTAGCTACAATGGATTCAGGGTTTTTTGGATATTTCTTTTTTTGATAAAGAAAGTATCCCACAAGAGCCGGCATTACCCCATTATCTCCTGCCAGTGATTTTAAAGGAAGGAAGAGCGGTATGTTTTCTTTCTTGAGTTTGCCCGCAAGCTGAGATCGCAACTCTTTGTTCTCGCAAACTCCTCCTCCTAGAATAACACTTTTTGTCCTATATTGCTCTTGAGCCCGCAGTGTCTTTTTTATTAACACATCAATGATTGCTTGCTGGATTTCTTTTGCCATGCCGCGTACATACTGTTTGGATTTTTGAACCTTCTTTGTTCTTTTTTGGTAATCATAGAGTACGGCGGTTTTTAGTCCAGAAAAACTAAAGTCAAAATCATAACTTTGCATCATGGGACGAGGCAGTGAAATATCCAAAGGAGTTTTTGCGAGAGCAGCCTCTTTTTCAAGTTTTGGGCCCCCAGGATAGGAAAGTCCAAGAATTCGTGCTGTTTTATCAAAAGCCTCTCCTGCTGCATCATCCCTGGTTTCTCCTAAAAGCTCATATTTTCCAATATTCTTCATGAGCATAAGCTGGGTATGTCCTCCAGATACTAAAAGAACTATTGCGGGAAATTGTGCTTGTTTTTTTGTTCCGGTAAATAGACCGACTAAAAGATGTCCTTCCATATGGTCTACTGGAATCAAGGGAACGTGCCATTTTTTCGCTAACTCTTGTGCAAAGTTAATACCTGTCCATAAGCAAGGAGAAAGACCTGGTCCATAGGTTATGGATATAGCATCAATTCCAGGATTCTTTTCTGTGAGCTTTGCTTTTTTCAACGCCGCTTTAAGAGTAATAGGGAGATTTACAATGTGTTCTCGCTTTGCCATGTGAGGGTATACTCCTCCGTATTTTTTGTGTATTTCTATTTGGGAAGCAACAATATTTGAAAGAATACGAAAACGGGGCCAAGGCTTACCCTTGCCCTCTATAATCGCAATTCCTGTATCATCACATGAGGTTTCAACACCAAGAATAGTCATACATTGAGAGCATAACAAAAGGTTGATTTTTTGCAATTTTTGAGCTACAGTAACGCTCGTAGGTCCCGTCGTCTAGTCTGGCCCAGGACGCCTGGTTTTCATCCAGGAAATCACGGGTTCGAATCCCGTCGGGACCGCTTTACCTTATGCCTCTTCCAGAAAATTATTCTCATATAGGCAAAGCATCTGATCTTGCATACGAAAAAGATAGAAAATTCTATCGCCTGTTGGAAATGCTTCCAGGTTTTCTTACCTGGGGGACGATTGTGCTTGCTATTATTTTTTCTTGGCTACAACCAGTTTGGGTGGCTTTCTTTATGATTGCGTTTGTTATTTACCTTTTGCTTCGTACGCTATACTTTGCGTTTCATTTATGGACAGGGTATCAACATATGCGCATAAATGAGAAGAAAGATTGGACGGGAGCGTTAGAAAAACTTCCTTCTTTCAAACACTTATATCATCTTGTTGTTATTCCAACGTATAGAGAGTCTTTGGAGGTTTTGCGCCCTACGCTTGAGGCTATAGAAAATAGTACGTATCCAAAAGATAAAATGATTATAGTATTGGGTATTGAGGAGCGAGAAGGTGAGGAGGCGCAAAAAAAAGCAGATATACTCAAAAAAGAATTTGGAGAACAGTTCTTTAAGTTTTTAATAACAAAGCACAAAGACAACATACCAGGAGAAATAGCTGGAAAAGGATCTAATGAATCATTTGCAGCAAAGGTAGCAAAGGAAGAGATATTGGATACGTTAAAGATTCCCTACGAAAATGTTATTATCTCTTCTTTGGATGCTGACACTGTGGTGTATCCTCAGTATTTCTCTTGCCTTACTTGGTACTACATAACAACCCCGGACGCAGTGCACACCAGTTTTCAGCCAATTCCTCTGTATCTAAACAATATTTGGAATGTGCCACCGATTTCAAGAGTGTTTGCTTTTTCTTCTACGTTCTGGCATACCATGAATCAGCAGCGCCCAGAGAAGCTCATTACTTTTTCTTCTCATGCAATGTCATTTCAGGCACTGGTGGACGTGAACTTCCGTGCTCCAAATGTAGTAAACGATGACTCCCATATTTTTTGGCAGTGCTTTTTTCACTATAAGGGAAATTACAAGGTTCAGTCTTTGTACTATCCGGTATCTATGGATGCTAATGCAGCAAAAAATATATGGACTACACTAAAAAATATCTACATGCAACATCGAAGATGGGCATATGGAGTAGGAGAGATAGCGTACGTATTTTTTGGGTTTGCAAAAGATAAAAGCATACCTAAAAAAAGAAAGCTGACTCTGGGAGTTGAGTTATTGGAAAGTCATTGGAGTTGGGCAACGGCTCCCTTTCTTATCTTTGCTTTAGGTTGGCTGCCTCTCATGCTGGGGGGAGATGCTTTTTCTGAAACTCTTCTTTCATATAACCTCCCACGGTTTGTAAGTAGTATACTTACCTTTTCTATGATTGGATTAATTGGAACTGGAGTGTTAAGCTTGTACTTACTTCCCAAACGAAGACCGAGTTTTGGTAAGTTGAAAGCTTTTTGGTTTGTTGCTCAATGGGCTCTCCTCCCTTTATCCATGATATTTTTAATGGCGGTTCCTGCAGTGGAAGCGCAAACCAGATGGATGATAGGAAAGTATTTGGGTTTTTGGGTAACTCCAAAGTATAGGGCAAAGACCTAAAGATTATTCCAAATGCAACTTTTCTTGTAGCTCTTGGAGCCTATTTTTTAATTGTGGATAATTTTTTAGCATAAGGTCTTTTTCTAAAAGTTCTTGCGCGGCATCTCTTGCTTCCTGGACCAAGGGAAGATTGGCGAGATTTTCCATGGCAAAGTCGGGAAGTCCCCATTGTTTGTTTCCTGCAAAGTCTCCTGGTCCCCTGAGTTGTAAATCTCTCTCTGCTAATTGAAATCCATTCTCAGATTCAAGCAAAGCTTTCAAGCGCTGTTTTGTTTTTGGAACATTGGACTCTGTAAATAAGAGGCAGTATGATTGATAACGAGATCTGCCTACTCTTCCTCTGAATTGATGAAGCTGGGCTAGCCCAAATCTGTCTGCATTCTCTATCATCATAACGGTGGCGTTTTGAATATCCACGCCAACTTCAATAACAGAGGTTGAAACAAGAATATCTATCTTCCCTCTTTTCAAGTGGCGCATAATCTGTTCTTTTTGTGGTGCCCCCATTTTCCCGTGGAGTATTTCAATCTCAAGGTTAGGAAAAATGTCTTTGGACAATTTCTCATACTCCTCTTTAACTGTTTTTAGTTCGGATATCTCCCCTTCCTCTACTTTCTCAATACGGGGACAGATTACAAATACCTGTCTTCCTTTTCTTACCTCCTTTGCAATAAACGCATATGCTTTTTTTCTTTCCTCTGGCGGGACAATCTTTGTTTCAACTTTCTTCCTTCCTTTTGGAAGCTCGTCAATAATTGTGGGATCCAAATCTCCATACACACTCATTGCCAAGGTTCTTGGAATAGGGGTTGCGGTCATGGAAAGAAAATGCGCAATGAGCTTTGTTTTGGGTTGAAGCTTTTTTCTTTGTTGTACTCCAAAGCGGTGCTGTTCATCAATAATAACTAAGGCAAGGTTGTTGAATTTTACTTTGTCTTGAATTAATGCGTGGGTGCCAATTAACACATCAATGGTTCCTTCCTTCACTCTTTCCAAGAGTTTTTTTCTTGAGATTTCAATGGAATCATTGGGAAGTTTTGGAGATATGAATCTATCTGTTTTCCCTGTTAAAAGGCCAATGGTCATGCGAAAGTGCGCGAGAGATTCTCCTACGGTTTTAAAGTGCTGTTGCGCTAAAATTTCTGTTGGAGCCATAAAAGCTACTTGATACCCTGCCTTTACTGCGGCCAGAGAAGCCATAGCAGCTACCACGGTTTTTCCAGAACCTACATCCCCTTGCAGGATTCTGTTCATGGGTCTTGGTTTAGCTATATCTTTTAAAATATGCCAGGCAGCTTTCTTTTGCGCGTCTGTTAGAGTAAAGGAAAGTTTTGAGGTAAAACGCTTCATAATGTCTGGAGTAAATGCAATTGCTGGAGCTTTTGCTTCAGAAAGCTTTTTTCGTTGTGTTAATACAAACAAAGATATGAAAAAGAGTTCTTCAAAAGAGAAGCGCTTTTTGGCAAGCTCTGAATCTTTTTTAGTGTTCGGGAAATGAATTGCAAAAAGAGCATCTTTAAACAAAGGTAGGTTCCTGTCTTTAAGGAGTGAAGGAGGGAGGGACTCTTGAAGAGTTCCCATGGAGTAAAGGAGCATATAGATAATAGAGCGCAGCCATTTTGAAGATACCCCTTTGGTTTCTTTGTATATAGGAACAAGGCGAGCAGTATGAATGGGGACTCCCTGTGCTTTCTCAAAAGAAGGACTGGAAAGATGGATACCGCTTTTGTCTCGAATTACTTTTCCTGCAAGATATACTTCTTCTCCTGGTTTTAAAGTTTCCTTAAGATATGGCTGGTTAAACCATACCACCCTCATGCTCCCTGTTTTATCTTTAATAATACTCTCTACAATGGACATCCGTTTCTTAAACGTTCTTTTCTCTATAAGTTCTGATAGTGTTCCCAAAAAACAATACTCGTTTCCTTCTTGTGCTTGGTTTACAGGAGTTATGTTTGAGAGGTCTTGATAAGAACGTGGGAAATGCAAAAGAAGATCACGAATAGTGGTGATTCCCATTGCTTTTAAGCGTTTTTGATAAACTGGCCCTATTCTTGGAACCTCAAGCAGAGGAGTGGCAAGTGTCATGTGCTCCCGACAGGAATCGAACCTGTATCAAGGGATCCGCAATCCCTCATTCTATCCGTTAAACTACGGGAGCATGGTTTTAAAGCTGATACATGTTTGAATATAGCAGAGTTTGAAAGTAAATTCAAAGGTTGAAATATTAAGAAAATAGGATAAGATAGGGAAAGTTGGGTGGGGTGGCTGAGTGGCTGAAAGCAGCACACTGCTAATGTGCTAGGGGAGCAATCCTCTCGTGGGTTCGAATCCCACCTCCACCGCCAGTATGTATAGAGGAGGGGTCGCATAGTCCGGCTTATTGCATCGGTCTTGAAAACCGAAGTGCCGCAAGGTACCGTGAGTTCGAATCTCACCCCCTCCGCATCTATGAACGATCTAAAGCTTTAACCGAAGATACCCGCCAATTGTTCTTAACTCCGTTAAGAATTTTTTGTTTTCTGTGTATAATTACGCTATGATACATAGTATAATAAATATGTTTTTGGTATAATAAAAATGATTCTTGGTTCTTTTAAATTTGTTCCCAAAAGCTTTCTAGGTGTTGATATTGGAACTTCAACTATTAAGGTGGTAGAGATTTCGCGGTGGGGAAGGAAAAAAAGTTTAAAGAATTATGGGGAAATGCGCTCTGAGGTATTGTATGATAAACCGTTTCGAACGGCTGAGAAAAGCTCTCTTCTTCTCTCGGCAAAAGATATTGCAAGAGCTCTTCGTGGAATTTTAGAGGAAGCAAAAATTGAGACTAAAGACGCGGTATTCTCTATTCCAGATTTCTCTTCTTTTTTCACACACTTTGAACTTCCTCCGATGACCAAAGAGGAGTTATCAGAAGCAGTCCAGTATGAGGCAAGAAAACATGTTCCCCTTCCTTTTGCTGAAGTGACTTTTGACTGGCAGATTTTAAACAAAAAGCGCTTTGGTTTGCCAAAGGAGCCTGCGAAGATTTTAATGGTAGCAGTCCCGAATGAATTGATTAATCAGTATCAGGAAATAGCGAGGTTATCTAAACTTTCACTGTCCACGCTGGAGGCAGAAGTTTTTGGCCTCATTCGCTCTTCTTTAAAAAACGAAAAGGAGAATGTGGTAGTACTAGATATGGGGGCTCAAACCACAACGATTAACGTGGTTAAAAAGGGAGTGCTCCAATCTTCAAGGTCCATTGATATTGGAGGAGGAAGCTTCACAGAACGTATTTCGCAATCCTTGTCTATTAGCAGAAAAGAAGCGGAAGAGCAAAAAAGAGTACAAGGGCTTTTATCAAAAGAATTAAAGACCGTACTAGCGCCTCTTCTGGACACTGTAGTAGTAGAGATACGACAGGCAATTGGAGATTTTCAAGAACAAGAGATTCAACGAGTAGTTCTTGGAGGAGGATCTTCCCTACTCCCGGGCCTTAAAGAGTATTTAAAAGAAAGTCTGAATATTACGATAGAACTTATTGACCCTTTCCGCTCGGTCTTTTATCCATCGCTTCTGGAAGGTACAATAAAAGAGATGGGACCCTCCTATGGCGTTGCAGTAGGAATGGCGCTTCGGGGACTAGAGTAAACCACTTTTTATTATCATGGTAGAAATTATTCCAAAATCACCTCAAAAATCTCCTTTACTTACAAAGGTCTTGCTTACTTTGTCTGTTGGTGTTTTTGTGCTTTCGGTTGGTGGATTTGTAGTTTTATTTTTCTTGGAATCAAGAGTTCAAAACAACATTGAGAAAACAGAAATACTTTTGCGGCAAGAAGAGACAAAAGAAGAGGTACAACTGGAGCAAGATGTGCTTGTTATACAAACGAGATTAAAGGATTTTGCAACACTCCTTGAGCTTAAAAAAGATGTACTCCCTGTATTTTCTTTTTTGGAGACCGTGGTACATCCTCAGGTAACCTTTCTTTCAATGAATGTTGATACGAATCGCTATGCTCTCCTGCTGCAGGGAACTGCAACATCCTTTTCTGCTCTGGACGAACAGATTGTGGTGCTTCAAGCAAGGGAAGAACCAGACTCCGTTTCTTTAACAGATTTGCAGATTGGGCAGCAAGGCGGAGTTACTTTCCAAATGGAAGTACAATTTCCAATTAGTTTCTTTCAACAACTATGAACCGTAATCTATATATAGGAATTTTACTCTTTGTGGGAATTGTCCTTGGTATATTTTTGACTTGGCCCAAGTACCAAGATTTTCAGCAATTAAGCCTTGAACTTCAAATACGACAGCAAGAACTGGAGAACAAAGAAACTTTTTTTGCAGATTTGGCAAAAGTAAAAATAGATATTGCTAAGCTAAAAGAACCTTTCTTAAAAGTTGAAGCTGCGCTCCCCCTGGATCCTCAGCTTCCGCAACTCTATGATTTTTTGCAAACGAGTGCAGCTTTTTCTGGTATGTCAGTGAGAAATATTGCAGCTTCAATTGAAAATCGAGAACAAGCACTTCTTATGCGCACTATTCCTGTAGCTTTTGGATTAACAGGCTCTTTTGCTGCCATCAAGGAGCTTGTATCTCGCTTAAATTTTGCTTCCCGCGTGGTTACACTGCAGTCTTTGAGTATTTCTTCGTTAAATCAAGAGACCGGAAGATTTAATGTAATAATTCAACTTAATACGTACTCTTACTAACCACTATGGCAATCGACTTTATTCAAAAAAGGAAGATCCAACAGCTCTTTATCCCTATTTTAGGTGCAGTGATATTTATTACCGCAGCTGTTGTATGGTGGGGATTTTTCACAACCAATAGTTCTGTTGGAGGAGGAGTACTTCTGCCGGCACGCCGAGTTCAGATAAATACCAGTATCCTTTCTAACCCGTTACTTGAAAAATTAGATGAACCAAGACTGAGGACACAAATTCCTGATGGAATTGGGCGCGCAAATCCATTACTTCCTTTTGTTCAATGAATATTCTTCAAAACCTTGTTAAAAAAAATCTTCTTGCGTCTGAAGTTGCCGATGACATTAAAGAAGAAGCAAAACGGACGCAAAAGCTAGTTGAGGAAATACTCTTGGAAAAAAAGCTCGTCGAAGAAGAACTCTTGTTTACCGTGAAATCAGAAGGATTAGAGATCCCTCTGCGATCCATTGAAGCAAAAGATATTCCCTTAAAAGTCCTGGAACTTATTCCTGAAGATTCGGCAGCTCACTATCGCATGGTTCCTTTAGCGAGGCGTGAGGGGATGGTTGAGATTGGAATGATAGCTCCGGAAGATGCAAAAGCAATGGAGGCGCTAAACTTTCTTGCCCGGCAAGGAGGTTTTTCATTTCAAGTAGCACTCTTGTCTGTTTCTCAGTTTGCTGCAATTATGCGGCATTATAAAAATCAGAGGAATGAAATAAGTCAGGCTTTAGTAGAACTTGAAGAAGAAGTAAAAGGGAAAAAGAGCAAAGATCAAGGTGAAAAATTTACTCGTTTGGTGGAGGAGGCTCCGGTTACTAAAATGGTGGCGGTTATCTTAAGAAATGCTGTTGAAGGAAAGGCTTCCGATATTCATATTGAACCTACAAAAGATAGGTTAAGGGTGAGATTTCGTATGATGGGAGAATTATACTCTTCTTTGTTTTTGCCAAAAAGGGTACAGCAAGCCGTAGTGTCGCGTATTAAGATCCTTTCTAATTTAAAGATTGATGAGCATCGTATTCCGCAAGACGGAAGATTTTCTGCAATCATTGATGAGAAGAGCATAGATTTTCGTGTATCTACTTTTCCCACGGCTTTGGGAGAAAAGGTGGCCATTCGTGTTTTAGATCCTGAAGTAGGACTGAAGGGATTTGAGGAACTTGGTTTGGATGGATCCAATGTAGAAAAAGTACAAGTAGCTTTAAAGCGCCCATTTGGATTGGTTTTAGTAACCGGACCTACGGGGTCAGGAAAAACCACCACCCTATACTCTATGCTCAATAGTATGGACAAGGAGTCTTTAAACATTGTGAGTTTGGAGGATCCAGTTGAATACTTAATGGAAGGCGTGAATCAATCTCAGGTAAGACCTGATATTCAATATGATTTTGCTCAAGGATTGCGCCAGATCCTCAGGCAAGACCCAGATGTTATTATGGTAGGTGAAGTAAGAGATGAAGATACAGCCTCTCTTGTTGTTCATGCTGCTTTAACAGGACATATTGTGCTTTCTACTTTGCATACGAATAGTGCTATTGGTGTTATCCCGCGCCTTTTAGATATGGGAGTGGATAAGTATTTAATTCCCTCCACGCTTAGCGTTGCGATTTCACAGAGCTTGCTCAGGCGTTTATGTGATGATTGTAAGGAACGTATAAAGCCCAAAAATGAAATAAGAGAGCTCGTTTTACGCGAATTAAAAAAGATTTCCGCTACAAAAGAGAAATCTGTAAGCGTACATCTTGCAACCAGAGGAGAGGACTTGAATCTATTTGTTGCGAAAGGATGTAAAGAATGTGGAGGAACAGGATATATTGGCAGGATTGGAGTCTTTGAGGTATTGGAGATGACCGATGAGTTAGCAGATATCATTCTTGAAGCTCCGTCTGAAGGAAATATTGGAAAAGAAGGATTGCGCCAAGGCATGATTACGCTTCGTCAAGATGGTATACTTAAGGCAATTGATGGTATAACAACAATAGAAGAAGTAATTCGTGTGACCAAAGAATGAAGCAGTCAAACAAGCAAACAATTCTCCTGATTGAAGATGATCCTTTGCTAATTAATATTTACAGCACCAAATTTAAGGAATCTGGGTTTGAAGTGCAGGTTGCGGATTCAGGAGAAAAAGCACTCTCTTTGCTTACCAAGATAAGTCCTTCACTTATTGTTATGGATATTGTACTTCCTCATACGGACGGTTGGGAATTGCTGGCAGTAGCGCAAAAGCAAGAAAACTTGAAAAATACAAAGATTGTGGTGCTCAGCAATCTTGGGTAAAAGGAAGAGATTGAAAAGGGAATTTCTTTGGGCGCTGATCGTTACTTAATTAAGGCTCACTTTACGCCAAGCCAAGTAGTTGAGGAGGTAAGAGAATTATTACAAATAGGAAAAATATATAATGAAAATAATAGCGAATATGCCAAGTAATACAATGCAAGAGTTACTGGAGCTTACAGTAAAGGAACGGGCCTCAGACTTGCATCTTTCACTTGGCCATCCTCCGGTTCTTCGAATTTCAGGACGACTAGTCCCTTTAATTAAAAAGAAAGTCATGACAGAAGAGCTTCTGCGCGAGCTTGCTACTTCTTTGATGACCGAAGAACAAGTAGCACGACTGGAAAAAGAAAAAGAAATAGACTTTTCTTTTAACATGGAAGATAAAGCCAGATTTCGAATTAACGTATTTTACCAACGAGGTTCTTTATCTATGGCACTCCGGCTCATCCCAAAGAAAATTCAAACCCTAGAAGAGCTTCGCCTTCCTCCAGTGCTTCATAAGTTTGCTACTGCACACCAAGGATTTGTTTTAATTACTGGGCCTTCCAGTCATGGCAAATCTACCACTCTTGCTGCTTTGGTGGATGAAATTAATCATACGAGAGCTGATCATATTATCACCATTGAGGATCCCATTGAGTATGTGTTTGAGGATGACAAATCAATTATTGACCAGCGAGAGGTGTATCAAGACACCGAAAGCTTTAAAAAAGCTTTACGTGCCACCTTTCGCCAAGACCCAGATGTTATTATGGTAGGTGAAATGCGAGATCCAGAAACCATAGCTACTGCTATTACTGCAGCTGAAACCGGACATCTGGTGCTTGCAACTCTTCACACCAACTCTGCCTCGCAGAGCATTCACCGTATCGTAGATTCTTTTCCTCCAGAGCAGCAGATTCAGGTCAGAGCACAGTTATCAGGTTCTTTGTTGGGTGTGGTTTCGCAGCGCTTGGTTCCAAGTATAAGGGGCGGATTGGTGCCCGCAGCTGAAATCATGATGTCTAACCCCGCCGTTGCAAACCTTATTCGAGAGAACAAGATTCATGAGCTTCCCCTAGTAATTGAAACATCTGCTGAAGTAGGTATGATTTCACTGAACCGAGCTCTAGCAAATCTGGTTCGCTCAAAAACCATCACCCTGGAAAATGCTCTTACATATTCTTTAAATCCAAGCGAGCTAAGAACTCTTTCTCGTAACTAACGGGCAACGTGAAATTTAACTATCAAGCTAGAGACAAAAAAGGCAAAACGCAATCTGGCGTGATTGAAGCCGCGAGCAGGGAAGGTGCTTTGCAAATCTTGGCGAGCCATAATTTGTTTATTAC
>Ga0208879_1001367_pt1 | contig 23153 bp, 15 predicted proteins | sample Knorr_S15_td_Bot_FD_185605 | JGI IMG/M metagenome (GOLD analysis project Ga0208879, IMG submission 185605) | Marine microbial communities from Southern Atlantic Ocean transect - Knorr_S15_td_Bottom_ad_5009_LV_A (SPAdes) (version 2) | ecosystem: Environmental > Aquatic > Marine > Oceanic | place...
TGATGCTACGTTTACAGTTAACGTAGATAACCCCCCAGTAGTTGGCGATATCCCGGATCAATCCGTAACATCGGGAGACAGTTTTACTGCTTTTGATTTAGATGATTACCTGACCGAACTTGACGGGGATGAAGTTGCCTGGTCTTACGCGATTGAGGGACAGGAGCCTGAACCGGGATTTTCAGCTGCAATGACAGTTGCAGGTGGTGGCCAGGACTATGATTTGATCTTTGGATTTCATCCGGATGCAACCGATGGCTATGATGAGGGAATGGATTCTTACGCGCCCCCGGCCCCGCCGCCTCCGGCGTTTGATGCAGCTTTGAGTTGGGGGGGTGATCGCTTTTATGCTCAGATACTAGCCCTGGATGGAGATTTTAGTGAACATATTTATGATATTGTTTTGCAATACGATTCAGATAATTTAATTACAGTTTCCTGGGATAACACAGGCTGGGATGATTTAGGTAGTTTTATTCTCCAGGATGCTTTTGGAGGAGCATTTATCAATGTCAACATGGTTGATGGTTCCGGAACTGTCAATGGAGCATTTGCATCTCTTGATGCTTCTGATCCTTCTCAGCCCGTTCTTTCCATATTTAATACCGCAGTAAACACTTTAAAGTTAAAAGTAACTCCTTTGGAAGCCGTACAAACCCGTGAAATCAGCGTTGACATTGATGCTGAAAATGTAGCTACCATCACCTACACTCCTGAATGGATTGGAAGTGAAACAATTATTTTTACTGCAACGGATCAGACTGCGGCCATGCTCAGTGATTCAGATGATGCTACGTTTACAGTCAACCCAGTATCTCCTCCTGACAATCCCTGGGAAGGGCTGGTGACGCCGAATCCAAGTTCAGGCTATTTTCTTGGTCAGGCAACGGTTGATGGAATACCTGCAGAAGAAGGAGACTGGATTGCTGCTTTTGATGAAGATGGAAATATTGCCGGGGCACAAGCTCTCATTATTGATGAAGGTGACGCCTATATAAACTTGGCTATTTACGGTGATGATAATACAACACCGGATGTTGATGAAGGTATGAATCCAGGCGAAAATTTTGTTTTGAAGCTTTGGGATTCTTCAATAGATACTATTCTTGAATATCCCGAAAGTTTTGACTGCTGGTATAATAATAACGGTGCCCCCATGGATGGATGCGGTGACCTTACTGAAGTCTATGATTTCTCCACAGTCACAATTGATGAGATTAGCTTGAACACTGGGTGGAACCTGATCTCTTTTGATGTGGCTCTAGAGAATAACCTTCCCATTGATGTATTTGCTGATCTTCTCGATGCTGGTAACCTGATTATGGCTACGGGATATGGTGTTAATGGCTCGACGTTCTATGATCCGGCTTTACCGGATTTCCTGAATACACTTGATTCAATAGATAACGGTTTTGGATATTGGGTGAAAGTGTATAGCGACGCAACCCTGGTTGCAGAAGGTGTGAGCCTGGGTGACGATTTTGCAAAAGATCTTGCAGCAGACTGGAATTTAATTGGATATTGGCTTGAAAACAGCCAGGCACCAGTAGATGCATTTGCTGTATTGATTGATGCAGGTAACTTGGTCATGTCTACAGGGTTTGATGTTAGTGGCGGTACATACTATGATCCAGATTTACCGCCTTTCCTGAATACACTTTTTTCATTAGATAATGGTTTTGGCTACTGGGTAAAAGTAGACGAAGCGGTAGAAGGCTTCCAGTATCCAGAACCAACTGTAGTTGTAGCCAAGACTGTACCCAGGGAAACCAACCCAGGTATTATCAAGACTACTGTATTCATGTTTGTTAATGGTACAGTAGCATTTGACCAACTTGATTACACTGTTGGTGACATGGTGAATATCACTACAGAAAGTGGACTTTTAATAGGAGAGATGGAGATCCTCAAAGATGGATTGCTTATGACAGGGCCTGTCTATGGTGATGATTTTACTACAGAAGCAATAGATGGAGCATTGGAAGATGAGGCATTAATCTTCAAATATAATGAACACAAATCAGAACCCGTGAACATCACTTTTGAAGGAAATATGGAACTCAGCAAGGTATCCTTAACATTCAAGAGTGTGCCGGAATCCTTCAGCCTTCACCAGAACTACCCCAACCCGTTCAATCCCATCACAACCCTTCGATATGATCTGCCGGAGCAGGCGCAGGTTACACTCACGATTTATGATCTGATAGGCAGGGAAGTAACACGACTGGTAAACACCACCCAGGAAGCAGGCTTCAAGTCAGTCCAATGGGATGCTACAGACAGCTATGGCAAGCCAATGAGTGCAGGTGTTTACCTGTATCAGATACAGTTAGGAGAATTTATACAGACAAAGAAGATGGTGTTGTTGAAATAAGAATTTTAAGTAATTTATTATATTCATACGTTCATATTTATAGCTGCTTTCTTGTCAGAGAAAATAGTGAGGTTTTATCGGTCTTTTAATTGCTTGTTAGTGGAGAATTAATGAAAAAGTATATAATCAACACTCTTTGTCTATTATCGATTGGTTTATCTCAAAAAACCATTGAAGGTCTTCCATATAGTTTTGAAAATAAATTGGAAGATACTTTTGAGACAATTGAAATGCCCCAAATTGATATTGATGCCCTTTTAGAAGAAGATTTTACCGCAGCCCTTGGAACTCCTGAACGATATGGCAAGAGATTTTATGTTAATTATAGTTTAGAGAATTCTGGTACCTGGGAAATTCTTCCGGACAGAGATAAAGTTTGGAGGTTAAGGATAATTTCTAAGAACGCTTTTGCAATGAGCTTATATTATGATCATTATTCTATACCGGGGGGGGCACGGTTATTTGTATATAATGAAAGCAGGGAAATGGTTTATGGAGCCTATAGTTCTTTAAATAATCAGGAGGATGGATTGTTTGCAACCCCCTTAATGGAGGGTGATGTGATCATATTAGAGTATTATGAACCCCGGGAAGTTGACTTCACTGGAAGCATTGTTATTGGCATGGTAATTCATGATTACAAGGATCTGCTAAATTTTTCAAAGCAAAGATCACCATCAAACAGATGTGGTACAAATGTGGTATGCCCTGAAGCAGATCCTTATTTAGATCAAGTCAATGCAGGTTCATGGCTTGATATGGGTGGATATATTTGTAGTGGATCCATGATTAATAATGCAAGAAACGATCTTACGCCTTATTATATGACGGCCTGGCATTGTACGGACGGTGGAAATGAGAGCACCTTCAGATTTTATTTTAACTACGAAACAACCACGTGTGAAGGGCCGAATGCCAGTTATGGATCTTATTCATATGGTTCTATCCAGATAGCAACATCTGGTGATGTTGATCCGGATTTCACTCTCTTAGAGATTACAGATGAAATCAGCAGTTCCTGGGATGATGTATTTTATGCGGGCTGGGATCGGTCATCATCGCCACCTACAATCTCTTGTGGAATACACCACCCAGGTGGTGATCCAAAAAAGATCAATTTTGATGATGATGTTGCTGTACAGTCACCAGGGATAAATTGGCAAGATACTGGATATTCTCCTCCCGGATCACATTGGGGTATAAATTGGGATTATGGCTGTACAGAAGGGGGATCTTCAGGTTCCCCTGCTTATAATAGTGCAGGAAGATTCATTGGACAGCTCACCGGGGGCTCTGGATATGCTTATTACGGGAAATTTTCAAGAGGGTGGGATGGTGCCAGTCCGTCGAGCAGGTTGAAAGATTGGTTGGATCCTGATAATACCAATCAGATGACTTTGGATGGTATTTACGTCGATCCAGTTCATCCTGTTTTCGAATTAAATTTAATCAATATTGAAGAAGTAGATGGAGATGATGATTCAATCGTTAATCCTGGCGAGACAGGAGAAATCATTTTTTATGTGGAAGTACCAGAAATGTGGCTTACTGGTGCAAGCAATGTATCAATAATTCTCTTATCAGATGAAGCTGGCATTACGATCACCAATGATGAGTTTTCTATCCCTTATGCGAATCCTGGTGATGTGTATGACAATGCTGACAATCCTTTTTATGTTGTATTTGATGATGATGCCTCCTTGGGAGAATATTCGTTCAGTTTATTACTCCTTTACAATGGTCCCGCAGGCGGGGATTATGATCAATATATTGATTTTACTTTCAATTTAACCTTGGACCAGTATGGTTGGCCTTTTACTACTCCAAACCAGGTTGTCTCATCTCCTGCCATTGTAGATATAAATAGTGATAGTGAGCTTGAGGTTATTTTTTCAGACTATGATGGTCTTGTCAGGGTCGTAAATGTTTCTGGAGAAGAACTGTGCAGTTTTGATACTGGGAACCAGATCTGGGGTTCACCTGCCATAGGTGACATTGATAACGATAATGAACTGGAAATAATCATCACATCCAAGAGCAAACATTTGTATGTATTGGATAGTGAGTGTAACCTGGAGTTGGACTACGATGCCGGGCAGTTTCTCATGGGCACTCCTGCATTGGGTGACATTGATGGAGATGGAGAACTGGAAATCGTTTTTGGCGGGTATTCATCTCCCGGTAAAATCTTTGCAATCAACCCGGATGGAAGTGATGTACAGGGTTTTCCGTATGAAGTCGGTGAAAAGATCCAAAAGGGTGTAGCACTTGCAGATTTCAATGGTAACAATAAAGATGATATAGTCTTCGGAACGGATGGTGAGAGAATTTATTTGATTTATGATGATGGAACAGTAGCTCCCGGTTTTCCATTTGAAGCGGATAATGATTTCCGGACAGCGCCAGGGATTATGGACTTGAATGGTGAGAAGATAATTCTTGCCGGGTCCAGGGATAATAGTTTTTATGGGGTGAACAGTGATGGAAGTTTTCGCTTTCAGGTTGAGACAGGGGATGATATAAACACGTCCCCCGGCTTTGTTGATACAGGTGATGAAGTCGCTATTTTCTTTGGATCATCTGACGGAAAAATTTATGGTATTGACAGTGATGGGAATGCACTCTCCGGTTGGCCCCAGTCAGCAGGAAGTGATGTGAATTCTTCCATCGTATTTGCTGATTTGGATAATGACGGGATTGCGGAAGTCATTGCTGGAGATGAGGGAGGAAGCATGCTAGCTTATCATCTGGACGGCACAGCTTTTCCCCTGTTTCCAATCAGTTACGGATTACCTTTTAAAGGATCTCCTGCTGTTATAGATACAGATAATGATGGTGATCTTGAGATTTTAATGGGTGGCGGAAGCGGTGTTGTAAATGTGGATGTTAAAGCTATTGGTAATTTTACCGATTACTGGAACATGTATAGGGGAAATTTATATAGAACGGGATATTTTGGAACACTAATGCCTTCCGGTGAGGTTACCGTTTCTCACATAACAGATTGGAACCTGGTGGGTTTGCCAATGGAAGTCACTAACCCATTTTACCTGGATGTGTACCCTGATGCGATTGAAGGAACCCTCTTTTCATTTGATGACAATTACAATTTGGAGGAGAATTTTATCTTGGGAGAGGGATACTGGCTGCGTTTCCTCGATGTCGGCTCCACTACAATTTCAGGGTTAGCTGTAACGGTATTAACGGTTTCGTTAAATGAAGATTGGAATCTTATTTCCGGGATTACGACGGTTGTGAATGTGAACAATATTGATGATCCGGATAATCTCATCATTCCGGGGACCTTTTATGTCTTCACCGGATCATATGAATTGACAGAAACTCTTGATCCGGGTTTTGGGTACTGGGTGAGGTCAAGTGGTGACGGAGAGGTAACAATCTCCAGTTCCGGCGCAGCTAAATCACTTCCGTTCAAAAACCGTTTACAGGAGGCAAATTCCCTTATCTTTACTAATGGAGATAACATTTCTTTAACACTACATTTTAGCGTGACTGTTCCTGGGGATGAAAAATTACGTTATTCTTTACCTCCTCTCCCGCCTGAAGGGGGGTTTGATGTTCGTTTTTCCGGTGACTGGAAATATACGGAGGAACAGGGTGAGATAATGATTCAGAATGGTCATTATCCCCTGGTAATCAATTATGAAAGCAATCAGGAAATTGAAGCGGGAATGGAATGGATTCTTGTGAATCCCCAAAATGGTGAAGAGTTTGTACTGAACAATGGAGCGGTACAGATCACTTCTGCTGTTCAAAGTTTGATCTTGACAAAACGAAATATCATTCCCCGGGAATTTGTGCTGCACCAGAATTATCCCAATCCATTCAACCCCACCACAAGCTTACACTATGATCTTCCAGAACATGCGCTGGTTGTCCTCACAGTATACGATTTAATAGGCAGGGAAGTAGCCCAACTGGTTAACACTACCCAAAATGCAGGCTACAGGTCAGTACAGTGGGATGCCACAGACATGCATGGCAATCCTGTAAGTGCTGGGGTGTACTTCTACCAGATTAGATCAGCTGGTTTCCTGCAAACCAAGAAAATGGTTTTATTAAAATGAAAAGACCTGTCCATCGTAATCCGCTGTTTTGCGGATTCAGATGGATGGTTCTTTTAAAGTAAACATTCAATCTGTATTGATTCCATTCTGGGGGAAAGTTATTCATTATATTTTTAATAATTACTTTGCAAGGGAGACGAAAACATTTGTTTTTGCTAAGTTGATGTTGTGAGTAAATTATCTACCACAAAAAAAGTAAATTACATACACTCTGAGGAAAACTATGCAAGAAGGAAAAGTGAAATTTTACAATAGAAGGAAAAGATATGGCTTTATTGCTGGAAGTGACGGAGTAGACTATTTTTTTCACGAGACGGGATTATCTGATGATAGTTATGTTAAAGAGGATGATAAAGTAGAATTCAAGGTTATAGAAGGAGACAGAGGGCAAAAAGCCGTGGATATTTCACTCATTGATTAATCATATAATTGGAATAATAAGAAAGCCCCGCTGAGCGGGGCTTTTTTTATTTATATAAATATGAAATATTGGTTTCGGAAAAGGGAATTGGTTCAATTCCAAATTTTCGGAATGCCTGTTCGGAATCGCACGTATTTCCTGCCATAAGCATACTTAGTTGGTCACCTGTGATTGGAAACCAGCTAAAACCATCCAGCAGAGATGCAAAAGATTTTATAATAAATGCGGGTGCAGGAATTTTAAGTTTTTTCTTACCGCTAGCCTTTGCAATGATTGAAATCAGTTCTTTCCAAGTGAAATCATCCGGTCCTCCCAGATGGTAGCATTCCCCGAAAGTGGATGAGTCACTGATAGAATGTGTAAAAAAATCTGCTACATTTTTCACATGGATGGGTGACATTTTAAACTGCCCTGCATGGAAGGGTAACAAACCTGTATAAAATAAGGGGGCAGGTAGAGGAATGTCAATCAAATCATCCCTGAGCTGGGTGCAAAATTCTATTTTTCCCCTGGGAGGTCCAAACACTAAAGAAGGACGAAAAATAGTCCAGTCTAATTTTGTCTTTTTTAAATATTTTTCTGATAAGTATTTTGTTTTCTGATATTCTGTACCATGGGGGGTGACCCCATTCGCACTCATGAGAATAAACCGTTTTACGTTTAATTGAAGTGCAGTGTCTATAGTACGTTTTGCACTTTGTAAATGCAGTTCATCAAATGTAATTCCTTGATGGGGAACCTGACGGATGATCCCTATGTTGTAAATGACGCCTTCCGCGTTTGCCATAGTTTCGCTAATGGAATTTTCATCTTTAACGTTTCCGGTAACAATGGTGCATTTATCAGGCTGAGACAATTTATTTTCAGATCCTTTGCGCACAAGGACGGAAGGCTCATAACCTTTTTCAATAAGGCTGTCAAGAATATAGCTGCCAATGAATCCTGTAGCTCCGAAGACAGCGATCTTCATACTGTTATTATTCCGTATTTTGTTCTAACGATTTTGTCCATCAAAAAAGGAATTAAGTTAAAATAACATGGGGAAACATATGTTAATATGATCTTTTCATTTGTATTGTACATCATTGTGAATATTTCACCCATCATTGTTAAATTCTCAATAGGTATTGATTCAGAATAAAACGTTAATCAATATAGAGTTTATCGGAATATTAATGGAAAAATAAGAATGATTATATATACGTTAAAATCAATTCGATTTTCCTTTACCCTTTTTTGTGTGATTATCTCCTTGGTTTTTGGTCAATTCAGGTTGGATTTACAGTTGTTGAATAGGGGCTATCGAAACAATGGAAATTTCTAGGGAAGAAAATAGTTCAGGATATAGGAGAATTTCAATTAGAGAAGCCAAAATCTTGATTGATAATAATCCTGATATTACGATTGCTGATATTAGAGATGGTAAATTTTTTAATGAAAGTAATATCCCTAATTCAGTTCATGTGACATCTGAGTCTATAGAGAAGTTTCTAAAAACAACTCAAAAAGAAAATCCATTATTGATTTATTGTTATCACGGAGTGAACAGCCGTGAATCTGCTGATTATTTTGTTAAAGAAGGATTTAAGACTGTATACAGCATGGATGGGGGATTTTCTGATTATTCCAAACAGTTTGAAATTAGAAAGGAATTGGATACCAACATTGAGAAAGGTTAGTCTTTTACTCATCATCCTCACTGCAGTTGGTTTTCCTCAATCAGAATGTGATGGCGAGCGATATTACACCGAAATTTTTCCCAATATAAACGTATCCTCAAATATCGAGTATGGCGAAAACATTACTGAGGATATTTTAGGATTTGAATACACCCAGACTCTTTATTTGGATGTCTATGAACCTGCAAATGACAGTGTCAATGAGCGACCCTTGATCATTTTCATGTTCGGCGGTTCATTTGTAGGAGGTTCAAAAAACTCACCCGTTATGCAGGAGTTGTGTACACGATACGCAAAAATGGGATATGTTGCTTCTGCCATTGATTACAGAATCACCCCTACATTGATTTGGAACGGTTCTGAAGAAAATGCATATAAAGCAGTCATAAAAGCCATCCATGATTTAAAAGCTGCCATTCGATTTTTTAGGATGAATGACCATTTATATGATGATTTCGGCATAGATACATCCCGAATTTATGCCGGAGGTTCATCTGCAGGAGCAATTGCTGCTGTGAATGCGGCGTATATAAACAATGAAAATGAAATCCCGGAATCCATTTATGATTTCGTAATGGAATATGGAGGTCTGGAAGGTTTCAGTGGAAACCCGGGGTATAATTCAGAGTTTAATGGAGTCGTAAATTTATGTGGGGCAATCGGAGACTCCAACTGGATAGAGGTCAATGATATTCCCATTGTGAGCGTGCATGGAGATGAGGACACAGTCGTTCCTTATGCTGACGATCTGGTAACACTGTTTGGGATTAATTTACAGGTGTATGGAAGTTTCATCATTCATCAGACAATGATTGATCTGGGAAACGAGAGCGCTTTATATACATTTGAAGGTGAAGGCCACACTCCCTACGCTTTTTCTGATGCATACATGGATGTGACAATTGAATTTACCAGAGAGTTCATGTATGATTTAGTCTGTGAAGATTCACAATCCGGAGAAATAACAGTCAATTACGATTCTGATTGGAACCTGGTTGGATTACCACTCGTGGTGGAAGACCCTTCATATGAGCTTATATTTCCTGAATCAATAGAAGGAACATTATACTCCTTTAATGGTGGTTATGTGCCTGAATCCGGCCTTGCTCCGGGCGAAGGATATTGGCTGCGATTTCCCACTGCCGGGAATACCATTGTTAATGGCACGATCATTGATGAACTAAACATCAGTTTAAATGCTGACTGGAACCTTGTATCCGGTTTGTCGGAGTCTGTATCTATCAATTCCGTTTTTGATCCGGAGGGGATAATAGTCCCAGGGACATTATACGGTTTTGCCAGTGGTTATGTAGGAACGGATATGTTAATCCCCGGGGAAGGCTACTGGCTCCGTGCATATCAAGGGGGAACTATCATCTTAACTGTTGGCGGATTAACCAAAACTACACAACAAGTCTTTAGTTTAAAAGGTAAAGCCAATACAATAACAATAAATGATTCAGAATTGTATTTTGGTGTAGAAGTACCGGAAAATGAGAGATTGAGTTACTCTCTACCACCAAAACCACCGTTGGGTGCTTTTGACATTCGTTTTTCCGGTGATACCAAATTGTGTTCAACAGATGAATGTATAATTGAAGTGATGAATAACGAACAACCATTGGTTGTTGAGTTTGATTTAATAGATGGTGAGTTTTGGGAAATCGTAGATGAAAACGGAAAAGTGTTTCAGTGTTCGGGTGTTCATGTGTTAGAACTGAGGAGTGAACCGAAAATTCTTGTGCTGAGAAAATCCATCACTCCACAAATTCCTTTGGAATTTGCTCTTTTTCCTGCATATCCAAATCCGTTTAATCCGGTAACGACGATTCAGTATTCTATACCTGTACAGACGCATCGCAATGCGTCTCTACAAATTTACGATATCACCGGACGGTTGGTATCAACCCTGGTTGATAAAATCCTTGAACCGGGCAGCCACACAGTCCAATGGAATGCAAACAACTTTTCCAGCGGAGTTTATTTTGCGGAGTTTGTGTCCGGTGATTATCGTCAAATCCAGAAATTAATCTTACTTAAATAGTAGCCAAAAATATGAAATTGATAAATAAAATAATGATGTTATTTTAGATTGAACTCAAGGCGAAAAAAGGGAGCATGAAAATGCAAAATTTCAAAAATAATAATTTCCTAAAATTTTTCATCAAAGTATTGGTGTTCTGCACAACACTATTAGCCACCAACTTTAGTGAACATATTTCCCCAATCGTATATAATAACTGTACCTCATGTCATAGACCAGGAGAGATTGGAGCGTTTCTCCCACTAACAAACTTTGATGAAGTATATTCAAACAGGGAGTTGATTGCTTATACAATCTCAGGTGACGAAAATGAAAGGCATGGGGAACCCATCATGCCACCCTGGCCGCCGGATAGATCTTTCAGCACCTTCATTGGAGAGAGATATCTTACAGAAAATCAAATTCATGATATTCTGGATTGGATTAGTGAAGGTGCGGAGCAGGGGGATCCATCTTTGGAATTTCCAATGCCTGATTTTCCCCAAGGTTCTGCTATTGGTGAACCTGATGTATTGTTAGAAATGGAGGAATCATATTTTATCGAGGGAAATTATGAAGATGATTATCGCTGTTTTGTATTGGAAACAAATTTTGATGAAGATAAAGATATTGCGGCAATTGAGTTCCGCCCGGGTAATTCTGAAGCTGTGCACCATGCCATTCTTGTAGCTGTTCCGCATGGGGAGGTTGATGACATTGATGAACAGGATCCAGGCTATGGATATGAATGTTTTGGAGGTTTTGGTACCCAGAATACATCCGATTTGTTGGGGGGATATGCTCCCGGTTATGTAGCTTCTCTCTTCCCCACTGGTATCGGTCAGAGCATACCAGCGAATTCTGATATTATTTTGCAGGTTCATTATGCTCCCTTAAATACTGACCAAACTGACCAGTCTTCAGTGAACATTTTTTTTAAGGATGAACCTGTTGAAAGATACGTTCAGCAGCAGGTGATGGTCAATTGGTGGTTTGAATTACCTGCAGAGGAGATCACAGAGGTGGAATTATCTGTAAATGTTAGTCAAGATCTTAGTTTAATCCAGGTTTTTCCCCATTGTCATCTCCTAGGTAAATCCTGGGATATTTATGCGGTAGATTCTATGAATGATACCATCCCTATTATCAGGATAAACAACTGGGATTTTTCCTGGCAGAATTTTTATACACCGGAATATATGCTTCATATTCCGGCAGGTTCTGAACTGTATGCAAAATGTGTATACGATAATACATCTGAGAATCCTGATAATCCCAATGATCCGCCACAAACAGTATACTGGGGAGAAGGAACCCAGGATGAAATGTTTTATGTACCAATGCGATTTGTCCCGTATCAGGAAGGTGATGAATTTATTTATTTAGGATCAGACCAGGATGGGTCGCTTGACGTAACTTTTCAATCCGGGTGGACCCTGGTTGGACTCCCTGTGGAAACAGATGATTCATCCTACGAATTCCTTTTTCCCAATGCATATTCGGGGTCGCTTTATTCCTTTAATGGAAGCTATGTTCAGGAATCTCAATTGGAAACAGGAATCGGATACTGGTTGAGGTTTCAGGAGGGCGGAAATGTGGAATTCTCCGGCGATTTGTTCAATGAAATATCTGTGCCGGTTGTTGAGGGGTGGAATCTTGTTACTGGTCCATCGGAAGACGCGTCAATGTCAGACCCCGATGGTTTAGTCTATGCTGGCACAGTATATGGATTTAACGGGTCGTATATCAATGCAGATGTATTTGAACCGGGGAATGGCTACTGGCTTCGCTCATCCGATGCTGGAACTATTACCCTATCAAACGATGGATTTAGAAGAACTTCTGATTTGACATTCGTCCCAAACGAAAATGCGAATTCACTAACTATTAATGGTCATGAATTATATTTTGGAGTGGAAGTAGCAGAGAATGAAAGATTAAGTTATTCTCTTCCGCCGAAACCACCGGCAGGTGCAATGGATATCCGATTTTCAGATGATACAAAACTCTGCTCAACGGATGAATGTTTGATTGAAATGATGAATGCCGGACAACCCATTACCATTGACTGCGAGATAAAAGATGGGGAAATTTGGGAAATTGTAGATGCAAACGGAAACGTGTCAGAGTGTTCAGGTGTTAATGTATTGGACTTTAATGGTGAGTCAACAACTGTGGTATTGAGGAAATCTACATCTTCAGAAATTCCATCGGAGTTTTCGCTTTCTCCGGCTTATCCAAATCCTTTCAATCCGGTGACAACAATTTCGTTTTCAATCCCAATTAATGGTGTAAAAATGCAGCATGCTGCGTCTCTACGAATTTATGACATCACAGGGAAATTGGTTGAAACCCTGGTGGACAAAAAACTCTCTCCCGGAAATCACACCGTTCAATGGATTGCATCTCAATTTTCCAGTGGTGTGTATTTTTCGGAATTGGTTTCCGGAAAAAATCGAGAGGTACAAAAGATCATTTTACTCAAATAAGATACTTTATCTCTGCATTGTAGGATTTATTCAAATTAGATAAATTGATCTTCATTATGGAGAATTTTACAATGAAAAAAACGTTATTATACATCCTTTTTGTTTCCCTTTCTTTCAGCCAGAACTATTCCCTGGATTTTGATGGGGAATCTGACTACGTCGAAGTCACTAATGAGTCTACCATGATAGCGAACGCTGACCAGATGACACTGAGCGGATGGGTATATCCACGAGGCCCAAATGCTGACTCATATACTCAGTTTGATGGTTTTTTTGGTTTTAGGAATAATGAAGATGCTGATTTTTATCTGTTACAGCTCGGTAATTACAAAGTAGAAGGCCGGTTAAGAGTATCCGGCGGTGGGGAGTTTACTATAGTAACAGCCGAAAATTCCATTATCTCAGAAACCTGGCATCACCTTGCCTTAACCTATGATGGCAGTAATATAATCTTGTATATAGATGGCATTGAAGCAGGATCAACGGGAGCATATGGGCAGATCACCAATGAATTTTTACCCTTTAACATTGGCAGGCTGATATTTCAAACCACGAATTTTGACCTGGATGGCCAGGTGGATGAAGTGAGCCTCTGGAACCTTGCCTTGACAGAACAACAGGTACAGGATTATATGTACGCAGATTTGACCGGAGAAGAAGGGCTGGTTGGCTACTGGAAATTCAATGAGGGTTCCGGTTCAACCGCTTATGATTCAAGCGAAGAAGGTAACAATGGAGTGATCTATGGAGCTACCTGGAGTTCAGATGCACCCGGTCCGTCTACGGTAACATTAACTGTGAGTTATAATGAACGCTGGAACCTGGTGGGATTACCGGTTGAGGTTGATGATGCAGGCTATACTTCACTTTTTCCGGAGGCAATATCCGGTACCCTGTATTCTTTTGAAGGGGAGTATCAGTCTGAGTATGAACTTGTTGTGGGGCATGGTTACTGGCTGCGGTTTCCAGAATCCGGTTCCAGTGATATTACTGGCATTCCGATAAACGAGCTGACAATCTCACTTAATCAGGGCTGGAATATTATCTCAGGAATTACCACTGTTACGAATATTAACAGCATTCAGGACCCATACGGGATAATAATCCCCGGTACATTCTGGAATTTTGATAACGGCTATGGAGAGACTGGAGAATTGATTCCAGGGACGGGTTATTGGGTTCGAGCCAGTATTGCTGGAGAAATAACAATAAATCAATAATTTATAAGAGGACTGTAAAATCAGTTCTGTTAAGATAATCTGTTTTAGCGAGTAAGGAGTCAATTATGAAATATTTACTTTCAATATCCATTATTCTGTCAGTTTCCTTTGGTCAATGGCCTACCTCTCCGGACAACCCGTTGTGGTTAGGTGAGGGGGTGCAGGCACAGGTTCGTGCAACTTCAGATGGCGGGGCTTATGTAGCCTGGTTGAGTGATGGAAACTATCACGTCTACCTGCAGCGCCTGAATTCTGATGGTGAACCCCAGTGGAGTAGCGGCGGAATGGTTGTGAGTGATCAGCCTAATGCAACCTGGATCGCAGTGCATCATATGAACCTTGCTGTGGATGGGAACGACAATGCAATCATATCAACCCTGGATACACGCACCGGAATATGGCAAGTGTATGGGTATAAGGTTGCTCCCAATGGTTCCATGGCCTGGGGTTTAGATGGAATATTGCTTTCTGTTGCAGGGACAGATAACATTTCTCCCCGTTTGACGGTACTCTCTGATAACAGCGTAGCCGTAGCCTGGTGTCAGAATTATAATACGGTGCGTATCCAGAGGATTTCCGAAAGCGGCGAACTGCAATGGGGAGATGGTGGCATCCATATTGAAGACAGTACCGGTGACCTATTAAATCCCCTTCCCTTAACAGTAGACGGGACCAATATTCTCCTGCAGTGGAACCATCAGTCAGGTCCCTTTTGGGCACCTGACAGTAAATTGTACCTGCAGAAATATAACAGCTCTGGAATTGGACTCTGGGATTCACCGGTTGTAGCTGTAGGTCCAGTGGTGTTTCCCACGGGGAACTACTCCCAGGAGTCTGTTGGAGATCACGCGGGAGGAAGTTTCAGTGCGTGGACACAAATGGCAGGATCAAACCAGTCCGCTATTGCACAACGCATCAGCGGAACAGGTGAAATAGTCTGGGGAAACGCCGTGGATTTTTCCACCAATTCCAGTCATTTTCGTACTAATCCACGGACAGCCGTGGCTGAGGAAAATTCTGAGCTCATGGCAGCCTGGACTGAATCTAACGGCAGTCAATCCCAGCGCGGTGTATATGCCCAGAGACTTGATGAAAACGGTAATCGTCTTTGGGGTTCTTCCGGTGTTGCTGTGGTTTCATTAAACGGCAACTACGATTATCTGGATCTCTCTATTGCAGGACTTGGGGATGATATGATCGCAGTTTATATTGAACAAAGTATAAACATGACCGGCGATATCTATGCCTCTCGCCTTAATTCAAACGGCGAGTATGTCTGGTCTGAACAGACTGTAACCCTCACAACCTCTGAAAATTCAAAATCAGATATGTATACGAGCGAAGGACCGGGATGCACATTTATAGTATGGACTGAAAATGGTTCGGTTTATGCCCATAGTCTCTTGGCAGATGGCACTCTCGGCCCTCCCAACAGCGGAGAGCCGCCTGAGCCGGTTACGTTTGAGATCATTTCTGTTCCTCAAATGTTATATCCATTGGGAATGAACAGCGATGGGACAAAGATCGTTGGCACAAATTCAGGAGGTCAGGCTCTACTATGGACAGAAGAAGATGGGATACAATATCTTGGAGCAGGTGAAGCCTGGGGGATATCTGAAAACGGAAAGATAATTGGTGAGATCGTTAACACTCAAGGAAATACAGAAGCAGCGCTTTGGGAAAATGATAATTGGACCTTTCTCGGTAATGTTGAAGGGGGTGGACCCTGTGACGCATTTTTAAGTTCCGGATTGGGAATATCTTCTGATGGTTCAAAAGCCGTGGGAATGGGCTGGATCAGTTGTTCTACCGAAGCATTTTATTGGACCGCCTCCACAGGAATTGTGGGCCTAGGTCAGTATGGCGGCAACAGCGAAAAGGCCCAGGCAGTATCAGGTAATGGAAATATTATTGGAGGATGGAACCAAAACAATTCCGGAACACGACGTTCGTGCATATGGGATACGCAAGGTAATATTACGTTCATTGGTTCACCTGCAGGTTCAGAAACTGGAGAAGTAACAGCTATCACTAATGACGGTTCAATTGTGATCGGTTTTGGAAGCGGTACCGGTGGGAATCATACTGAAGGGTATATCTGGACGGAAGAAGATGGAATGAGCGGGCTTGGAGTACCGCCTAACTCTGCCATGTTTAATAGAAGCCAAGCTCTTGATGTGTCTGAAAACAATATTGTTATCGGACAGTACCTCTATCAGGGCATGAACCAGTATAAAGCCTGTATTTATACCGAAGAAACTGGTGAATTCGTGAACCTCCAGGACTATCTCGTTGAACTGGGAATGACAGGATTGGATGATTGGGATTTAATGAGAGGACTTACAATTTCTGACGATGGAACCGTCATGGCCGGCATGGGCAACGGTCCCGATGGTTTTGGCGGTTGGATTATCAGGGTAATTGAAGAATCTCCTGCGGAAATTGAAGTTAGCGTGGATCACCTGACAGGTTGGAATATTGTTGGAATTCCAGTGGATACAGAGCCTATTAATTATTTATCAGTCTATCCTGACGCCGTTGATGGTACATTTTATGGATTTGATGGTGCTTACTTTCCAGCGGAAAACCTTGTGAATGGTGATGGCTTCTGGTTACGATTTGATGAAGAAGGTACAAACATGGTATCTGGCCTACCATTAGAAAGTATTGTCATTCTCATTACTGAAGGATGGAACCTTATTTCCGGGATCTCTTTCCCCGTTGATGTGAACGTAATTGCTGATGATGACGGACTTATTGTTTCAGGAACGATTTACGGGTTTGATTCTGGTTACATTAGTGCTGAGTTTATCGAACCAGGATATGGTTACTGGCTCAGAAGCTTTGGGGAAGGGAGAATTACTTTGTCTGCTTCTGCTCCGATGGCAAAGGTTCGCACATTTCAGACTCTGGAACAATCAAACACACTGAAGATCAATGGACAAACGCTTTTCTTTGGTAATGAAATTCCAACCGAAAACTCCTTAAGTTACACTTTACCTCCAAAACCTCCAGCAGGGGCTTTTGATGCCCGTTTTAATGGAGATATGAAATATGCTGTGGAATCTGGTGAGATAGAAGTGATGAATACCTCTGCTAATCTTACCATTAGCTATGATATTGTAACAGAAGCTGGTGGACATATGAGCTGGGTACTGACCTCTGAAGGTGGTAAAGGGGAATACCTTCTTGAAGGTGCAGGTGAGATAACGGTACCTACAGCAAACAGGTTCACCTTGGAGAAAAAGGCAGTTATACCGATAGAATACACACTTCACCAAAACTACCCAAATCCCTTCAATCCAATAACTTTTCTTCGCTACGACCTTCCAAAGCAGGAGCAGGTTACATTGACTGTATACGATTTAATAGGCAGAGAAGTAACCCAGCTGGTAAACACTACCCAGGAAGCGGGCTTCAAGTCAGTTCAGTGGAATGCCACAGACATGCATGGCAAGCCGGTGAGTGCAGGTGTATACTTTTACCAGATTCGTACCCGCCTAAAAGACGACGGCGGGATTACAGGAGAATTTGTCCAAACCAGAAAAATGGTGTTGTTGAAGTGACCCGTACCTCCAGATGTGGGCTGAGAACTTTATGGATCGCAATTTTTATTCTTTTCGCTTCAATCAGGGCAAATGACTTACCCAACGATAGTACAACCGTTCAGGATTCCTGGTTTGGTTTTGATAAACTTCAGCATGTATCTTTCAGTTTTTTATTGGTGCTGGGAGTTCAATATATTGTTGTGAATAAACACAGCATTGAAGAGAATGATGCCCTGCGGATATCTTTTTCAAGCGCTGCTTCACTTGGCCTGCTAAAAGAATTTTATGATCGAAAAAGGCCTGGAGGACATTTTTGTAAAAAGGATTTAATTGCGGATGCTCTTGGTTTGGGTTTGGCTACTGCTATAGTGCTTTCAAATCCAGGGCAGTGATTTTTTATAATTTGTAAATAATTTACGGAACTTTTTGCTCTTTAATTTGTATTGACCTAATTTCGCCCCCGAAAATTTCTAATTTTAAAAAGGATTTTATAAGATGATAAAAGTCAGTGATCTGTCAAAAAACTATGGATCGGTGAAGGCTGTCAAATCCATCAATTTTGAAATTAATGATGGAGAGATCGTTGGTTTTCTCGGAGAAAACGGCGCCGGAAAATCTACTACGCTGAAAGTCATTACAGGATTTTTAGCGCCCACTTCCGGTAACGTTTTTGTGAATGATCTGAATGTCCTTGAGGACGAACATGAAATACAAAAGCAGATTGGATATCTACCTGAATTGAACCCACTTTATACCGATATGAATGTGTACGATTATCTCCAGTTTATTGCTTCAATTCGGGGGATTAAAGGAAACAAATTCAGTTCAGCCTTTTCCAGGGTAGTTGAAGAATCCGGATTAAAAGGCATTATTCACAAGCAAATCGGAGCCTGTTCCAAGGGATTTAAACAGCGCGTGGGTCTGGCGGCGGCTATGATCCATGATCCCAAGATACTGATCCTGGACGAGCCGGTATCCGGTCTTGATCCGAACCAGATTGTAGAAATTCGTGGACTCATTAAACGCCTTGGCAGGGAAAAACTGGTGGTTATTTCCAGTCACATTTTACAGGAGATCCAGGCAACTGTTGACCGGATTATCATTATTCATAAAGGAGAAATTATTGCTGACGGAACAAGCGATGAGTTGATTTCCGGCGCCCAGGGGAATACCCAAATGACTTTGGAATTGATGAACGCTAATAAGGATTCAATCCAGGAAATGAAAGCAGTTGTTCCAAGCATAAATTTAGGCCGGATTTCTGAAAATAAGGGAACCACAACAGTTCAACTAGAGTACCCGACAAAAAGCGATCCGCGCAAGGATATTTTTGCTTATGCTGTTAGTAAGGACTGGGTTATTCTGGAAATGACACCAGCAAAAACAAACCTGGAAGATATTTTTCGTAAATTAACTGTGACGGAGCCTGCCAATGCATAATGTAAGGACGATATACCTCAAAGAACTCCGCTCGTTTTTCTACAGCCCCATGGCCTATATCTTCCTGGTGGTGTTCGCCCTGGTAAATGGATATTTTTTCACCAATACCTTTTTTCTCATAAACCAATCCGATATGCGGGCTTTGTTTAACATTACACCGCTCATTTTTCTCTTTTTCATACCTGCGATCTCAATGAGTTTAATTGCCAGGGAACGGAACCTGGGAACCATGGAGATAATCAGCACTCTTCCATTGAAAAACCATGAGTTTGTCTTAGGAAAATACCTTGCAGTTGTGAGTTTGATTTTAATTGGATTGCTTGTAACCTTCGTTCATTTTTTCACTTTGATAAACGTCGGAACCAATGTTGATTACGGGGCAGCATTCTGTGGATACTTTGGATTGGCGTTGGTTGGCGCGCTCTATGCCTCCGCCGGAACATTTGCCAGCAGCTTAACAGATAATCAGGTGGTCTCATTTATCATTGCTGTGTTTATAGTTATCGTATTCTTTTTAATGGACAAACTATTGATTTTTGTTCCTTCCGGAATGGCCGGGTTGGTCCAATTTCTTAGCGTGGATTATCATTTAACCAGCATTTCCCGGGGAGTGATTGATACCCGGAATCTTATTTATTTTGGGTCAGTCATTGGATTCTTTCTGTTCCTCACCATCCAGATTTTGGAGGTCCGGAAATGGAAATAAAACAAAAATTTGAATGGAAAAAATCCCTAGTCGGACCTGCCGGTGTCGTCCTGGTTATTCTGATTATTTTAAATCTGATATCCCGTAACTGGTTCGGACGCATTGACTTCACGAAAGAAAAAATGTATACCCTTTCGGAATCCAGCAGATCCGTAGTTGAAAAGATAGAAGACCTGATGACGATGAAGGTCTATTTCTCCGGAAACCTGCCTGGCCAGTATGGTAACAACCGGCGATTCCTGCAGGATATATTGGAAGAATATGCGGCCTTTTCAAGAGGGAATATTCGGTTTCAGTTTTACAAACCCGGTGATAATGAAGAATTGGAACAGGAAGCTCAACAGGCGGGCATTCAGCCGGTGCAGCTCCAGGTTATTGAAAATGATAAAATGGAGATAAAACGGGTGTTCATGGGGCTGGCAATAAATTATCAGGATGAGAAAGAAGTTATTCCTGTTATCCAGACAACAACCGGGCTGGAATATGAAATTACTACAAAAATAAAACGGTTGGTTGATACGAATAAACCAGTATTAGCTATAGCAAAAACCAAAGGTCAGGTAATTGAAAACCGGATAATTTCCTCCTTACTGCAGCAGCGTTACACAGTCAGGAATGTAGATTTACAGAACAGTATTGAGGACAATATTGAATTGATTCTCGTAAATGGTGTGGAAGACTCCCTGCAGGAAAACGAACGGAAGAATCTTGAAACCTTCCTGAATCAAGGTGGAAATATATTTTTAGCTCAATCGCGAATAAAATCCGATCTTCAATCTCAGCAGGCCAGTGTAATTTCATCCAACATTTTTGAAGTTGCGGCATCTTATGGATTAGATCTTCAAACAAATCTCGTATTAGATAAGATCTGTGGGCGGGTGAACGTTCAGCAGAACATGGGATTTATCAGGATGAATGTCCCCATGGCTTATCCGCTCCTCCCAATTGTGAGAGATTTTAATAAGGATGAAGTCTTGGTGAGCGGGTTGGAGCAGGTTCAATTATTTTTTGCCAGTGAGATCCGTACCGATTCCATTCCGCAGGATGGTTCAGTCAACGTTTCACCATTGATGTATAGTTCCAATAGGTCTTCCCTGATGAGCGGGTATTTTAACCTGCATCCCGATCCGAAGACAAATCCGGCCATGGTGAATTTGAATCAGCCTAAAAAATTATTGGCTGCCCGGTCGGAACGCAGTTCCCCTGAATCTGGATTCTTGAGTCAAATGATCCTGGTCAGTGATTCACGCTTTCTTGCGGATGACGGAGGCGGAGCATCACCAGAAAATCACATTTTTGTGATGAATGCCGTGGATTTTTTGCTTGGTGATAAGGAATTAATTGCCCTCCGGTCACGTGAAATCACAAACCGCCCCTTAGCGGAAATTGAAGACAGCGCAAAAGCCTGGTGGAAATGGTTTAATATGGTTTTACCAACTCTTTTAGTCGTTGGTTTTGGAATTTTTCGTTTGAAAAGAAGTCAAGCAAGATCGAAAATGCTTGAGGAATTTTATGGCTAAGCAAACCCGTATTGCAGTCATTATCCTTGCGGCAGTATTAGTTCTGTTCGTCATAAACCGTCAATCCCAAAAAAAATATACGGTTCAAACAAAAACTGTCGTATCCGCGGAAAAAGAAAATATTCACCGGTTTGTAATTCAAAAAGATGATAAGGAAATTGAATTAGTTCGCAGTGACACAAACTGGGTAATTACCGGGCACGATACACTTTCAGTTAAATCTTCCAGTTTGGAAAGTTTCTTTGACAGTATTCTTCAGTTAAGCAGGGAATTAGACCCCATATCAAAAAATCCTGCCAATTGGAGTAAATATTCCGTAGATGATTCTACCGGGACGCATTTATTTCTTTATGATTCAGGAGATAAGGAATTGAGTCATTTAGTGCTTGGGCGAACGAAAACGAATTTTGGGAAAAACACAATTCGTATGGAAGAAAACCCTCAGGTGTATTTAACTGATAAGAATATTTTATTCCGTTTACAAACCCGTCCGACGTATTGGGGAGAAAAACCAAAACCGATTGAAACTGAACCGGATACATCTAATCCTGCAATTCCTACCATACCACTGAGCATTCCAACCGCAGGTGTGGATACGACTCAAAATTAGATTTATTTTAAATGATATTTAATCATTTGGCTGTAAATTTAGTTTTGTATCAGATCGTTTTTATTTGAAATTAGATTACTCAAAAAGTTCTTGCCAATTTTATATTAAATTAATCTGTTTCATAACTAATTAAAGGAGAGAAATAATGCTGGTTACAAAACAAGCGCCGGATTTCAAGGCGACAGCGGTCATGCCGGATAATTCATTTAAGGACATTAGTCTTTCGGATTATAAAGAAAAAAAAGTTGTCCTTTTCTTTTATCCTCTCGATTTTACATTTGTCTGACCATCCGAACTCATCGCTTTCGATCATCGCATAGGCGAGTTTGAAAAGCGAAACACCCAGGTTCTGGGTTGTTCGGTAGATTCACAGTTTAGTCATTTAAAATGGAAAAACACAGCTGTAAATGATGGAGGGATAGGGAATGTTCACTATCCTATTATTTCGGATTTAGATAAATCTATTGCAAGGAAATATGATGTTCTCTTGGGTGCCGAAGAAGCTTTTGTAGCCACAGAAGACGATGATCTGGAAACTACAGTGGGAGGAGATGTTGCTCTACGGGGGTCGTTTCTTATTGATGAAAAAGGAGTAATCCGCCATTCAGTTATAAATGATTTACCCCTCGGTCGCAATATTGACGAAATGCTCCGCATGATTGATGCGCTGGATCATCATAATGCACACGGAGAAGTGTGCCCTGCCGGCTGGACGAAAGGAAAAACCGCAATGGAACCGTCCAACGAGGGAGTAAAGGCATACCTTTCTGAAGAAGCAGCTAATCTTTAACCAATAAAACAGGAGATTAAAATATGGAATTAATTCATCCCATTTTTAAATGGCTGCATATTATTGCAGGAATTACCTGGATAGGATTATTGTATTTTTTCAATTTCATTAATGGTCATGTCGCAGCAACCATGGACGCTGATACGAAAAAGAAAGTTATGCCGGAGCTCATGCCTCGAGTCTTATACTGGTTTCGCTGGGGTGCAGTCTGGACCTGGGTAACAGGAATTGTTCTGCTCTATGTT